>ENA-OQIG01000353-OQIG01000353.1-human-gut-metagenome-genome-assembly--contig:-NODE-353-length-27373-cov-3.899251_pt1 | contig 27373 bp, 41 predicted proteins | sample MGYA00242576_ERZ504741 | MGnify/ENA primary metagenome ERZ504741 (study PRJEB26092, sample SAMD00036436) | human gut metagenome | host: Homo sapiens | study: EMG produced TPA metagenomics assembly of... | reverse complement strand
AAAGCTAACTTCAACAAGAATTAGCGGATCATATGCAAGTAACTAGAAGAGGTTATCAAAAATGGGAAAACGGAGAAAGTCAAATAAAACCCGACAAGGCAAAAGAATTAGCTGATTTTTTTGGGGTTTCTGTATCTTATTTATTAGGTTACACTCTAGAAGAACCTTCCAAATATGAACAACTTATACATTTTATATCCAAGTACTTTAAGAAAAAAGAATCGGAGATACTATGTGAATATAATAAAAAAAACTCAGATATTAAAATTTCTACAAATAATTCTTAACAGAAGCAGAAAACGAATATAAAAAATTAGGTCTTGAGGGAACCTTGATTGATATCAATGAATACACAACTTTTTACATTATGAATTTAAAAGAACCTCTAAAAGAATTATTAATTAATTTTGCAAAATCTCCCAAAGAAAACCAAGAAGCTGTACTTTCTTTGTTACGAACTACATCTAAAAAACAACCAAAAGATAAACAGTAAACTAAATTGTGACCGTCCATAACATCCTACCATGTATAAATACCTAACAACAATCACGCTTGCCTGCTGATGGAAAGGTTTATACATGAATATCAAAGAAGTTAAAAAGAAAAACGGAACTATTGTCTATCGTGCTAATGTTTACCTTGGTACTGATAGACTAACGGGAAAGAAAGCACGTAAAAATATTACTGCTTCTACCAAAAAGGCTGTTAAAACAAAAGCCCGTGAGGCGGTTAATGAATTTATCAATAACGGTTATACAACTAAAGCCAAAGCTACAGTAAAAACATACAAGGAACTTGCTTCGCTTTGGTGGGATAGCTACAAAAATACAGTTAAGCCAAACACCCAACAATCTACTAAGGGGCTGTTAAAAGTGCATATTTTGCCTGAATTCGGTGATTATAAGCTTGATAAGCTAACAACGCCTATTATTCAACAACAAGTAAACAAATGGGCTGATAGGGCAAATAAGGGCGTAAAAGGAGCATACGCAAACTATAACTTACTTCACAATGTAAATAGCCGTATACTTAAGTATGGGGTTGCTATGCAACTAATACAGCACAATCCCGCTACTGACGTTATTGTTCCCCGTAAAAAACAAAAAGAACAAAGTAAAATTAAGTTCTTAGATAGACAAGAATTAAAACAATTCTTAGGTTACCTAGATACTTTAGACCAATCAATTTATGAAAATCTATTTGACTTTGTTTTATATACGTTCTTACTTGCTACTGGGGTGCGTATCAGCGAGGCTTTAGCCCTTGAATGGTCTGATATTGACTTAGAAAAGGTATAGTCAGCATTAATAAAACACTTAACCGATATCAAGAAGTAAATCCCCCTAAATCTAAGGCGGTTATAGGGATATCTCAATTGATAAGGCAACTATACTCATGCTTAAACAATATAAAAACCGACAACAAGTTAAAGCGTGGGAACTTGGTCGGTCTGAAACGGTTGTATTCTCTGTTTTTACAGAAAAATATGCTTATGCTTGCAATCTAAGAAGAAGACTAGATAAGCACTTTAAAAACGCTGGTGTAACTAATGTATCTTTCCACGGTTTACGCCATACACACGCTACTATCATGCTTTACGCTGGTATTCAGCCAAAAGACTTACAACAGCGCCTAGGTCATAGTGATATCTCAATGACACTTAATACATATGTTCACGCAACTAAAGAAGGAGCTCAAAGATCAGCTTCAATATTTGAAAATGCTATTAATAGTTTATAAGGGTATGACACTTTAGGGTCACCCTTTTACTATACAAAAAATGCCAAAGGGTAACAAAAAGGGTAACAAATTCAAAAAAAGCACCCTAGGGGACAGCCTAGAATGCTTTCATATCAAGGGTTTTAAGCCTTATAATCTCTTATCAGATTATTTACCCAAGAAGTATTCGTCAGTAACGTTCAATTTTTCGTCAAATTCGAATACAAGTGGTGGGAAGTTAGGGATTTCAACATCCATAATTTCGTCATCTGACAATTGTTTGATGTGTTTTACAAGAGCGCGGATTGAGTTACCGTGAGCACCTACAAAGACGTTCTTACCATCTTTAAGAGCTGGAGCGATTTTATCTTCCCAGAATGGAAGGGCACGTTCCAAAGTAACTTTCAAGTTTTCTGCATCTGGAACAACTTTGTCATCAAGGTTAGCGTAACGACGATCAGTGTGTGCTGAGTATTGATCGTCTTTAGCCATAGCTGGTGGCAATACATCGTATGAACGACGCCAGATGTGAACTTGTTCGTCACCCCATTTTTCAGCAGCTTCAGCTTTGTTTTGACCAGTCAAACCACCGTAGTGACGTTCGTTCAAGCGCCATGATTTTTCAACTGGAACCCAAAGTTGGTCAGAAGCTTCAAGAGCAAGGTTAGTTGTTTTGATAGCACGTTTAAGAACTGAAGTGAAAGCAACATCGAATTCGATTCCTGCTTCTTTGATCAATTTACCTGCTTCAGTAGCTTGTTTAGTACCTTCTTCTGTAAGGTCAACATCAGCCCAACCAGTGAAAAGGTTAGCTTTGTTCCATTCAGATTGCCCGTGACGTGCAAACACTAATTTTACCATTAGATAAAGTCTCCTTTAAAATAGTCCAAAGGCTATAAATACACAGCAAAAAATAGATCTTAACCCTTATCATTAAACTATTTTTGGCTCAGCATTTTAACCAATTATTATTACGACAAAAGTCGTTTACTCTTACTATTCTACCCAAAAAGCTCTAAAAAAGCTAGTATAATTGCTAATTTTCTGTAAAAGAGTCTGCCTTTACCAACCGTTTACTCTCATTTTTTTTCAAAATAAAAAAATGGAATGACCAGCAATCGATTCTTAAAAAGAGTGATTCAATTGCGGTCACACCACCCCACTTTCTAACGAAAATGGTAGCTTTCTATATGATTAAGGCTATTATAGTTCAAAAAATTTTCTATGTCAATTTCATTGTTCGCATGGCATTTAAGGTCGCAAGTACTGTCACACCAACGTCGGCAAAGATAGCTAGCCACATATTAGCTAAGCCTAGACTAGCGAGTATCAAGACTAAAACTTTGATACCGATTGAGATAATAATATTTTCTCTAGCGATAGTGATTGTCTGGCGTGCAATCTTGATAGCCTGCGCAATTTTTGACAAATGGTCATTCATAACCACGACATCTGCTGCTTCAATGGCTACGTCACTACCAAGTCCGCCCATGGCGATACCGACATCAGCTCTAGCTAGTACAGGAGCATCATTAATGCCATCACCAACAAATCCAACTATGGCACGAGGAGATTTTTTCGCCAAATAGCCTTCCAGTTCACTGACCTTATCGGCTGGCAATAGCTCCGCTTTGTAATCTGTCATAGACAAGTCACTAGCAATTTTTTTAGCAACTTCGTGGCGGTCTCCCGTTAACATGACAAGATTTTTCACACCAGCTTTTCTAAGTTGCTCTAGAGCTTCTTTGGTGTCAGATTTAACACAATCTGAAATAACGATATGTCCAGCATAAGCACCATCAATAGCCACATGAACAATCGTTCCGACTTTATGGCAAGATTTCCATTTAACTCCTAAGTTATCCATAAAGTTAGTATTTCCGACAACCACATCATGTCCATTTACCTTAGCACTGATACCGTAACCAGACTTTTCAGTCACATCTGTAATCGAACAATCATCTGCTTCTTTTTCATAAGCTTCACGAAGTGATTGAGCAATTGGGTGACTTGAAAAACGTTCTACGTGACTAGCTAAGTGTAGTAGTTGCTCTTTCTTAATATTATCTGAATGAAGCGTTGTTACCTCAAAAACACCTTCTGTCAAAGTCCCTGTTTTATCAAAAAGCAACGTTTCAAGCGACGCTAAACTTTCAAGATAATTTGACCCTTTAATGAGAACACCAGCTTTTGAGCTTGCTCCCAAACCGCCAAAAAAGCTAAGCGGAATAGAAATGACCAAAGCACATGGACAAGAAATAACAAGGAAAGTAAGCGCACGGCTCAACCACTCTGGAAAATCCCCTACAAAATCACCTGAAAATACTGGTGGTAAGAAAGCTAAAATCAAAGCAGCAATAACTACCGTTGGCGTGTAAACTTCTGCAAACTTAGTCATAAAACGTTCGCTCTTTGATTTATTAGCTGTTGAATTTTCAAGCAAATCTAAAATCTTACTCAAAGTAGAATCTTCAACACGATGCAAAACTTTAACACGAATAACACCTGTCATGTTAATCATCCCTGAGAGAACTTGGTCTCCAACCTGAACACTTTGCGGTAAACTTTCTCCTGTCAAAGCTGCTGTGTCAACCGAAGACTCACCAGAAACCAAGATACCATCAATCGCAACCTTCTCCCCAGGTTGAATCACAATCACCTGACCTTCTTGTAAGTTTTTCGGATCCACATCAACTGTTTGACCCCCTTCTTCCAAATGAACAAGGTCAGGTCGCAAATCTAGCAGTTCTGAAATTGATTTTTCACTGCTGCCTTCAGCAATATGCTCAAAAAATTCACCAACTTGGTAGAAAATCATTACAAATACAGCTTCGGAAAATTCAGCCTCGCCAGTCATAAAACTAAGAGCAAATGCTCCAAGTGTCGCTAGTGACATCAAAAATTGTTCACTAAAGACTTTCCCTTGACTTATTTTTACCAAAGCTTTTTTCAAAACATCATAACCAGCTATTAAAAATGGAATGGCATATAAAAAAGCTTGAGCTACTAAGCCTAGATGGTTCAAGCGAACCACAAGGAACACGACAAGAAAAACTAGCGCTGCTAGCAAAATGCGAGCGAGCTTCTTTTTATGTTTATGTGACATGATTAATCCTCCTGATAATGCTCTACAACAGACTCCAAAACTTGGCTAATATGCTTATCAGCAAGAGAATAAATCTGATTTTTCCCTTCACGTCGAACAGAAACAATCTTGAGATTTTTTAGCATAGTCAACTGATGTGAAATCGCTGATGGCGTCATCTCTAGAATTTCTGCTAATTCACTAGATTTTAACTCTCCCTTACTTAAACAAGAAATAATTTGTAAGCGCGTCGTGTTTCCCAAAGCCTTAAAAAAGCTGGATACATCCATTAGAAAATCACCTTTTAGCAATTTTTGTGATTCATTAGTCTCAATCATCTTAATTATCTCCAATATCTTTTATAAAACAATTGAAAAATTACTCAAATGTTCTACTATAATCACTATATCACTTTCGCAAAAACTATGCAAGCATGAACTAACTTTGTTTAATTCGAGAGGTATTTTTCATTTTATAAGTCTATTAACAAGGGAAAAAACAAAAAAAGCATCCTAAAACAAGCAAAATATTTCTATTTTTTATAAAATTATCAAAAATGTTCGGAAAAAGACTTGCTTTCAGGTTACTGAAATAGTAAAATGTTTCTTGTAATATCAGAAAATTCACTATTGTGTGATAATAGATTTTTGGAGGACTTTATGGTTTCAACTGCAACTAAAATTGGAGCTTTCGATTTTGACAACTGCTTGATGAACGCTGCTGGCGTTTATTGTATGACTCGAGAAGAATTAGCTGAAATTGAAGCTTCTGCTGCAGGCTCTTTCGTCACAAAAACTGGGACATTGGCTGCGCGTCCAGGAAATCCCGAACCACGTTACGCTGATACAGCTCTTGGTTCAATCAATTCTATGGGACTGCCAAACAATGGTTTCCAATATTATCTTGACTACGTTACTGAACTCCAAAACACACCAAATAGTAAAAATCATTTCTTGTCACTTGTTGGTATGTCTGAAGAAGAAACACATACTATCTTAAAAACAGTTCAAGAGTCTGACTACCAAGGACTTGTAGAGCTAAACCTTTCTTGTCCAAATGTCCCAGGTAAGCCACAAATCGCTTATGATTTTAAAACAACTGAACAAATTTTAAAAGATATCTTCACATACTTCACAAAACCTCTTGGAGTTAAATTGCCTCCATATTTTGACATTGCGCACTTTGACCGTGCAGCAGCTATCTTCAATCAATTTCCACTAACTTTCGTTAACTGCATCAACTCAGTTGGAAATGGTTGGTGGTTGACGATGAAACTGTTGTTATCAAACCTAAAAATGGTTTTGGTGGCATCGGTGGCGATTATGTAAAACCAACTGCTCTTGCCAATGTCCATGCCTTTTACAAACGCCTAAATCCTTCTATCCAAATCATCGGAACTGGTGGAGTCAAATCAGGTCGTGACACTTTTGAACACATCTTGTGTGGTGCAAGTATGGTTCAACTAGGAACAATCCTTCACCAAGAAGGCCCTGCTGCTTTTGCACGTATCACAAAAGAACTTAAAGCTATCATGGAAGAAAAAGGGTATGAAACCTAGAAGACTTCCGTGGCAAATTGAAATATATCAACTAATAAAAAATAAAAAGAGCAAGGACATGTTGTCCTCACTCTTTTTAGGATTTGCCACCTCCTACAGTTGACATAGAAGCTCTTCTCATAAGAGAAAGAGTTCCTAAAAGATTAATTATTACGCATTAAGTTCAAAATTGGTTTTTTGATCAGTAGCAACAAAGCACCAATACCAAGACACACAAGTCCTAAGATACCGAAGAATGCTACTTCTGTGTCTTTAGTAAAGTATGGTGTAATCAAAGCATTCACTGCTTGTGAAGTTGAATCTGCCAAGAACCAAAGTGCAACCATTTGTGATTGGAATGCAAGTGGTGCAAGTCTAGTTGAAACAGATAGACCTACTGGAGAAACTAACAACTCACCAGCCATTTGAACAGCAAACATTACTACCAACCAGATAAAGCTTACACGGTTGTTGGTTCCGTACAACATGCCTGGTAAAGTCATGATCATGTATGACACACCAGTTAACAACAATCCTAATCCAAATTTTGTAACCGCTGATGGTTGACGTTCACCCATTTTGTTCCAAATCCAAACAAATAATGGAGTCAAGATAACGATGAACAATGGATTAAGCAATTGATACCATGAAGGGTCAATATAAATGTTAATACCAAAGATTGTTGGATGCAAGTTTGTACGAGTTTCACCCCAAACAGCAATAACTGTCGCACTTTGCTCTTCAACTAACCAGAAAACGATAGAAGACAAGAACAATGGAAGGTAAGCCAACAATTGCTTACGTTCTGTGCTTGAAACTTTTTTAGATGCGAACATCAAGATAAAGTAGATAAATGGGATGAAGATACCAGCCATTGATAGAATATTGATGACGTTATCAACGAATTTAGCTGGGCTTGCTTGATAAAGTAATGTTCCAGCAACAGCTAAGATAACAAAACCAATAACTGATTTGATTGCTAACCCTTTTTTCTCTGCTGTCGTTAATGGATTAGAAGGTTTATTTCCAATTTCTGGGAATTGCTTCATTCGTCCATACCAATAAACAAATAGAGCAAATACCATACCAATAGCGGCAAGAGAGAAACCTAAGTGATAGTTGATACTTTGTCCAACTGTTCCTACTACAATAGGAGCAAGTAATGAACCAATATTGATACCGATGACAAAGATATTGAAACCTGTGTCACGACGAGGATCGTCTGGTCCATACAAGTGACCAACCATATTTGAAATGTTTGGTTTTAACATCCCTGTTCCCAAGATAATCAAGAATAGTGAGATGAAAAGAGACGTCAAGCCAAACGGAAGAGCTAAAACAATGTGCCCTAGGGTAATAAGAATACCACCGATAAAGATTGTTTGAGATGCGCCAAGGACACGGTCTGCAAACCATCCACCAATAATACCTGAAAGGTATACAAGAGCTCCATAGATACTTACAATAGCCATTGCTTGTGGCTTAGGAAGTCCTAACCCTGCGTTAGCTGAAGTAACAGATGCGTACAAATAGTAAATTAAGATCGCACGCATTCCATAATACGAGAATCGTTCCCAAAGTTCTGTTTGGAATAAAGTAAACAAAGCCTTAGGCTGTCCAAAAAATGTTTTTTCTTTATTTTTTCCATACAATCCATTATATAGATTTTTTTTAATTTGAGCAATAGAAATTTTATTTAAAATATTAAGTAAATTCTTGAAAATAGATATCATCACAGCAAATTCCTCTCAAAATCAATATCTTTTTCAAATGACTTACTCAAAAATAGCACCATAAAGGCGCTATTTTTTGACTTTTAAAGAGATTTAGTCAAAATGACACAGCCTCGCTATTTATAAAATTGTAATAAATATACGCATTTCAATAATCTGGAAATAAATTTTTGAAAATGACTGCCAAAAATATGCCAACTTTAAGTGACTTAGTTTCCTTTGCAAGTTAGATTTCCTACTTTAGACAATTTTTAATTATTAATGCAAGTACTCACTGCTGACTTAGCCATAATCGGCTAAGAAATCAACTCTCACCCCAAGTTTCTTATTCTTTACCAATTATCCCAAAAATCACTGTCGTCTTCGTCTGGGCTTGTTTTATCGTCTTTTTCTGCTTGATCTTGAGTGATGATATTTCCGTTTTCATCAACTTTTGGTTTCATGGCAAGTCCCACCATAATCAACATCACTGCCTTAACAAGTGAAAAAGCACCTAAAAAAAAAACAACTAACAAAAGTGTTTTATCCATGATTCAACTCTTTCTTTACATTTATCACACGTAAATTTACGATACTTCTATGTTCGATTATAACATAAAAGCACGGATTACTTTGATTTATTACTGTAAAACTTTTCCTCTTTATAAGAAAAAAAGAGCCTTACCAGGCTCAACAACAGTTGATATGACAAGGTTCTTTTCTATGTAATTATTTTACAGCGTCTTTAAGTGCTTTACCAGCTTTGAATGCAGGTACTTTTGAAGCTGCAATTTCAATTTCTTCACCAGTTTGTGGGTTACGACCTTTACGAGCTGCGCGTTCGCGAACTTCAAAGTTACCAAAACCGATTAATTGAACTTTTTCGCCTTCAGAAAGGAAGCTTTCGATTGCTGAGAATACTGCATCTACAGCTACTGCTGAATCTTTTTTAGTAAGCTCAGTTGCTTCTGCAACTTTAGCGATTAAATCTTGTTTGTTAGCCATTTAACAAATCCTCCAATTAATTTCTAAGCGTTAACACTTTAACAAAGTCTATGATACCCAAAAAAAAGGCTTAAGGTCAAGTATTAAACGTTTAATTAGCCGTTTTTCTTGTAAATATCAAAGTTAAATCGATCGCCTACAAGATCAATTGTTGTCGCTTTCAAAAAGATGCCAGCATCGTTTTTTATGTTCTGAATATTGATATTAATAACAGACTCTTTTGGCAAAACTTCCACAAAATTTGGAAGGTCAACACTTGATTTTAAGTACTTCAAAACTTCTGATTCTGGCAATGTTAGTGTTCCAACTGAAAATGAAGTGATTTTTAGCTGAATAGCTCCCGATTCTAAGCGACTTGGTTGGAAATAAATGTAAAGTGGTACTTCATAACCTAAAAAAGTATAAGTTCCTTCAAACAAAATTGCTGATGAAGTTGCGTAAACATTGTAAGATGAATTTTTCGTTTGGTAATCCTTCAAATATGAGGCAACTGTGTTATTCAATTGCTCACGTGTTGTTGAAACTGTTCCAACTTTGACACTTTTAGCTTTTTTTGAAGTAATCGTTTGTGCTGCTGGTTCTCTGACTTGGATTAAGCGGCTAGCAATCACTCCCACAAAAGCCACATTAATAGCTAAAATGAGAAGGCACGCCCACTTCCACCAGTTAGTCTTTGTTCCATTCGTTTTTAGTTTCATTGATTTTCTCCATTGTTACGTCTGACATGATTTGATAGCCAATATTATTCGGGTGGAAATGGTCACCGCTGAACAGTGCATCGTTGATAACCGTTGTTTGGTCACCAGATGTTGACACAATTCCTTCTTGACCATCAATTCCTTTATAAAGTTGAGCATTGATTGGAACGAAGTAAACATGACGGTACTCTTTTGTCACACTCTCAGTAGCGTCATTCCAATCATTGATGATTTCTTGCATCTCCGTCATTTCAGGGAAATTCAAGTAAAACGGATTATAAATCCCCAAAATATAAATTGGCAAATCTTCATTTTCTGAGCGAGCTAGCTCAATAATCTGACGTAAACGTTCTTGATATGATTTGGCAGGCTTTTTAAAGGTCGCCACAGATAATTTCGTCAAATGCTTGCGAATGACAGCCATGACATCATTTCCCCCAACGGTTAGGGTCATCATATCCGCTTTAGCTAAGGAATTTTGGATATCTTGCTTATCTTTCATTCGTGTCAAAATCTGGTTACTGGTGTTTCCTGAAACCCCGTAATTATCATGTGAGACTTGATAATGATAAGTATCTGTTAAACTTTGAGATAGAATTGGGACAAAACCACCTTGATTAGTTGTATCGCCAACACCTTCGGTCAAGGAATCACCGATAGCCACATAACGAAATGACTTTGTTTTCTGAGCTAAAAAATCCTTTTTGGTTAATTCTTGATCTGATTTTGGAATCAAAATATTAAAAACGGCGATAAACAGAAGAAGGCTTGCTAAAAAGAAAGCAAACCCAGTTAAAAAATTCTTTTTCTTATTCATAGCGTACCATAACCGCAAAAGCGTCTTCACCAGTGTGCGTTTGAATGATTGAACCAGTTTCTAAAACAGCAATTGGAGCACCCAAAACTCGCAACTTTTCTTTAAAGCCATTTGCCATATCAGTCGTTCCACAGTATGAAATACCGATTTCAGCGACTTTTTTCCAGATGTTTGTGCATGCTCAATAAAGCTATCAAGCCATTTGTTAAATGTTTTAACACCACGACCTTTGATAACTGTGTTCAATTCGCAATCAATCATTTCCATAACCACTCGAATGTTAAGTAGTGAGCTGAGAAGACCTGTAACGCGTCCAATACGTCCACCCTTAACCAAATTTTCAAGAGTTGAAACACCAATATAAAGTTCTGATTTTTGGCGAATTTCTTCAACTTTTGCAATAACTTCTTCCAAACTTGCACCTTCCTGAGCTAATTTGGCAGCTTGCACCACTTGGAATTTTTGACATTGGTCAGTAAATGTTGAATCGATAACCGTTACGTCCGCTCCAGCAAGGTTAGCCCCTTGACGAGCTGCTTCAACAGTTCCCGAAAGTGTATGCGTGATGTGAATTGAAACAATGTGCTCAGCACCATTTTTCATCAAGTTTTCGTAAACTTCTGCAAACACACCAACTGGGGGTTGACTTGTCTTAGGCAATTCTTTGCTATTGCGCATCAAATTGAGGAATTTTCCTTCCTCTTTCATATCGTTATCAGAATAAACAACACCATCAATCATAACTGACAATGGCACAACTGTAATATCATATTTTTCAACTAATTCTGGTTCAATCGTTAAGGATGAATCTGTAACAACTTTAATTTTACTCATTTTTTATCCTATCATACTTTCAAAACTTATATCAAAATTTTTATCCTTACAACTATTATACCAAATTTTTAGCAGTTGGGGGGACATTTTATCAGGATGATGTCTAGAAGACAAAAAAAGAAGCCCTGAGGCTCCTAATTTATTTCTTAAGCAATTCACGCGCTTGTTCACGTGCCATTTCCGTGATATCACTACCAGCAAGCATTTTAGCAATTTCTTCAACACGCTCTTCTTCACTTAACAAACGTACAGTTGAAACTGTTGTGTTTCATCGCTACGTTTTTCAATAAAGATTGATAATCCGCAATCGCAATCACTTGTGGTAAGTGTGAAATCGCCAAAACTTGCCCATGGCTACCGATTTTATAAATTTTTTGAGCAATAGCTTGCGCTACACGTCCAGAAACACCTGTATCAACCTCGTCAAAGACGATACTTGTCTTGTCTTCTTTACGTGAAAAGGCAGATTTTATAGCCAACATCAAACGTGAAATTTCACCACCAGAAGCTACTTTAACCAAAGGTTTGAAACCTTCACCAGGGTTAGTTGAAATATAAAATTCAATAGCTTCATTTCCATCACGATTGAATTTTCCCTTGCTAAATTGTACTTGAAAATCAGCCTTTTCCATGTACAAATCAGCCAGTTCTTGCTTGATTTCAGCTTCCAAATTTTTAGCTAATTGATGACGTTCTTGACTGAGATTCCCAGCAGCAACAATCAATTCTTTTTCCAAGCGTTTGAGATCTTTTTCCATATCATCAGATGACTCATCATTGCCAGTCAAAAGATTGTATTCTTTGGTAATATTTTCGTAATAATCTAAAACATCATCAACACTGCCACCGTATTTACGGGTAATGCTGTGAATTACTTCTAAACGAGCTTCAATTTGTTGAAGACTACCAGCATCAAAATCAAGCTCATCAATAACATCACTTAATTGCTTAGTCACTTCTTCTAGAATGTAATAAGCTTCAGAAACATTTGATGACATGTCTTTATAATCTGCATCAAATTCTTCCAAAGTCATCAAGTCGTTCATAGCTGAGCGGATATTTGACAAACTTGAAAACTCTTCATCATCGAGCATGACATAAGCATTAGTTAATGTGTCTGCGATATGTTTGTGATTTAACAACTTATCACGTTTTTGGTTTAGAGCTTGGTCTTCACCTGATTTTAGGGCAGCTGCTTCAATCTCTGCAATTTGAAATTCCAGCATTTCGATACGTGCTTTGTGTTCTTGCTCATTTTTTTGTTTGGTTAAAACACGTTTACGCAAGCGGCGATAATGTTCAAAAAGGTCTTGGTAGTGTTTCTTGACCGAAGTAAATTGGCTATCCCCAAATTCATCCAGCATACGAATGTGCATATTTGGTTTCATCAATTCTTCTTGGTCATGTTGCCCATGGATATCAACCAAATATTGACCAACAGCACGAAGCGTTGTCAGGTTAACCATTTGTCCATTAATCCTACCAATCGAACGACCGTTTTGCAAATTTCACGACGGATAATTAATTCTTCCGTAACCTCAATGCCATTTTCCTCCAAAATTTGCGTGAGTGCAGCATTTTCACCAACTGAAAAGAGGCCTTCAATTTCAGCTTTATTTGCCCCGTGACGGATGACATCAAGACTCGCACGCGCACCAAGCATGAGATTCATGCGTCGATAATAATAGACTTCCCTGCACCGGTTTCACCCGTCAAAACGGTCATGCCATTTTCAAAAGTCAATGAGATTTCCTCAATGATGGCAAAATTTTTAATGGAAATTTCTAAAAGCATAGAACGACCTTTCTTATTTGTGGTCAGTCATCCATTTACGAACTTCTTGGCGAATGGCTGCAGCATCTTCTGCTGTTTTTGCGACCACTAACAAACTATCATCATCAGCAATAACACTAAAAAGACTATCCTTGAAATCTTCCAACAAGAAACGTTTGATTAAGCGGCTGTTTCCTGGAATGACATCAAGATTAATCATGTTTGCAAGACCTTCAGTTTCTTCTGAAACAGCAAGGACAGTGCTTTTAATTGGAACAGATACTTGTCCAACTTTTTTAGTTTTATCTTTTGAAAGACCGTAAATGTATGGCCCATCAACTGACGGCACTTTGATGATACCAATCTCATTCATGTCGCGAGAATGGTAGCCTGTGTTAAAGTAAGTCCTTCAGCCTCAAGCATTTAAGTAAATCATGCTGCGTTTCAACAGCATTTTCAGCAACAATCTTTTTAATTAATTCTAAACGTTCACTCTTTTTCATCTTTAAATTCCTTATGCGCTTTTTCAACAATTTCTGGAATCATAGCAACTACTAAATTTTTCGCATCAGCTGATTTTTGCAAATGTGCCAAAAATTCAATATTACCATGTCCACCTTGGATAGGTGAGAAATCAATCCCTTTAACTGTAAATCCGAAATCGACAGCAAAACTTGTCACAGTTTCCAAAACTTTTTGGTGCACAGCGTTATCACGAATGATTCCATTTTTTCCAATTTGGTCACGTCCAGCTTCAAATTGCGGTTTAATAAGAGCTACCACTTGACCATCCTCAGCCAAAATATTATGAAGTGCTGGTAAAATCAAATTCAGCGAAATAAAGCTGACATCGATACTAGCGAAAGTTGGTTGCCCTTCGGTAAAATCAGCTAATTCAGCATAGCGGAAATTATATTGTTCCATGCTACGCACACGCTCGTCTTGACGTAGTTTCCAAACCAATTGGTTGTTCCCACATCAACAGCATAAACCAATTTAGCACCATTTTGTAGCATCACATCAGTGAAGCCACCTGTTGAAGCACCAATATCAATCGTTGTTTGACCATCAACAGAAATCTCAAAAACTTGCAAAGCTTTTTCAAGTTTTAGTCCACCTCGACTAACATATTTTAGCTTTTCACCTTTTAGTTTTAATTCTGTTGCCTCATCAATTTTTTCACCTGGTTTGTCGTAGCGCTCACCATTAATAACATTAACTACTAAACCAGCCATTACTCCACGTTTTGCCTGCTCACGTGTCTCAAAAAGCCCTTGTTTATAGGCTAGTACATCAACTCTTTCCTTAGGCATTAAGTCGTAACCTTTCTATCATTTCTGTGATTTTTTCTGCATGTAAGTCATGAGTGGCTGAGAGGTTTTTGAAAATCGCTAATGCTTGGTCAAGCGATTGATTCAAAATCTCATAAGACTTATCTAAACCAAGTAAGCTTGGGTAAGTCGCTTTGTCAGCTAGTAAATCTTTTTTCGGAGTTTTTCCAATTTCTTCAAAACTTGCTGTCACATCTAAAATATCATCGCGAACTTGGAAAGCAAGCCCAATCAAGCTTCCTGCTTTGCGCAGCTCCTCAAGTTCTTCAGCAGCTACACCCGCTACAATACCAGCCGCCACAACAGGGAAGGTTAATAATTTTCCTGTCTTATTAGCGTGAATCAACTGCAATTCTGAAAGGTTGAGTTTGCGTTCTTCCCCTTTCATATCAAGCATTTGACCACCGACCATACCATAGGTTCCTGAAGCATGTGATAATTCTGTAATCAAACAAATTTGATATCAGCTGTTAGCGCAGCATTTGCCACCAAATCAAATGGGTCTAAAAAGAGACTATCTCCTGCCAAAATCGCTGTTGCTTCATCAAATTTCTTGTGGTTTGTTAAATGTCTACGTCGGTAATCATCATCGTCCATGGCTGGTAAATCGTCATGAATCAAACTACCTGTGTGAATCATTTCAAGAGCGGCAGCCACATCATAATGAGCATCTGTCAAAGAAATTCCAAAACCTTCTAGCAATTCTAGAAAAATCAATGGACGGATACGTTTGCCCCCAGCATCAACAGAATACAAGATTGACTCAATCAAATCTGGTGATACTAAGTCTTTTTGTTCGTAATATCGATGAATGGCTTGACCAATTTTACTTACTTTATCCATTAGACATCCATTTCTGTTTCAGTTCCGTCAGCTTGCATTACTTTAACAAGTGTTTTTTCAGCTGAATCTAGTGTTTTTTGCAATTCTTTCGAAAGAAGCATTCCTTTTTGAAATTCAGCAATAGCGTCTTCAAGAACTACATCACCGTTTTCAAGTTTTGTTACAATAGCTTCTAAATCTTGTAAATTTTCTTCAAATGTTTTTTTACTTGGCATCTTTTACCTCCACTTCAAGTTGACCATCTTTTAATTGAACTGTCAATTGATCTCTTGGTTTTACATCAGTCACACTTGAGATGATTTTATCATCTTTTTGAAGCATCGCATAACCCCTAGCAATAATTCGGCTAGTATCAAGAGACAATAAGGCATCTTGTGCCTTTTTAAATCGAGCTAACTTACTATCGTATTGACTAGTCATATTTGATAACAATAAACGTCTTAAACTTTGCAAATTGTCTTTATAATGCTTAATCTGACTATCAAAATCAAAAACAAGTAAACGTTGGTGTAATAACTCTTGACGTTGTTTAGCTTGGCTAAATCGAGTTTGCATGGTATTTGTCAAGGACATAGTCAAGCGATCCAGTTTTTGAACATAGCCATCATATAAACGCTCTGGCTGCCTAAATATCACTGAATTAGCTAATTTATCAAGGCGTTCTTGACTTTGCTTAATGCGACGCAATGTCGCTTGATAGATACGATTATCACGTTCAGCAATCCAAGAAATGATATCAGCCTTAGTCACAGGTGTCGCAAGCTCAGCAGCCGCTGTCGGAGTCGCTGCACGACGGTCGGCAACATAATCTGCCAAGTCGTGTCCGTCTCGTGTCCCACACTCGAAATGACCGGCAAACGAGATTCAAAAATCGCTTGAACAACAATTTCTTCGTTAAAAGCCCACAAGTCCTCGATAGAACCACCACCACGACCAATAATCAAAAGATCTAAGTCATCACGTTCGTTCGCTTTAGCGATATTAGCAGCCACTTCCTGACTAGCTCCTTCTCCTTGAACCTTTGTCGGAAAAAGCAAAATTTCAACCCCAGGAAAACGACGAGAGACTGTCGTGATAATATCTCGAATAACCGCTCCACTTGGACTGGTTACCACACCGATTTTCTTCACAAATTGAGGCAGTTGACGCTTATGACGCTCATCAAAATAACCTGCTTCTGCTAATTTCTTCTTCAATTGTTCAAATTGCAGCGCTAAAGCACCAATACCGTCTGGCTCTGCCTTTTCAATAATAATAGAATATGAGCCGCTTGGTTCATAAAGTTGGACACGTCCCACAACATTGATTTTCATGCCTTCTTCAAGCTCAAAACCAAGTTTTTTAAAAGTTCCTGCCACATTGTCGCTTGAATCACAGCATTTCGTCTTTTAAAGAAAAATATTGATGCGTTGGGCGACGACGAAAATTGGAAACCTGACCTGTCAAATAAATTCGCTCCAAATATGGAATCACGATCAAACTTCAATTTAAGGTATTTAGTTAAGGTCGAAACACTTAAATAATCTGACATGACAGGCTCCTTTCCATAGCATTTTTGACTTCATAAAAATTTTGCATATCATTTACTATTATAGCAGAAAAAAACTGTCCAGTGGACAGTTTTTCATGAGCCTAAAAATTCAAAAGCAAGTCTGTTGAAAATCGAATTTTTTTCTAATTCTAGAACCTCTAACTAATGCACACTAACGATAACTCCTTCTGGCATGTTCTCAAAAAGCCACTTGGCATCTTCTTTTGATAACCTAACATTCCCGTCAGTACACGCCTTTCCGAGTTTCTTCGTCTCTCCTTTCAAGACCTTTCCTTTCCAATCCGTCGGAAGACTTTGAAATTGATAATCCCCATGGTCTTTAAAGGATACCCAGTAGCAGACACCTCTGTTCAAGCTATCATCGTAAGAAAACTCACCACGTTCTACCTCGATAGCAAATTTCCCCGTTGGTGTTGGCGTATCTTTTGCCCCAGTCGATACTTTGGTTTTAAAAATGACATCATTTTTAGAATAAACAATCATTTTCTGCTGTGAAATTGACACCAAAATACTCAAATGATCATATTTTGACAAGTCAGGATAAATTTTCTTCTGGGTTTTCTTCATGCTTTTTTCAAAAGCATACTCATCAAGTTTAGCCTCAGATTCTCGATGAGTAACGATTAGTTGCCGACAAAGACCGTAGCCAACCACTAGGTTAGCAAAAGTCAAAAGTAAGATAAGAACCTTTTTTGAAAACTTCTTTTGCATTTTCCCTTTTCCTAAACTCAACCTCTACCAGTTTAAACACTGGTAGAAGCCCTTTCTCCTTTTAATCTATTAAGACGTAACGTCTTAAACTACCATAGCTAAGATAAGAAATCCACTGATGACCATCCGCATACAAAGCCTTGTCATAGCGAACTTGATAGCCAGCATCTAGTTTGAATTCTGTTGCTACCGATACTTTCGGTTGACTCTTAACTTCTTTTGAGCTCGTAAAGGTATAACTCCCGCTTTGTGGCATCACTGGTACCTTAGGTGCTTCAACTGTTGTTTTAACACCACTAACACCTTTCAATGAACCATCTGCTTGCTCATAATAAAGGTGAATATTGTACTCACCATAATTATTTTTATGGTCACTAACATTAACCCTTGTCTTATAACTACCATCTGCTTGTTTAGTTGCGGTGTACCAAATAATGTCATCTTGTCCTCCCTGCGTTGACCAGACAGGTACCTTAACTGCTTTTAGTGAACCAGGATTAGACACATTAGTTACCAAAACATCAAAACCTGCTTCAGACTGATTGCTAATGTGTAAATCGCCCGACAATCTTGCTTCAGGAAGCGTCACTTGAGTTCCTGCAACACCTTGCAGCTGACCATTTGATTCTACATAATAAAGGTGAATATTATAGACGCCTCGTTCATTACGATGGTCTGATAGTTTGACATTTACCTTATAAGTACCATCACTTTATTTGACACCATCGTACCAAATGATATCGTCTTGGTCATTCTTAACAGTCCAGATAGGAACCTTAACTTCAGATACACCATTGGCATCTGAAACATTCGAAATAACCACATCAAAATCTCTGTTAACATGATTATTAACTGAAATATCTCCTGTTGATTTTTGACTTGTCAGAGTTGCAATCGGAATATAGCGACGAATGCTACCATAACTGACATAAGAAAGCCATTGATGATTATCAGCCTCTAAAACTTGGTCGTAGTAATCTAATTTATAACCCTTTTCAAACACAGATTCTATCGGTGCTGACATACGAGCTTCATTTTTTACTTCTACTGTATTTTGAAATACGTAAGAACCTTGAGCAGGAAGCGTTTGGGCTCCTGTTGCTTTTTCTGGTAAAGTTACTTGCTTAGCCACTACCCTTGGAAGGTGTCCGTCACTTTCTTGATAATACAAATGAGCATTGTAGGTCCCTGTTTCACCTTTATGCTCCACTATATTCACACGAACTTTATGATCACCATTACCTTGTCTAGTGGCGTCGTACCAAATAATATCATCTTGATCGTCCTTAACAGTCCAAACAGGAACTTTAACACTTGTAATCCCCTTAGGATCTAAAACATCTGTCACTAGGATATCAAAACCTTGACTTGTCACATTTTGAAAATTAAGTGAGCTAGATAATTTTTGAACAACTTCAGCTGTTAATTTAGAAATAGCAGCATAACGGCGTTGATCTGAATAAGAATTATAAGAAATCCATTGATAACCGTCTCGTATTAAGACTTGGTCATAAAAGACACGGTCACCAGAGTTAGTATAAAAAGCAACTGGAGCTGAGGCACTCGGTTCATTTTTTACTTCTGTCTTTTGAGAATAAGTGTAATAACCTTGGCTTGGCAAATTACTTTGAGCAGTAACAGACACTTTTGATTCTCTAACAAATGACTCCTGATTGGCTTTTGCTTCACCTACTAAATCAGCCGCATCAACAGTGACAGTTTCAGGAAAGTCCGCTGACTGATTAATTTCTTCGCTAACAACTGTCTTTTGTTCTGGCTGATTTTCTTTTGTAGATACTTGATCATCCTTTAAAGCTAGGTCTTGTTCAGCATTCACTGTTTCTTCTTTGTCACCGATATCAGGCACTTCACTAGGCTGATTGATTTTAGAAACAAGTTATCCCTCACTTGTTTCCTGCTTAGTGTTTTCGTTAGTTACTACCTGATTATCACTTGATTGAGTGACTTGTTCTTGTAACATGGCATCTGCTGACACCATACCCTCAGCTGCTACAACCTGTCCTCCCATAAACAGCACACTTGCAATCAAAACGGATGCAACTCCAATGTTATATTTACGAATTGAAAAGCATTGTGCTCTTTGATTAAAGTTACCTTTTTTCATAATATCTTTCCCCTTCGATAAAATAAACGTTTCCCAAAAACTTGCTTATAACCAGTTTTTATTACAAAAAGATTACACTATTTTTCTAAAAAAATATTTTGGATAATTTTAGAAAAAAAGCTAATATAGCGTGATAAATAACCTTTTTAATAACTATTTTTTATCTTAGAATCGGCCAATTCTGCCAATATTATAAAGTAGTTTTTACATAAGTCAATACGAAGATGTAATATTTGTAATGTTTTTGAAATATTTTATTTTGTAAGTATTTTGGAGAACAAAAAAGTACACTTTTTATAACAAAAAGTGTACTTTGCTATTTTATTCTGATAATTTTTTCATGACTTTTGGAAGAACTGCGCTGATTGTCGTTGGTAAAACAACATAAGCTTCTTTGCTAAGTTGCTCAGCGATTGCTGAGTGCAAATACGTTGCTACTGCAACACTCTCAAAGAGATTATCCCTAAACTGAGCCACAAAACCAGCAATCATTCCACAAAGGGTATCGCCCATGCCACCAGTTGCCTGATAAGGACCACCAACGGTTAATTCTCCAACTTGACTAGCTTGTAAGATTTTGGTGTGATGACTTTTAGCCACTAAAATCGTCTCTTTTGGAAAATGAGCTAGAGCAGCTTGGGTCTTTTCAAGACTTTGGTCAGCAATTGCCAAACCGGACAAACGTTCCCACTCTTTTTGGTGTGGTGTTAAAATAATGTGTCCTGCCTGACAAAAAACTGGCGTGGCTTTGGCAAGAAGATTTAAGGCAGAACCATCAACAAGCAAAATCTGATTTTCAGAAACTTTAGAAAGCACTTCTTCAAACACGCGTTTAGCTTTGCTATTTTCCCCTAAACCAGGACCAATCAAAACTACATCTGCTTGGCAAGATTTTCCGCTAAAAATTCTTCGTCCTCACAATCAAAAGCCATAGCTTCTGGTAAATGAGCGTGAAGCGCTGCAATATTCTCACACTCCGTCGCTACTGTCACTAAACCAGCACCGCTTTTAACCGTAGCTAAAGCACTCATGATGATAGCCCCGCCATAAGGATAAAAACCACCAATCAAGAGCACGCGCCCATAAGTCCCTTTATGAGAATCCACTTGACGTCTAACAACAATCTTGCGAGCTAATCGTTCATCAATAATCATGCTTTCACACTTCTAAGGGCTGATTGATAAGTTTGCTCCATCAACATCGTAATAGTCATTGGTCCAACACCACCAGGAACTGGTGTGATGAGACTAGCTAGCGGTTCAACTTCATCAAACTTAACATCCCCAATTAATTTACCATTTTCATCACGGTTCATACCAACATCAATGACTACAGCATCTTCTTTGACGAATTCCTTAGTCACAAAATGTCCTTGACCGATTGCCACAATCAAGACATCAGCTTGTTTTGTTACACGCGCCAAGTCAAGAGTACGTGAATGCGCTAGTGTCACTGTTGCATTTTTATCAAGCAAGAGCTGCGCCATTGGTTTTCCGACAATATTTGAACGACCGATAATAACTGCCGTTTTTCCTTCCAAATCAACTTCGTAAGCACTCAATAATTCCATGATTCCAGCTGGTGTACATGGCACCATGACAGGACGTCCATTCCAAAGATGTCCTGTGTTGATAGGGTGAAAACCATCCACATCTTTTTTAGGATCAATTGCCAAAATTACACGTTTATCATTAATGTGTGCAGGAAGTGGCAATTGCACCAAAATACCATGAAACGATCATCGTTGTTATATTGCTCAATGACTTGAATCAATTCTTCCTCACTAGTTGATTCTGATAAACGAACGGTTTCACTCAAAAAACCTGCTTTCTTAGCAGAGCGCTCTTTATTACGTACATAAACCTGACTAGCGGGATCATCACCAACCAAAATCACCACCAAACCAGGAACAATACCAGCTTCAGCTTTTAATTTTTCAACCTTCTCAACTAATTCATTTTGCATTTTATCCGCTAAAGCTTTTCCATCTATAAGTTTTACCATGAAATTCTCCTGAAAATATATTTCTTTTATTATACCAGAAAGCGACTTCATAATAAAATATTTTTTGATAAATTATCAGAAAATTCTATAAAAATATAATAAAAAAATACCTGCACAAATGAGCAAGTATTTCTTTTATTATTTCACTTTTGCATTTTTATGTTGGCTATCTTTTACGGGACACGAACAATTGCAATCACCACAAGAGCCTTTACCCTTGATGAAACTTCGTAAGCCCATAAAGACAGCAAATACAATTAGCAATGCAATAATAATAGTTGCCATAAACATTATTCTCCAACTTTTTCTAGATTATCTAATGTAATCACTTCTTCTTTTTCTTGAGCTGGTTTTCTCACGATAAAGTAGATAATCACAATTAATAGAACAACAGCTACAATTGTCCAGAAGTTAATACCTTTACCGTAGAAAGCAACAAGTCCAAGTTGATAAATAATCAGACTAACAACATAAGCGAGACCTGTTTGGAAACCAATAGCTCCAAGCATCCACTTAGCATCACCCATTTCACGTTTGATGGCTCCCATTGCGGCAAAACATGGTGCACAAAGAAGGTTGAAAATCAAGAATGAGTAACCTGCAAGAGCTGAGTAATCCAATTGCAATGCGTGATACAAGCCGCTAGTAGTACTATCATTATACAAGACACCAAATGTTCCAACAACAGCCTCTTTAGCACCCAAACCTGTGACAGCTGCCACAGTTGCTTTCCAGTTACCAAATCCAAGTGGTGTGAAAATCCAAGCCACCAAATTACCAAGTGTTGCAAGGATTGATTTATTTGTAGGAACAGCATGTAGTGTAAAGCTATAATTTGACATAAACCAAATAATAACTGTCAAGCTAAAGATAACCGTACCTGCACGTTTTACAAAGCTAAGAGCCTTACCAAAAGCATAGCGAAATACACTCATAACTTTTGGCATGTGATAAGCTGGCAATTCCATGATAAATGGGCTCACATAACTTCCAAATAATTTTGTTTTCTTAAGAGCAATACCAGATAAAATAATGGTAAAGAAACCAATAAAGTACGCTGACGGTGCCACATAAGCATTACTTGGAAGAAAGCACCTGCAATCAAAGCAATAATTGCCAATTTAGCTGAACATGGCATGAAGGTTGCTGTCATGATTGTGATACGACGGTCACGTTCATTTTCAATGGTACGACTAGCCATAATTGCTGGAACACCACAACCTGTTGCAATCAACATTGGGATAAATGATTTACCAGACAAACCAAAGCGACGGAAAATACGGTCCATTACGAAAGCAACACGGCTCATATAACCAATATCTTCCAAAATGCCCAAACAGATAAAGAGGACAAAGATTTGTGGCAAGAAACCAAGCACAGTTCCGACACCAGCTACAATACCATCAATGATAAGTGATTCTAGCCATCCTGAAACATGAAGAGAATCAAGACCAGATTGAACCCAGCCAGGAACCAATTCACCAAATAGAACATCATTAACCCAGTCAGTTCCCATTGTACCAACAGTTTGAATTGAAAGATAGTAAACCAAGAACATCACGACAGCAAAAATTGGTAGGGCCAAGATTCGATTGGTAACAATTCGGTCAATTTTATCTGAGACTGTCATTTTGAAATTGCTATCTTGGTTTTGAGCCATTTTAGCCACACGTTCGATAAATTCGTAACGTTCATTAATAACGATTGATTCAGAATCCTCAGTAAAAATTTCCTCAGTAATCTTAATGACTTGGTTGATTTCACCTTTTTGGAAATCTGACAAATGAAGCTCTTCTTGAACCAAACTATCACGTTCAAACAATTTGATAGCGTAAAAACGCGCTGAACCTTCTGGAACAACATCTCCTAAAATATCGATAATTTGTTTAACAGCTGCTTCGAATTGGTCACTGTAAGTTGGGTATTGAATAAAATCAACACTTTCTTTTGTCGTATTAGCTGCTTTTTTAACGGCTTTATCGACACCAGTATTTTTAACCGCACTAGTTGAAACAACTGGAACGCCTAATTGATAAGAAAGTTTATCAATGTTAATTGTTTTTCCTTGAGCTTTAAGAGCATCACTCATGTTAAGAGCAACAGTCACTGGGATACCTGTTTCAATTAATTGAGTTGTCAAGTAAAGGTTACGTTCCAAGTTTGTTGCATCAACAACATTAAGAATGCTGTCAGCATCATTACTTAATAAATAATCACGCGCAACTTTTTCTTCAGGCGTGTAAGGTGACATTGAATAAATCCCTGGTAAATCTTGGACTTTCCAGTCTGCGTGTTTCTTAACTGTTCCACTTTTACGCCCAACAGTAACACCAGGCCAGTTCCCAACACGTTGACTTGTTCCTGTCAATAAGTTAAAAAGACTTGTTTTACCACTATTCGGATTACCGATTAAGGCTATCTCTGTCATTTTTCTTCCTCGCTATCTACTTTAACGACACTAATCATTTGCGCTTCAGACTTACGAAGTGTCAATTCGTAACCCCGTAAGCTAATTTCAATTGGGTCTCCTAAAGGAGCAACTTTACGTAAGTAACTTTTGTGTGACGAGTCAGGCCCATGTCCATAAGGCGACGTTTGGCTTCATTCATTGCATAAATACCGTCAATATAAGCGTACTCACCCACTTTTAATTCTGAAAGAGGAAGAGATAAAAGAGCACCTTCTTCTTCTGTGACATCAATTTGACTTAAAATCGATTGATCAAAAGCCAAACGACTTGATTTAAGCATAACAATCGCACTAGTTGGTGTTTTAGAAACGACTTTAAGTGAGGCTCCAACTTTTAGCCCTAAGTCTGACAAGTGTCTAACACTCTCATCAGGTAAATCAATACTGACAATTGTGTAAGGAATACCAACTTTAGCATTCTGCAAAATCAAAATTCTTGACCTCCCCAAATTTTTTTGATAAAATATTTAAATTTCCGTCCGAATCATTATATCATAAACATAGACGAAAAAACCATAAAAATTAATTTTTTCTTTATTTATGCATTGATTATAACAATTCTAAATAAAATCATTCCTTATTTAGAATTGTTATAATATAGCTGTTTTCACAGCTCTTTCATAGACTAAAGCACTCTTAAAAATAACTAAAACATAAAAATTAAGTGTACTTAATGTATAGAAATAAATCATTTACAGTTAATGTTTTGCTCATTTTTAAGTATCTTTAACTTTCTTTTTTATAATAAAAAACCTCAGCCAAGTTTGTAACTCAACTGGGGTTATTTTTTTATCTTACAAAACTTTACTCAAGAAATCTTTTGTACGTGCTTCTTTAGTATTTTCGAAAACATCTTCTGGTGAACCTTGTTCAACAATCACGCCACCGTCCATGAAGATGACACGATTAGCAACTTCACGCGCAAATCCCATTTCATGCGTTACAATTACCATTGTCATACCAGATTTCGCCAAATCTTGCATAACGCCAAGAACTTCACCAACCATTTCTGGGTCAAGCGCTGATGTTGGTTCGTCAAAAAGAAGAACATCTGGATCCATGGCAAGACCACGCGCAATAGCAATACGTTGTTGTTGACCACCTGATAGACTTGTTGGATAGGCATCGGCTTTATCACGAAGCCCAACTTTATCTAGCAAATCATAAGCTTTAGCTTGCGCTTCTTCTTTAGGAACACCTTTTGTCTTAATTGGTGACAAAGTGATGTTATCAAGCACTGTCATATTGGGAAAAAGTTGAATTGTTGGAAAACCATTCCCATCTTTTCACGCATTTTGAAAATGTCATTTTTCTTATCAGTAATATCGACACCTTCAAAGGTAATCACACCCTTAGTAGGTGTTTCAAGCAAGTTCATTGTACGAAGGAAAGTTGATTTCCCAGATCCTGAAGGTCCGATGATAACAACAACTTCACCTGCTTTAATATCAAGATTAATGCCTTTAAGCACTTCATTTTTTCCGAAGTATTTGTGAAGGCCTTTAATTGAAATAAGAGTTTCTGTCATTAGTTGCTACCTCCATTTCCCATACGATTTTCAAGTTTTTTAAGCAAGAATGACAAGACTGTAGTCACCATGAGGTAATAGAATGCAGCAAACAACAATGGCGTAATTGGTAAATATGTAGCAGTTACGACTGTTTGTGCACCATTCCACAATTCCATAACACCGATTGTTTGAAGAAGTGAACTATCTTTGATAATCGTAATAAATTCATTACCAAGAGCTGGTAAGATATTTTTAAGAGCTTGCGGTAAAATAACATAACGCATTGCATTTACTGGCGAATTCCAAGTGAATATGCCGCTTCAAGTTGCCCTTTTGGCACTGCTTCGATACCAGCACGAACAATTTCAGAAATATAAGCTCCGCTATTTAGCGAAATGATAATAATACCTGGAAGCAAACGTGAGAAGTCTAGGTCCAAAAACACCAAAACCTACGATAGGTGCATTACTAAAATGCATCCAAGCAAAGGCAATCATGATTTGCACGACCATCGGAGTTCCACGAAAGACCCAAACATAAAACTAGCAATCCAATTTAAAATTTTAATATTTGTACGTTTAACTAAAGCAACCAAGATACCAATGATTGTCCCGAAAAAGACAACACAAGCTGAAATCATGATGGTTACAAGGACACCGTAGTTAAAATAAGCCCAATACTTTGGTAAAAATGAAAAATCCATTTGTGTCTCCTATAAGTAATAATCAATTAATTATAACATATGTTGAATAAAAATACCAATCAACACTAACGGATGGTTTGGCTTAAAAAGCCTGATATATAGGGATTTTAGGCACTTCTAGTCAAAACGATTAAAAAGAATTTTTGCCTAAGTATCAGGCATTAATAAAAAAACAAAAAAGCCTATAAAATCTTAGGCTTTTATCAATTCAAAATAGCAATATAAGAAAGCACAGAAACCACACTTAAAAATAGGATGGAAAGGACTAAAAATCCTTTGCCCTTATACTGTGTCTGAATTTTTTCTTTATCTTAGTAAAGAAGATCGTAAATTTCCATTGCGATCAAATCAATGCTGTCAAATGAGTAAGACTCACGTGCTTCAACATCACGCAAAGTGAAAACTGGACCATTTTCAGGGTCATTGCTGAAAGACACTTCTGCCACAACGACACCATCACGTTCAAAATTACGTTTAAGATTACTACCATCAGTCGTCATTAATTCAAGACGATTGATAATTCTCACCAAATGTGATTCCATGACTATTCTCCTCTTCGTTTATTGTCTATACTATTTTAACATAATTTCTACTAAACAAACAACAAGAGAGTGTATTTTCTCACATTTATCATAAATTCTCGTCAAAGGAAAGTTCTAAAATGAAGTTAGCCACCTAAGGGTATCAAAAAACATCTCAGAGAGATATAATTGTAATCACCACAACAACAATTAGAAAGACTCTAAGATGCAAAACTATTATACACCAAAAAGTAAACATTTAACACTAACTGAACGTAGAATGATTGAACGTTGGCTTCAAGAAGGGCTCTCAAATCGTGAAATCGCTAGGAGATTAGCTAAAGCTCCTCAAACCATTCACAACGAAGTCAAACGTGGTCAGGTTAGACAACAAGTGCGTAAAGGAAAATTTGAAGTGATCTAC
>ENA-OQIG01000352-OQIG01000352.1-human-gut-metagenome-genome-assembly--contig:-NODE-352-length-27448-cov-4.209399_pt1 | contig 27448 bp, 28 predicted proteins | sample MGYA00242576_ERZ504741 | MGnify/ENA primary metagenome ERZ504741 (study PRJEB26092, sample SAMD00036436) | human gut metagenome | host: Homo sapiens | study: EMG produced TPA metagenomics assembly of... | reverse complement strand
ACTGATAAGCAGAAAGAATCTCTAAAAAACAATCAGTAGAGTCCATAAGAATAAAATTTTAAGTTCTGTGCAAAGGTAAAGCTGACTGATAGGATAAACAAGAGCCATACAATGAGTGCTTACCTTCAGTACTGGTTTGAACAAGTTCATCCACACATAGTTTTATTCCTTACCGCATCACCATCGAGCAAGATTAGTAAAGCTATTTCGTAATTAGTTTCAACCTATTTGAAACTAAAAGTTTCACGCCGGGAAACAAAGTGTTTCACCGTATGAAACGAAGTGTTTCTCGGTGTGAAACGGATTGTTTCAAGCCTTGAAACAATTTTTGAAACTAATCGCCACAGGTGAAGAGATGGTGAAGTTATTGCACTTCACCCGCAAACTCCTTATTCATCGGAGAGACAGAGAAAAGGTGAAAGGGGAGATGGAAAGATGGAAAATAAATATCCAGTGGGGAAATTTATTCGATACTGTAATGATTCAGTACTATACCGAAATGAATATTACTTTATAAGCTCTCTACTTCTTTTCCTGATAATTAACAGCTATCGAATGCTGTATCTCAAGAATTTACCTCCTCGCAAACTCTCATTTCCATACCTTTATACACTACCACAATCTTGTGTAGTTGCGTAGTGCCAATAGCGTTCTTCACCCTGTCGGTGTCAGCATAGCGGTTGGTCTGGGCAATAGCTTCCGCCCGCAATTCCTCCACCCGGCTTTCGGGGTCTTTGTATCTGGCATACTTCAGCTCGATGATGTAGCTATGGCTCATGTCAGGGTAAATCTCCAGCATGGGAGACAGGAAAATGTCAACATATCCGGATTGCGTGTCTGCTTCGGAAATGGGACGGTAGAAACGGTTTTGCGCTGTCATGGCAAGCGTGAAGCCATGTACGAAGGACTCTCCTTTCTGCTTGTCGCGCTGAGAGGCGTAGCATTTCAGGCAATCGGCGATGTAGTCGAAGTAAGATTGCCATGCGCCATCGTAAGCCAAAGCAGAGGATAACTCATCTTTTTCATGGTTGTTGAAACTGAGGTCGGCTTCATTGTATGTATTCAGCAGATAAGTATAGAGTTGTTCACGCACCACTTGGTTGGGAATGATAAGTTTAGTCTTACCTTTGTACGTTCCGCTCACGGTGAGCATGCCGAAGTAATAGAGCAGGCTCACGAAATTATCGGAATCTACAATGTTGGCAGCTGGGAAACCGTCTTTCAACTCGCCGGTGATGTATCCCTGGCTCACTAAAGTCTGGATAATGGAGGCATCGTGCGCAAACTCTTTATCCTTGCGGATAAGCATACGCAGTTTCTCGTAATCGATACGAATGTTACTTTCTATCATATTTCGCGGTGCCTTTCCGTTATTATCAATATAGTCTTAACGAAATAGAGCACCATATTGGAGTTGTACAAGGTTGGCTGATCATAACACTCCTGCGCAAAGCAATAGTTGTCATACCACGGTTTCATAAGTTCTATCAACTCATCTACAGTGTGATGGAATGGAGCTTTAGTAGAATAATAAGTCAGCATTTCGCGGACTTCGTCCTCGGTGAAACCCATCATTGCGTTGAATTTCGGTGTGAGGGAATAGTTGGTGCCAATATTAAATCCACTGGTGAGGTCATCCATCGTGACGGGACTCACTCCGGTGATGAAGCAACGCTTGATGCTGGAATAGGTTCCGGCTTTCACCCTATTGAAGAAGGCGCGCAGGTAGCCTTCCTTGTGGGTCTCTTCCGTATATCGGTGAATGCTTTCGGCATCCGAGAGGATGGCATTGGTGAAGTGGTCATATTCGTCAATGAAAAGATATATTTGCTGCCCGGCAAGTTCACACTGATGATATAGATAATCCAACTGCTCAACAGCTCCTGCTTTTTCATTCAAGACTTCCTTAATGCCTTTCGGCAGGTATTCTGCATAAATATCACAGAAATAATCGAAGCTGGTATTGCAATGTGCATCCAACCCTTGACGGTAGTTGTGCAACTCTCCACTAATTCCTGAGAAATTGAGATACAGCACCAGATAACTGTTACGGTCTCGTGTGGGATGCTTTCCGATATAGAGGTCGCCAAACAGGGCATCGAACTTGTCACGTGTACGCACATCATAATAGTGTTGCAACATGTTCAGCGTAAGGCTCTTGCCGAACCGGCGCGGGCGGATGAAAAAGAAGAATCTGTCCGATTGTTCTATTACAGGGATGAACGAGGTTTTATCCACGTAATAATAATTATCAAGACGAATATCCGCAAAGTTCATCATGCCGTATGGCAGCAACTTTCTTTCTGATGATACATATTCCATAATCCGGTGTATTTATGAGTTCACTTTTTATCAGTGCAAACAAAGATACGCTCTTTCCGCTACTTTCACAAACAAATGATTTTAAAAATGTTCTCTGCCCTGATACTCTTCCATGAGTACTGCAAGAAACAATAGATCAAAATGGACTCATCATCGTTGCTTTCTTACACACCTTATCTATAAACATGTTCATTGGGGTCGATATTGCAATGAGTCCTTATATGCTTCGGCATATAATTCTTCCCGGCTCATACCTGTCAGATACATACTTGTTTTTATATAGGAAACAAAGGTAGTATTTATCTCCAGACCGGACATCATCCGTCGGAGTGTTTTTCTTTGAAAATTGGATATACTGAATGTAAACCAGACCCGGTTCTTCATTAGAAACATCTTACCAAACCCACAAAGAAGCACTTTTAGCGATTTTTAAAAGCCTATTGGTAAAAATTGAAACCAACCCGCTAGACAGAATCTTAAAAAACAAGTACCTTTGTATCTCACATTCCTTTAAACAACACATATTATGAAAAAACTCTGCCCTCTTATTCTTTGCACACTTTTTTCTCTTTCCGCAGCGTCCATAGAGACGGTGGATTATACTCAAGGGCTTTCCGTATGGTTCGACACTCCCAACAATCTCGATGGACAAGCTATCTGGCTACGTGCCAACGGCACAGGGGCGAATCCGGACAAAGCATGGGAAAGCCGTTCGCTACCTATCGGGAATGGCAGCCTGGGAGCGAATATCATGGGCTCCATATCCGCAGAACGAATCACACTGAATGAAAAAACTCTCTGGAAAGGGGGGCCGAATACCGCCAAAGGCGCCGAGTATTATTGGAACGTAAACAAACAGTCGTCAGGTGTACTGAAAGAAATCCGGCAGGCTTTCCTGGACGGGGATTCTAAAAAGGCGGGGTATCTCACGCAGGAAAACTTCAACGGGCTGGGAGCTTATGAAGAAAAAGACGAGACTCCGTTCCGCTTCGGTGCTTTTACCACGATGGGAGAGCTTTATGTGGAAACCGGACTCAGCGAAATCAATATGAGCAATTACCGCCGCATCCTGTCGTTGGATTCGGCGATGGCTGTGGTGCAATTTTACAAAGACGGGATACGGTATCAACGTAAATACTTCATATCCTATCCAGACAGCGTTATGGTCATGAAGTTTACTGCCGACAAAGGCGGAAAACAGAATCTTGTACTTAGCTATTGTCCCAACAACGAAGCAAAAAGCCATCTGGAAGCAGATGGAAACGACGGATTAGTATATACCGGCGTTCTCAATAACAACGGAATGAAATTCGCTTTCCGAATCAAAGCTATCCACAAAGGGGGAACACTGAAAGCAGAAAACGACCGGATTATTGTGAAGGATGCTGACGAAGTGGTATTCCTGCTTACGGCAGATACCGATTATAAGATGAACTTTGCCCCAGACTTCAAAGACCCGAAAGCCTACGTCGGCAACGACCCGTCACAAACGACTCTGGCTATGATGGACAATGCCCTGAAAAAAGGTTATGACGAGCTTTATCGTAATCACGAAGCCGATTATACCGCGCTGTTCAATCGGGTACGTTTTGAAATCAATCCGGAAATCGGCACTCCCAACCTGCCGACCTACAAACGACTGGCTAGCTATAAGAAAGGCGTGCCGGACTATCAGCTCGAACAATTGTACTATCAGTTCGGACGCTATCTGCTCATAGCCAGTTCGCGCCCCGCAACATGCCAGCCAACCTGCAAGGATTGTGGCACAACAATACCGACGGCCCGTGGCGGGTAGATTACCACAATAACATCAACATTCAAATGAATTACTGGCCTGCGTGCCCCACCAATCTCTCTGAATGTACATGGCCTTTGATTGACTTTATACGCAGCTTGGTAAAACCCGGCGAGAAGACAGCACAAGCCTATTTCAACGCCCGCGGATGGACAGCATCCATCTCTGCCAATATCTTCGGATTCACAGCTCCCTTATCCAGCAAATCTATGGCATGGAACCTGAATCCTACCGTCGGTCCGTGGCTGGCAACGCATATATGGGAGTATTATGATTATACCCGTGACACGAAATTCTTAAAGGAAATCGGCTACGACCTTATCAAAAGCAGCGCACAGTTTGCGGTAGACCACTTGTGGCACAAGCCCGACGGGACTTACACCGCCGCTCCTTCCACTTCTCCCGAACACGGCCCGGTGGACGAGGGAGTCACTTTCGCGCATGCCGTAGTACGTGAAATATTACTGGACGCCATCCAGGCAAGCAAGGTGCTCGGAACGGACGCCAAAGAACGCAAACAATGGGAAAACGTACTGACCAAACTGGTTCCGTACCGTATAGGACGCTACGGTCAGTTGTTGGAATGGTCTACCGACATAGACGACCCGAAAGATGAACACCGCCACGTCAACCACCTGTTCGGATTGCATCCGGGGCATACCATATCTCCCGTGACTACCCCCGAACTTGCACAGGCAGCCAGAGTGGTACTGGAACATCGCGGAAACGGCGCTACCGGTTGGAGCATGGGTTGGAAGCTCAACCAATGGGCACGACTGCAAGACGGAAACCATGCGTATAAACTATACGGCAACTTATTGAAAAACGGTACACTGGACAACCTCTGGGATACCCATGCGCCTTTCCAGATAGACGGAAACTTCGGCGGTACGGCAGGAATAACCGAGATGTTATTGCAAAGCCACATGGGATTCATCCAACTTCTTCCCGCTTTGCCGGATGCATGGGCAAACGGCTCAATAAGCGGAATCTGCGCCAAAGGAAATTTTGAGGTTTCCATCTCCTGGAAAGAGGGACAACTGGAGAAAGCTATCATCCATTCCAAATCCGGAATCCCCTGTAACGTAAGATACGGAGACAAGACGCTCAAGTTCAAGACCGTAAAAGGGAAAAAATACGAAATCACCTTAAAAGGGGACAAGTTAGCCGTATTATAAAGAAGGCATCTGTCCTCATAAACAAACCTGCTTTACATGAAAACCAAATACGCTGTTCTGTCAAGCCTTTTCTTTATCATACAGTTAGTCGGTGTTCTCCCTCTCCGGGCAGAACACTATTACTTTAAACAAATCTCTCTGAAAGAAGGGCTGCCTTCCAACGTGCGCTGTATTCTCCGGGATGAGCAAGGTTTCGTATGGATAGGTACCAAATCGGGACTGGGAAAGTTCGACGGGCACGAACTGAAAAGATACAAACACCAGGCAAACGACCCGAACTCGCTTCTCCACAACCTGATTTATCAGATTGCCGAAGACAAGCAACACAACATCTGGTACTGACTGAAAAAGGTATTGCCCGCTACCAACAGCAGAGCAACGACTTCACGTTCCCCACGGACGAGGACGGGAAGAATATCACCGCCTATTCCTTCTGCCTTGTCCCGGACGGAATCCTCTTTGGCGGCAAGGACAGGATTTACAAATATAGTTATAACGATTCTTCTCTCCGGCTTCTGCAATATTTCAACGCCAACTCTTTTAAAATCAACGCTCTCAGTATGTGGGATTCAAAGACGTTGCTTTGTTGCAGTCGTTGGACAGGCATATACCTCGTAGACCTGCATACCGGAGAGCACAGACGCCCCCCTTTCGACTGCGGGCCGGAAATTACCACCATGATGACCGACAGCCGGAAAAGAATATGGATTGCCCCTTACAGCGGCGGACTTCGTTGCTATTCATACGACGGCAAACTACTGGCTTCGTACTCCACCCGCAACTCCGCCCTCAGCAACGACATCGTCCTAAGCCTCGCTGAAAGGGAAGGGCAACTGTGGATAGGAACGGATGGCGGCGGAATCAATATCCTCACCCCCGAAACCGGGGAAATCTCCCAACTGGAATATATCCCGGGACGTGAAAACTACTCTCTCCCCGCCAACTCCATTCTCTGCCTGCACAACGACCACAATAACAATATATGGGCAGGAAGCACCTGCAACGGATTGATCAGCATCCGGGAAGTGTTCATGAAAACCTACACCGACGTAGTCCCCGGCAACGACCGCGGACTAAGCAACAGCACCGTGCGAAGCCTTTACCGCCAATCGACCGACAGTATCTGGATTGGTACGGACGGCGGCGGTATCAACCTCTTTAACCCGCGTACCGAGAAATTCACCCATTATCTTTCTACCTGGAACGATAAAATAGCGTTTATCAGCGGATTCACTCCCGGAAAACTACTGATTTCCCTTTTCTCCAAAGGAGTATTCATATTCAACCCCGCAACCGGGGAGAAACAGCCTTTTACCATTGTCGACAAAGAAACTACGACACAACTTTGCAACCGGGGTAAATCGGTCAACTTATATCAGAACACCCCTAACACCGTGTTATTACTGGGCGACCATGTCTACCAGTATCACCTGAAAGAAAAGAAATTCGACAAGGTCACCGGAGAAGAAGGGAAAAGTATTGTCGGCACGCTCGTCCCCTTCAAGCACGAGAACAATCGGACTTATATCAACGACTTCAAACATATCTACGAACTGCATGACGGGGATTCCTTGCTGAAAACAACCTTCGAATGTTATCAGGATACCGTAATCAGTTCGGCGTCACACGACGAGCACGGCGATTTCTGGATAGGAAGCAATTTCGGCCTTATCCACTACAACCCCGTTTCCCAAAAGCAGACGCACATCCCTACCAACCTGTTTACCGAAGTCAACATGGTGCAATGCGACCAGAGGGGCAAAGTATGGATAGGTGCGGATAATCTGCTTTTCGCCTGGCTCATACAGGAACAGAAGTTTGTTCTCTTCGGAGAGTCGAACGGAGCTATCCAAAACGAATATCTGCCCAACGCCCGGTTGGTAAACAATGAGGGGGATGTCTATATCGGCGGTGTAAAGGGTATGCTGCGCATTGACGGCCAGTTGCTGCTGAATACATCGGAAATGCCGGAACTGCAACTGTTGGATATTATCATCAACGGTGAGCCTGCACAGAACAAGCTATATAGTCATCCGGCAGCAATCTCTGTCCCATGGGACAGCAATATCACCATCCGAATCATGTCGAAAGAAGAGGATATCTTCCGCAAGAAAGTCTACCGCTACCGGATAGAGGGGCTGAACGACCAGTATATCGAATCGTACCAGCCGGAATTGGTAATCCGGTCATTACCGCCGGGCAATTACAAAATTATGGCTTCATGCACAGCGAAAGACGGTAGCTGGATTCCCAACCAGAAAATACTGGAACTAACCGTACTCCCACCATGGTATCGCACGTGGTGGTTCATTCTCGGTTGTGCCATTCTCATTGCCACCATAATCATCGAAACTTTCCGCAGAACATTGAAACGTAATCAGGAAAAACTAAAATGGGCGATGAAAGAGCATGAGAAACAGATGTACGAGGAAAAGGTACGTTTTCTTATCAATATCAGCCACGAACTACGGACTCCGCTGACGCTTATTCATGCGCCACTCAATCAGATTTTGAAGTCGCTCTCTTCCGGAGACAGCCAATATCTGCCGTTAAAAGCCATCTACCGGCAGGCACAACGGATGAAGAACTTGATTAATATGGTGCTCGACGTGCGGAAAATGGAAGTAGGGGAGAGTAAACTGCAAATTCAGCCTCATCCGCTCAATCAATGGATTGAACACGTTTCGCAGGATTTTATCAGTGAGGGGGAAGCAAAGAATGTGCATATCCGCTATCAGCTCGACCCACGGATAGAGAAAGTTAGTTTCGATAAGGACAAATGCGAGATTATCCTAAGTAACCTGCTTATCAATGCTTTGAAACACAGTCCGCAGGACACGGAAATAACGATTGCTTCGGAACTGCTGCCCGAAGAAAACCGGGTGCGTATCTCCGTCATCGACCAGGGATGCGGACTGAAACAAGTGGATACGCACAAGCTCTTTACCCGCTTCTACCAGGGAACGGGAGAACAGAGCGGAACAGGAATCGGCTTGTCTTACTCCAAGATTCTGGTGGAACTGCACGGCGGCTCTATCGGCGCACAGGATAATGAAGAAACCGGAGCCAGCTTTTTCTTTGAGTTGCCGTTGAGGCAGGAACCGGAAGAAATCATCTGCGAGCCAAAAGCTTATCTGAACGAGTTGATGATGGATGATAACAGCGGGCAGCCGTCCGCGAAAGAGGTATTCGACACCACTCCATACACTATTCTCGTAGTGGATGACAATCCGGATATGACAGACTTTCTGAAAAGAACGTTCGAAGGATACTTCAAACGGATAATTATCGCCGGAGACGGGGGGGAAGCCCTTCAACTGGTCAGAAGCCATGTCCCTGATATTATAGTCAGTGACGTGATGATGCCTCGGATGAACGGGTATAAACTTTGTAAAACGATTAAAGAGGATATCAATATCAGTCACATCCCAGTCATTCTGCTAACTGCCAGAGATGACAGGCAAAGCCAAATAAGCGGTTACAAGAATGGAGCGGACGGCTATTTAAGCAAACCTTTCGAAGTGGAAATGCTAATGGAACTTATCCGCAACCGGTTGAAAAACCGGGAATATACCAAGAAAAGGTATTTGAATGCAGGATTAATCCCCACTCCGGAAGAAAGCACCATCAGCCTGACAGACGAAACATTCCTGATTAAACTGAATAGTATCATCCAGGAAAATATAGAAAATTCCAACCTGGGCATCCAGTTTATCTGCCAGGAAGTAGGATTGGGCCGTTCTTCGCTTTATAACAAACTGAAAGCACTTACAGGCATGGGAGCGAACGAGTATATCAGTAAGCTCCGTATAGAAAAAGCTATTACATTGATATCCGGCACGGATATGCCCTTCTCTGAAATTGCAGAGAAAACCGGGTTTACCACTCCGAGTTATTTCAGTACGGCTTTCAAGCAATATACCGGGGAAACACCTAGTCAATATAAAGAAAGGAAAAAGAAAGGTCTGGCTGATAAATAATACCATCATTATTCTTTATGCTGCTGAAGTTTCCGGCTGCAAGCCAATTCGCCGCATATTGACCGATATTGACCGATTAACAAACGGGCTGCCACAGAATCACTTCTCCGGCAGCCCTTCTTTCATTAAATTAGAAAACAGAGAGTATGATACAGTTTATTCCTGACCTCCTCCTAAAGCACGGTATAGGTTAATTAAACTTTGTATTTCAGTAAAATGATTGGCCGTCTGCGACAGTTGCGCACTAAGCAACGACTGCCGGGAGGTAAGCACTTCCAGATAGGTTGTATTACCATGCTCCATCAACAGAGTAGTGCTTCGCAGAGCCGTTTGCAGGGAAGTGATCTGTTTATCCAGCAAGATTCTTTTTCCCTGACTGGTTTGATAGGCAATCAACGCATCATTCACCTCACTACCGGCATTGAGCAACGTTTGCTGAAAACCAAGCGCCGCTTCTTCCTGTTGCGCACGGGCAATGCGGTATTGTGCCACCACCTGTCCTCTGTTAAAGAGCGGCTGCGTAAGCGAACCTACCGCCGACGCGAGAAACTTGCCCGGATTGATAATCATCGCCCCGGCGGAGTTTGTCCATCCGGCACTCCCGCTCAAAGTGATGGAAGGATAGAAAGCCGAACGTGCGCATTGGTGCCATAGAACGCCGCTTCCAGCGTCCGCTCTGCCGAGCGGACATCCGGACGGGAAGAAAGCATCCGTACAGGAATCCCTATCGAGAAGTCGGCAGGAAACTGTTGCTTTGCCAATACACCACGCTCATAGTTGCGTGGCGTCTCCGCCAATAATAAGGCAAGACTGTTCTCCACCTGATTGATCTGCTGCTGCAAATCGAGAACCGAACCCTGCACCTGATAATAGGCCGCCTCCATCTGCGACACAGCGGATTCGTTCGCCAGTCCGGCATTCATCAGAGCGCGGGTGGAGGCCACGGTTTCTTTCCATGCCGTCTCCGTCTGACGGGAAAGGTCGAGTTGCTCATCCAGCATCAGCAGGTATAGTAAGTATTGGCTATGCCTGTTATCAACTGGGTACGGACAGCCTGACGATAATCCTCGCTTTGAGCATAAAGTGCTTTCGCCTGTTTTTTGGCATTGCGCATACGACCGAATACGTCCAGCTCCCAACTGGCAGTAACGGGCAATGAATAAGCCTGCGTAGCCTTGTGTGTATCAAAACTGTTCACCGTTCTGCGGGGAAAGGGCAAAAGCAGGCAGAAAAGCAAGTTTGGCAGACATCAGTGCCGCCTGTGCCTGTTCCACACGAAGCTGGGCGGACTGATAGTCGGTATTAGTCTGTAATCCCACTTCGATGAGGGATTGCAGATAAGGATCGGTGAAAAGTTCCCGCCAGTCCATATTACCCAGACTGGCAGTGTCCTCGGCCACCACTTCCTCCCCATAAAGATGGTCGGGGACGACAGTGGCGGGTTCGTATTTGGTATAGATGCCACAACCGCTCAACGACAGACTGATGGCAACTAATGTGATGATATTCTTCTTCATTCTTTCTTTCATTTATTTACGTTCGCGTTCAACTTCACTCTTTTCTTTCTCTAAAAGCACCTGCACATCTGGTTCCTCTTCCATCGGTTTACGGATTTTCTCCTGCAAAAACTCAAAGATGATGTAGAAAACCGGAACGACAAAGAGCAATGCCAGTGTCCCGACAGCCATACCGCCCACAACACCCGTACCCAGCGAACTATTGCCATTGGCACCCGCACCGGAAGAGAACATCAGCGGAAGCATACCGAAGATCATCGTCAACACCGTCATCAGGATAGGACGCAAGCGGACTTGTGCGGCAGAGTAGGCAGACTCCACAATACCCATTCCCTTGCGGCGACGTTCTATGGCGTACTCCGTAATCAGAATGGCTGTCTTAGCCAGCAAACCGATCAACATAATCACACCTGTCTGCAGATAGATATTATTCTCCAACCCGAGTATTTTGGCGAAAAGGAACGACCCCATCAGCCCGAACGGCACGGAGAAGATAACGGCAAACGGTATGAGGAAACTCTCGTAAAGACAGGCCAGAATCAGATAGATAAGGAAGATACAGATGGCGTAAATGAAAACCGTCTGCGCACCGCCGCTACTTGCTTCTTCGCGTGCCATACCACCATATTCATATCCGTAACCTGCCGGCAAAGATTGCGCAGCCACTTCTTCAATCACTTTCTGCACCTCACCGGAAGAGTAACCGTCGGCAGGATTCACATTGGCGGTGATGGTGCTGTAAAGATTGAAACGGTTGGCCGTTTCCGGTCCCAGCACTTGTTTCAGCGTCACGAACTGGCTCACCGGAGCCATCTGCGTACCATTGCGTACAAACATATTATTCAATGCCTGCTCGTCGAGGCGGTATTCAGGCGAAGCCTGCATCACCACACGATATACTTTACCATACTGGTTATAGTTGGAGATATACGCGCCACCACAATAACTGCCCACCGCATCGAGCACCGCACTCGGCGAAATTCCTGCACGCTTACATTTGGCAGCATCCACTTCCACCGATATCTGCGGGAAGTTGATAGCATACGATGTATAAGCCATCGCTACCTCCGGACGCTCGTTCAGAGCACCAAGGAACTGTATAGCCGCTTCATAGAACGTAGCCAATTCTCCACCCGTCATGTCCTGAAGGTTCAGTTCGAGGGAGTTACCCATACCGTAACCCGGAATCATGGCAGGCTGGAAGCTGAATACCTGCGCTTCCTTTATCGCTGGAATTGTCCGTTGAGGCGTGACACCACAGCATCCGAGCTATGCTCCTTGCCCTTTCGTTCGCTCCAGTCTTTCAGGCGGATAATGATCGTACCGTACGAAGTTCCCTGACCGGATATCAGTCCATATCCTGCTACGCGGGCGTAGTGTTCTATTTCGGGCGTATCTTTCAGGATATTTTCCAGGCGGTCCATCACTTTCGTGGTTTCTTCGAGCGTGCTTCCCGGTGAAATGCTGACATTCACCATAATGACACCCTGGTCTTCCTGCGGCACAAGTCCCGTTTTAGTGTACTCATCAGGTAAACCAGCAAAGCAACGGCAACAGCCAGTGAAGTCCACACCATCCAGCGATGGCGGATGAAGAACATCACACCTCTCTTATATTTACCCAATACGGCATTGAACGAAGCATTGTAAGCTGCACGTACCCGTCCGTTGATGCTCTTGGCGCTCTTGGTTCCGTCCGACGGACGCATCATGATGGCGCACAAAGCGGGACAGAGCGTCAAAGCCGAAATCATCGAAATACCTACGGCAGTTGCCATCGTGATACCGAATTGTGTATAGAACACGCCCGAAGTACCTCCATGAAGGTTACAGGAATAAACACAGCCATAAATACACAGGTACAGGAGACAATAGCCATCGTCACGTCGCCCATTGCATCTTTCGTGGCAAGGTAAGGAGACTTATATCCGGCATCGAACTTGGATTGCACGGCCTCCACCACCACAATGGCATCATCCACCACCGTACCGATGGCAAGCACCAATGCAAACAGTGTCAGGATGTTCAGGCTGAAACCCGCAGCCACCAGACAGGCAAACGTACCCACCAACGACACAATGATAGAGATGGAGGGAATCAGCGTACTCTTCAGATCCTGCAAGAAGAAATAGACCACGAGGATGACCAGAATGATGGCAATAATCAGCGTCTCCACCACATTGTGTATGGAAGCGAAAAGGAAGTCATTGGAACTCATCATCGTGACGAACTCCGTTCCTTCCGGCAGATTCTTCTCCATCCGCTCTATCTGCGTAGTGATTTCTTTGTTGACAGCGGTGGCATTGGAACCGGCTGTCTGGAATATCATATAAAGAACGGCAGGCTGACTGTCCATCTCACTGCGGAAACTATACGTCATCGTACCCAGTTCCACCTCTGCCACATCTTGCAGGCGAAGTATCGAACCGTCTTCCCGCGAACGGACAACCGTGTTCCGGAATTCTTCTACGCTTTTGAGGCGTCCGCGATATTTCATCGTAAACTGGAAAACATTCTTCGAGCTTTCGCCCAGTGAACCGGTAGGAGCTTCAATGTTCTGCTCACCCAATATGGCGGTAATGTCCGACGGAACCAGTCCGTATTGCGCCATCCGTTCCGGTTTCAGCCAGATACGCATACTGTATGTATCGCCCAGCTCCATCACGTCTCCCACTCCTTCGATACGTTTAATCTGGGGAATGACATTGATGTCCAGGTAATTGGCAAGGAACGTCTGATCGTATCGACCGTCCGTGCAGACCAAAGCACCAATCTGCAAGAAGCTGGTCTGCCGCTTCATCGTGCTCACGCCGACTTTCGTTACTTCAGCCGGAAGCAATCCCTGTGCTTTCGCTACACGGTTCTGCACGTTGACTGCCGCCATATCGGGGTCCGTGCCCTGCTTAAAATAAACCTGTATAATGGCCAAACCTGCATTGGAAGCACTGGAACTGACGTACATCATGTCTTCCACACCGTTGATACTCTCCTCCAGTGGCATGATGACACTGTTCATCACTGCCTCGGCATCGGCACCCGTATAACTGGCAGTTACGTATACCGTTGGAGGCGCAATGTCAGGATATTGCTCCACCGGCAGCGTGAAGAGCGAAATAAGCCTATGGCCAGAATCAGTACGGAGATGGAGATAGCCATCACCGGCCGTTTTATAAACACATTTCCTTTCATAATCAATCTCCTTCTTATTTAACTTGCGTGCCTTCGCGCACCAGTCCGGCGCCTTCCGATACGATTTCATCACCTGCTTTCAGTCCGTCCAGCACCACATATTCGCGTCCGTCATTGTTTTCGGCCACTGTTATCAGGGTAGAGACAGCCTTCCCGTCCACTACCTTATATACAATCGTCTTATCCTGCATCTTCACGGTGGCCGTCTGCGGGATGGCGATACAGTCTTTATAAATGCTCGGCACTACCACCGTGCCCGAGGCTCCGCTATGAAGCAACCGCGATTCGTTGGGAAACACCACGCGCGCCACCACAGTACCCGTTTGCCGGTCGATGACGCCGCTGATGGATTCGATGACACCTTTCTTATCATAAACCGAATTATCATTGAGGCGCAATTCCACTTCCGGCATGTTCTTCAAGGCTTCGTCCATGTCACCATACTGGCGGGTGAGGGCAAGCAACTGATTCTCGGTCATGGAGAAATAGACATACATATCTGAATTGTCGCTGACCGTAGTAAGCGGATAGGGCATATTGGCACTTACCAATGCGCCTGCACGATAAGGCAATGCACCTACGACTCCGTCACTGGGACTTTTCACTTCGGTATAAGAGAGATTGTTGCGGGCACTGATCTCCTGGGCTTCGGCCTGCGACAGTTGAGCTTTGGCGGTGAGATAAGAATTCTCGGCCGTTTTCAGACTGAATTCCGAAACTACTTTCTGCGCATACAGTTCTTTGTTGCTTTTGTAGGTCAGTTCGGCAGTACCCAGCGCGGCACGTGCTGCTTCCACATTAGCAGTGGCGGTTTTCAGTGCGGCCTTGTAAGGCACTTGGTCGATAATGAAAAGCGATTGCCCGCGGCGTACTTTTTGCCCTTCGGTCACACAGAGTTTCTCAATCGTTCCCGACACCTGCGGATAAATATCAATATCCTGTCGCCCACGTATGCTCGCCGAATAGGAAGAAGAAAATTCCTTATCCACCGCTTCTATCTGCATTACTGCATAAGAAGAAGATTTCACTCCCGCATCCGATGCTTGCTTGCAAGATGCCATCCACACTGTACAACCGACAATCCCTATCAGCCGTATCCATTTTTTGCTTACTGTAATCATACTTTCTCTTTTGGTCTTTTGTTAAATCCTGGACAAAAGTAGGAGAAAAGAACAAGGCAAGAGTGACCAATTTCCCTCCATAAATGTCCTATTTTCGCCATTTACGTTTATTATAGCTAACTATTTGGCAATAAACGACATATCAAACAAATCTGAAGAAGTATGGGACATTCTGTTTTCCCGATTATTCACCAACTTTGCAAAAAGTAAAAAAGGAAAGAACATGGAAAAAGAGAACATTATTACGGTGGATATAGAGGATTTTAAGGACAGTCAGCACGTCCTTGATTATATCGATGATGACTTTGCGATAGTCAACAGTCTGGAGGGGACTCCTTATAGTAATGATACAATCAAACTGAATTGTTTTCTCATCGCGGTTTGTATAGAAGGGTGCATCCAGTTAGACGTCAACTACCGGACCTATAAGTTGCAGGCGGGCGAGCTGCTGCTCGGTCTACCCAACACGATTATCAGCCATACAATGCTAAGTCCTAAATATAAGGTCAGGCTTGCCGGATTCTCTACCCGTTTCCTGCAACGTATTATTAAAATGGAAAAGGAAACGTGGAATACTGCCATTCATATCCACAACAATCCGGTGAAGTCGGTTGACAACGGGGAGGATCAAACAGTCTTCGGATTCTACCGGGATTTAATTATAGCGAAAATAAACGATGAGCCTCATTGTTACCACAAAGAAGTGATACAACATCTCTTCTCCGCTATCTTTTGCGAAATGATGGGGCAGCTTCATAAGGAAATCGAAGCTTCCGGCAACATGGAAGGTTCGAAAGAAGGCATCAAACAGGTGAATTATATTTTGCGGAAGTTCATGGAACTGTTATCGAAGGACAAGGGTATGCACCGTTCGGTGAGTTATTTTGCCAACGAGCTTTGCTACACTCCGAAGCATTTCTCGAAAGTCATCAAACAGGCGTGTGGCAGAACTCCGTTGGATTTGATTAACGAAACTACCGTGGAGCATATCAAATACCGATTAAAACGTTCGGAAAAGTCTATCAAGGAAATTGCCGAAGAGTTCAACTTCCCCAATCAGTCCTTTTTCGGGAAATACGTAAAAGCGCATTTGGGAACATCACCGGCCAATTATCGGAACAGAAAAGAAGAATGACAAAAAGAACAGATTCTTATGTTAGACAAATCTTTTTGGGGATCTTGTTCATCTTAATATAAAAAAGAGTAATAATGTGCACATTATTACTCAATAACACTAAGATAGCTCCCGACTCTTGACTTATACATAAGTCTATATTGCTTTTTCAATTCTTTAGAGAGAAAAGAATGTTCAATCAGTTGATCAGTCAATTCATATATCTTACTATATTTTTCGAGACAAGAGTTTACCAAACGCTCGGGTAGACCTATTTTTAAGCCAAAGTGATAAAAAGTCTTCCCAGTAACCGCCGATGCACCACCGAAATAATCCGGTTCAGGATTAACAAACAAACCTTTGCTCATGGCAAAGATACCATCGTTTATATGGAGATGAGTATTCAATAAATCGTAAGCAGGAGATAGGCGGAATCTTCCTTTCTTCTCTTCCAATAAAGAAAAGTTCTTTAAATGGCATCGCCGTTAGAATAGACAAAGTTGAACAAGATAAGTTCAAAAAAACGCAATTTATCCACTTGGGGGACAGAGCTGTATTTATCTATAATTCTTGCAAACTCTTCATAGGCCAGATTGTCATATTTATAATCGGAACCTCCATTTTTCCTGGTAAGCCCGGCTAAAGAAGCAAAATCCTCCTTTTGTAACTTTCCTTTCTCCGACAAATCAAAACGTCGTACAAAATAAGCAGGGGTTCCGTCCTGAAAAAAGCATAATCCATTAGGAGCTGTCGGAATCCCATATACTTGCGCAGCTATCTGCATTGTCAAATGTTCGTTGGCAGGACAAAACTCCTTGTTACGGAGATTATTGGGAACAGGCTTTAATATGAATTCGCCCTGTTCTCCCTCTTTGGTCAATCGCAATATCCCGTCATCGGCAACTAAAGAATACTTAATCTGGACTCCAGAAACGGATATGCGTTTGCTATTGTTATTGAAGAGATCAATACCGACATTATCGTCAAAATGCCTGTAAGGTAATTCACAAGATATATTTTTCCCATCAGAAAGCTGCTTCAAGGCTTTGGGTGAATATCCGCTTTCTCCACCAGTCTCCCGTAAAAGTGAGGGACAAATATGAATATCAGTTTCCATTATCACATTTTTTTAATTGTTATTGCTCCGATTGTATCTGTATGGGCAGTAGCCAGAAGAATACCAAAATCATCCTCTTCATCAATATGCAGGTTTCTAGCTTGAATAATCCGATTATCCCCTTCAGATGTCATATTAAAAAAGACAGGGAAAAGATAGGAAGAGGTATATTCCTGCTGTGTCTTGGGCATGGTCAGTGAGACAGCTGGGAGTTGTGGATTATTATAATAGTCCGTATCATAACAGAATGAATAGTGTTCACGATCTATTTCTGTTAACAGACCGGCATAAATACCTTTTATATAGACTTTGGCAGATCGACTCATATGTGTGTCTATTATTGAATATGAATACTAAGTCCTAAAGTTTTCAGGACATTAAAAAGAACATCGAAGCGGGGATTACCACTTCCACGTTCCAAGCGGACCAAAGCGTTAATCCCTATTCCTGCAAGAGTGGCCAACGTAGACTGATCCAACCCCAACTCCTTACGCCTTTCGCGAATATGTTTTCCTATCTCTATTAAATCCATAATTCACCATATATAGAAACTTTCTCACAAAGATAGAATCTTTTTAGTATAAAAACAAGTAAATTCACCATATACAGTGAATTTGCACATAAATAGCATAGTATTAAAGCATACTATCATGCTTTTCACCATATATGGTGATTTAAAAGAGATACATGCTTATAAAGGAAAGACATTGATTGCTGAAAGAAGTGCCAACATGAAGAATTGTATATTTTACCTATCCTGCTCTTTATATTTCGAGCCCTTCCTTGCACTTCATGAAAAACGCCCTCCATTTAGAGTTACAGATTTCGCAAATAACACAAAATAGGCATTATTAGCAAACAAGTTACAATAAAAGCAGTTAATCAAAAGCATAAATAGCTATCATATCACAAAGGATATATCAGATTGCTATTTATAAATAGGCAGTAGAAAAAGACAAACCAGCTCAATATATCCTCTTCAAAAACCAAGTTTAGCTTCCTTTAAAAGAAACCGATGGTTTGATTATAGCAAACGGACGGTTTGTTTAAACCAAACGAAGGGTTTGATTACGGCAAACGGATGGTTTAGTTACACCATATCGTGCATATTTCAAGGAAATAAATACAAGATAGAGAGAGATAATGCATATTCTTGCAATTTGTTCATGTCAGTTTATTTTCCGTTTTGGTCCCTTTTCTTTTCTTCCTTTTTCGTTCGAATTATCTTAAAACAGAACAGATTCCCCGTTATATGAAAGTACCTTGTATCCGGAGACAGGCAGAAACTTCATATAACGGGGAATTCTATTTCATATTCTCAATGAAGAGAATCCATGAAGAGAATCAACGATTCTCGGTATCTTTCATACAACGCACGGAGAATGCATGGGAACGACCGGAGGAATGTGTCCAGGTCTTATCGGAGACTTTATAATACAGAGAAGTAGCTCCCTGATCCTTGTCATTTCCATAACTGCTAGCCGATGAGTTAGACCAATAGCAAGCGGCACCCTTAGCGGTATCCAATCCTGTATTGTTGCCATTATTACCGCCGTTGGAACCCCACTTACAACCTGCCAACGGCCAATATGCGTAATTCGTACCGTCATAGCAATATTTAAATACCGCAGTTGAGCTCTGTTTCACAAATTCTCCTTTCTGCTCTATCTCATCCAATACACGGGGAGATACAACCCGGTAACCTTTCGGACAAGGATCATAAATAGATTTATGACCGTCAGAAGGATTGAGATAAGTGCTCGATTCGTTCGGGTTGCCCCAGAAGTCATCTTTACGATCGGTACGTGCACCGGTCCATGCACCTAGATACCAGTCGGATTTTGTATTCTCCACATTATTGGTATAAAGCAACGCACGAGGATTTTCTATAGAGAAGCGGACGTTGGTGGCTTCGGTAGGCATATTAGTACCCACGGTTCCCGACCAGCCGACCGGCGTAGGACGTCCCCATTGGAAGTAAACACCGTTTTGCTTCCAGTTGTCTCCTTCACACGTCATATAAGTACCCAGATTACGATCCAACACTACATATCCCGTATTACCATAAGGATGTTCTGCCGGAGTAGGGGTCATCCAGATAATAAAACTCCAGATGACGGTAGTCTGATCCGCTCCATAGATAGCCACCTGACCGCAACCGCCGTCATAGCCTCCGCTTACTTTATAGCATTGATCGTAATATTGTAATCACTGCCAATAGGGGAGATGTCCGTAGTAGAGCCATTCACGGCAATCATCTTATGATTAACGTTCAAATCGCAACCCAGAATATCTTGGCATACTTGGGTTCTTCCACTTCCATAAAGTTACCACGTGCTTTCACACTCATCGTATTGCTCACGCCACTGGTAGAAATACTCGTCAACAGACAGTTGGACTCGCCATAAGCCCATCCTCCTGCCAATAAACGTGTCTCTACCGGCTCATACCATTCGCAGGAATTATCCGAAAGTTTCAGGTTATTGACAGCAATCGTATTGACAGCATTGGCTTTCAGTTGCTTTCCTTCTTTGAGAATAGGAATGGTAACAGTCTGCTGGTCATTCTCCAGAGTGATGACAATGTACACTTCTTTGCCACTTAAATCGGCAGGATATGTAGTCAGGTATATATCCTGTGCGGAAGCGAGCAGTTCGGGAGTAGTCAGTGAAACAGTGGCATACGGTTTCACATCCGTACCGTAGGTCAGTTCGTCCGTATCCAAATCTGCTGTGAATACACCGGAAAGAGGAGTTTTTGTCTCCTTGTCATATAAAGAAACACTCTTGAGCTTGTACGTAGAAAGCTCCTGGGATGAGATGCTGAACTTCACATAAGCCATCGCATGGTTCAACGTAAATTTAGCAAGCATATCCGGACTGCTGACCGTAGCCTTGGCAAACGCAAAACCATACTTTCCAATATGATGCTATCGCCGGGACGGCTTTGTTCCTGCTCAACAGACAGGGTAGAAGTTATCTTGTTGCCATTTTCGGCCAGTTCCGTACTTGCCCGGTAAGGATAGTAAATAAGAAGTTCCGTAGCTCCTTCTTCCGCCATCTTCACGTCGTCCGAAGTAAAGACGCCGGAGTTCTGCCCGATCGACTCATCACTCAATAAAGACTGCACATTATTGATGTCGGTCCCTGCCGTACGGGAGAAAACACCCAAGGCATCCCCTTCGCTCCAAAGCACCGGATAAACATCCCCTGTTTTGTCACCGATAGAAACACGTGTCTGCGGAGACGAGAGTCCAACCAACGTCAGACATGAACCTGCCGTTGCCGGTTCTTTGCCGTTATCGGACGAAATAAGTTCGTCCTGCGTGCAACTTGTCATCATGAGAATCATTGCACCTATTGCAAATAATCTATTTTTCATACCATTCATTCTTTTGAGTTACACCATTTTTACCATTCATTCTCTTCCAGATCACCGGCAGAACCGCCGTCACTCCATGCTCCTTCCGTTCCTGAAGCTTTCCAGGTCTGAAAAGCGGAACACACGGCACGCCCTTCGGCATTATAGGCGATAATCGCACTGATGTAATTCACTCCCGGACGTAATCCTTCGGTGATTTTGCGCGTATAGGGCAGAGATACGGGTTCTCCGTTCTCTTCTACGAATTTCACCAGTTTCACTTCAATGTTATAATCAAAGCCAATGTCGGCCACCGGATAGAATTCAATGACTTTCGCTCCGAACGTAGTACCAGTTGCTGCTCGGAAGTAATCAGAGCCGTATTGTCCGCAATCTCCGAAACTGTCAGGTTCATGGTGGGGATGACACGCGGAGCCGAATCATCCTTGTCCGAACAGGAGGCAGTTATCAGCAACAGTACGAAGATAAATGCCATATTTATATATAAGTTCTTCATAATCATATTGTATTAGTCTTATTTTTGTAAATTCTTATACCGCAGCAATGCTTCTAAAAAGTAATAATCGGCATACGTCAGGGGGACATCCACTTCGCTTTTATCAGGAAGTGCACCCACGCTGTGCTTCAGGATGAAACATTCGTTCGTACCCAGTTCTGCCAGATACTCTTTCGAGGCAAGCGTACGGAGTTGCTTTTCTGCCATGGCAAGATAAGATTCCTTGGCTTCCGTGCCGGGGATATAACGGCTTAGTTCGATAAAGGCGGAGGCCATGATAGCCGCAGCGGAAGCATCCCGATAGGTCTGCTCTTCTACCGGAGCGTCGAAATCCCAGTAGGGAATACCGTCGGCAGGTAGACGGCGGAGCAGCATATCGGCGATATGCCCGGCTTGCAACAGATAATTCTGATACCCCGTCAGGCGGAACATCATCGTATAGCTATACAAGGCCCATGCCTGTCCGCGACTCCAGGAGGAATCGTCCGAGAAGCCCTGCACTGTTTGCTTGCCGCGTACTGCACCTGTTTCAGGGTCATAATCCACCAGATGATACGTGGAATAATCATCCCGGAAGTGATGCTGGATAGTGGTATTGGCATGCGTACAGGCAATGTTCTGCAAAGAGTCGTCGGCGTAGGCTTTCGACATGGACAACAGCAATTCAAGGTTCATCATATTGTCAATAATCACCGGAAACTTCCAGTCGCAGCCTTTGCGTACAAAGTCCCAGCTACGAATCACACCGGCAGCAGGATTGAAGCGGGTTGACAAAGATTTGGCGCCTGATAGAGCACTTGTTTATAAGCCTCATTACCTGTCAGCCGGAAAGCATTGCCGTAACTGCAATTCAACTGGAAACCGACATCGTGGTCCCTGGTCACGTATTGTATAGAGTCGAGTTTCAGCGTGTTCTTCTCGGCCAGTGTTTTCACTGCGTCCTTCCGGGTATATTCGTAGATATACCAAAGGGAACCGGGATAGAAGCCGCTGCACCACCAATAGATATTTGAGGAAACAAACTCACCGTCGGCAGAGAGCGTGCGGGGAAGTGTCTTTTCTGTCAAGCGGGTGTCCATAGCCGTGTATTGTTGCTCCGCAACGGTAAATACACGGTCAATCAATGCCTCCATCGGCTCCTGCTTCGTGCAGGAGGCTAATGTCAAAAGTCCGAGTATAGATATTAATAGGATTCTCATACGTTCCATTCTTTTTATTTAGGGGACAGGGTTGTGGTAAATGTAGCGGTCTGATTGGCGGTGACCGTTGCTTCAAAGCCGACCATATAGGTACCCGGATTAGCCTGGTCATAAGAGTTCTCACTGGTGTACTCCATTGCTTGTAGGTAGGCTTCACGCTTCCGCTGGCTGTGAGATACATCACTTTGCTTCCGTTCGTTAGTACGATGCGGTTACTTTCCACCGTCGGAACGGCAGGCGTCACCATACACCAGCGCACTTTGGCGGATTTATCTGTTCTCGCCTTGATCTCATCCATAACCACTAAATCTTTATCGTTCACGATTTTCACGGTACGGGTAGCGGACGCCGCCTGATCGGACACTACTTCAGTCAGATCGAAAGTGGCTCCCAATTCCGTAGCGGTATTGATAGTAGTAGTCAGTGTAGCCACCCCATTTACCCGGTGACGGGCGTCGTTGATTGAAATCGTGCTATGATTCAAGTTATTCAGGCGGAATACATCCCAACGCATCGAGTTCTGTCCCATATCCCAAAGATTACCACCCAAAGCTGACAATTTCGACTCGAGCGTTGTATAACTTTGCAGACCGAAATCCATCGACCAGCGCACTCCATACGCGTCGTATACAAACGAACCGGCATCCATGTGTCCGTGGCTCGAACCTGCCTTTCCACCTTTGATTCCGAGGTATTTATCCGTATCGGTGTACGTCCAGTCGGTATGTACCATCACTACGGGCGTTTCCCCTTTTCCACTCCATAGTTTATTGGAAGGAGCGGAGATTGCGTCCAGATTCAGATTATTGGCAAACGCCATAATCATCGGCAACAGGCGGTTTTCGGCACAGGAAGCGTATTCACCGTTCTTCAGCATTTTCAGTTCATTATATAATAAGGATGGATTACTGTATTTATCGGCAAACCACCACGAAGCCAATGCCGCGGTAGAGGAGGGAGCACAGTCGGAATAATTAAAGAACTTGCTGTTCAAGCCTGTCATATACAGCATATACTCTGCCGTTTTGGAGAATCCCGGTGTATCGGAAAGCCCGTTATCCGTGCCAAGCGTACTGTTGAGGGCGGCAAGCATCAATACCTGATAGAGCGTGCCGTAACACCAGTAACCGCTGCCCTCCGGATAGTTGCCGTCGGGAGAGTACATCACTTCCAATGCAGGTTTATTGGATTCCAATGCTTTTTCAATCATGTCCTTTGCTTCGGAAGGATTGTTTTCATAGGAAGCCAGTGCCGCACAGACCAGTCCACCATTACAAACCTGGTTCCAGTTGTTGGTGGCTTCGTAGAAGTTGAGGTTCCAGTTCTTGTTCTGTGCCTGTTGGAAGGCAAACTTCAACAGTGCGTTGGCCGCTTTTGTACGGGTGGCTGCGCTTAGTTCGTTGTAGAGCCAGTCGTAGCCGAATGCAACAGCCGTAGCCATTTCGCCCACATCGAGAAAGTGGCGTTTCGAGTTCCAGTCGGGAAAGTTGCAGACAGCGTTCATATCCGTCTCCGCTTTAGTCAGGTATTTGGCATCGCCGGTCATCCGGTAGGCATAAGCACAGGTGAAAATACGCAGCAACGCGTCGCGGGATACATCGAGGATACGTTTGTTGCTGGCATCCAATTTATAAGTCAGTGCCGTGGCGTTCATCCCTTTGCTGTTGCATACCCCCATAATGGTATTATGGAGCAAGGTCAGATTGGCACTCGAATTAGCATCCACTTTGGCTTTCAACGCAGTGAAGGCCTCGGCGTTCATCAACAGGCGGGGATGATTGTCCGCGGTCAGTTTGGAATAATCCAATCCGCCTCCGGCTCCGTGGGATTCGGTTTCTCATGGGTAGATCCCGGACGGAATCTGTTCTCATCTTCATCGGAACAACTAACGGCTGTTCCTACAAAGAAAGCTATGATGATTGTTTTAAAAAGAATCGTTTTCATGGTTCAATGAATTTATTTGTATTACTACTTCAAAGGAATAAGTCGTACTTTCAGTTGCGAGGCACGATTGGCAGGAATCACCGTCTCAAAGCCCACGCGGATGGTTCCCGGATTGCGGAAATCATATTCATGCGGGGCACGTTCGACCAGGTTTTCATTTCTACTTCCGTATCGGCATCTACTGTCAATAGCATCCGCCGACCATCTTTGGTTAATTCCATCCGGTTCTTGCCTGTAATTTTGGCTTCTGCCGGAGTGACCATTATCCAGGATACGGCAGCTTCCTTGTCCCCCGTCTCCAACCGGTCGGTCACTTCCAGATGGTCTTTCTGATCCAATATCACGGTGCGGACGGCTTTCTTCACGCTGTTGGCAAACACACTCGACAGGTCCACTTCCGCCCCTTTCTGTTTCTTCGACTCGAAAGTACGGATGATCGGGGCATTGCTCTCTACCAAATGGCGTTCTCCGTTAATCGTCAACGTATTGTGAGCAATATTGCTTAGCCGGAATACTTCCCAGCGTTGTCCGTTCTGCGACATATTCCACAGGTCCACTCCCTTACTTTCGAGTGTGATATAACTCTGCATCCCCAAGTCCATCGCCCAACGCACTCCGTCTCTCTCGAAGATAAACGACCCGGCATCCATGTGTGCATGAGAGGTAGAGGGCGAACCTCCTTTCACTCCCAGATAGGTATCTTTCTTGCTGTCCCATCCGCCACGGTAGATAAACACAGGCGTATCTCCACGGTTAAACCAGAAGTTTTTCTTCGGCTTTCCGATCCGGTTCAGGTCGAGCTGTGAACAGAACACCATCAGGCTGGGCAGTAAACGGTCTTCGGCAAACTGCATATCCGGGCGGTCGAGATACTGACGTTCGATCCACAACAGGGAAAGGTCTTTCGCCTTGCCTGCAAACCAGAACATCATCATATTACACTCTGCCTCCACCGGAGAGTCCGAGAAACAGAAACAGTCTCCGCTCGGAGCTGTCATATACTGCATGAAACGGGCAGATTCCATGAAGCCGGGGGCTTGGGAGAGCCCATTGTCTGTGCCGAAAGCACTTTCGAGCGCAGCAATGAGCATTACCTGAAAACTTGTCCCGTACCCCCAATATCCGAACTTCGGGATAACCTCCGTCGGGGCCATAACCTACCATCGCTTTCGGATTTGTCTCCATGCATTTCTCTATGATGCCTTTCGATACCTCCGGAATCTCTTCAAAAAGAGCCAGCGCGCCATACGCCAATCCACTATTACATACGGAATTCCAGTTATTCTTGGCTGTATAGAACCAGGCATGACGGGTGTTCTTTGCCGCGTCGAACCCTTTCGCGATGATTGCTTCGCGCACCACCCGGCGGGTGTCGGGCTGCAAAGAGTCATACAGCCAGTCATAACCGATAGCCAATGCCATTACCATCTCACCCACATCCAGGAAATGAGTAGGGTTCCAGTCGGTGAAATGACTAACGGCCAGCATCTCCTGTTCCGCACGGAGAGCGTATTTCTGATCTCCCGTCATACGATAAGCGTATGAGAGGTAATAGATACGCTTCAATGCGATGCGCGAAATCGCCAGCAGGCGTTTACCCTCTTTGATACGTTCCACAGGCTGTTCCGTAAGTGTCCGGTCGCAAAGTTCCATGATCCGCTGGTGAACAGTGGCCAACGGGGGATACTCCGCAATGGCTTTCCTGATGGCTTCTTCTCCTCCCTCCGGCAGTAACAACCGGGGATGAGGCGCTATCTTGCCATAATCAAACTGTTGCGCAACTACACCCGTGCAACCGGATACAAAAATGAGTAATAGTAAAAGTATTTTCTTCATCCTTATTCAAATCTTTATGATTAATACGCCCAACCGCTTCGTTTAGTCAGGTTCGGGTTCTTTTGCGTTTCAACAATAGGAGCAGTCCACGGCCACATATAATCGGCATAATACCAGTTATACTCTACCATATCGCCCCACCAGGACTTGCCGCCATTCACGTCTTTTCCCTGGAATTTGGTTTCTTTGTAGGTTCCCCAACGTACTTCGTCGAAGAAGTTAATTCCCTCCAGGCAGAATTCCACGCGACGTTCGTAACGTATCCTTTCGAGCATGTCTTCCTTTCCGTTCACTGCGCACGGACCGCTTCCGCCCTCTGTCAGTGCGGGCATGTGGGCACGGTACGTACTTTATTCACCAAACGGATGGCTTCTCCCAACTGATCGGTCTGCGCCAATGCTTCGGCATACTGCAACAGTACATCGGTATAGCGAATCAACGGCCAGTCGGTATGGCAACGGCTCCGGCTAATCAAACGGCCTTTCTCAAACTCATTGTACTTGCGATAGCAGTAGAAAGCAGAAGTACGTTTATCGAGCCAGAAGTCTCCGCCATTCGTTCCCTGTTCCTTCAACGGCCAACGGAGTTGTTTACCGATCTGGTTGGCATCTCCTGCATAATTAGGCTTGTAGCAGTCCACCGGCACATAAGGAGTGACGACGGTCTGTTGCAGACGCGGGTCACGGTTGTCATACGCCTTTTTGATACGGGCTTCATTACCACTGTTGAGGTAATATTTCTGATAGATATCTTCGCCTACCCGTTTGATAAGGGCATTTTTTTGTGAGGACATGGATTCCAATCCGTCACGGCAGAAAAAGATTTCACGTTGTTGCGGAGTCAGTAAGTCCCAATCTTCCAAGCCGTCTACTTCCGACCATTTGAAGTCCGATCCGTCCGCGTTCTTATAGTAGTCCACAAAGTCTGCGGAAGGTTTTATTTCCGTCCAGCCATCATACGTATCGCGGGCACCGGTCATTTGCTGAATGTTATCACAATAACCGGTTTCTTCGCTGAACTGGAGCGAGAAGATCATTTCTTTATCCTTTTCGTTTTCATATTTGAAGAAGTCGGCATATTCGCCTGTCCACAAGCCATAACCGCACGCTTCCACTTCTTTGAAATCGTTGCCTGCTTCCTTGTATTGCTTCTTCCACATATATACCATACCACGCAGGGCATAAGCGGCTCCTTTAGAGGGACGACCGTAGTTTTCATTCAGCGTGTTATTGGGGAAGTCGGGATTGTTGATGCAATACG
>ENA-OQIG01000351-OQIG01000351.1-human-gut-metagenome-genome-assembly--contig:-NODE-351-length-27456-cov-1.477259_pt1 | contig 27456 bp, 37 predicted proteins | sample MGYA00242576_ERZ504741 | MGnify/ENA primary metagenome ERZ504741 (study PRJEB26092, sample SAMD00036436) | human gut metagenome | host: Homo sapiens | study: EMG produced TPA metagenomics assembly of... | reverse complement strand
ACAGAGGTAAATGCTATCCTCTGTTTTTTGCGTGCAAAATGACAGTCTGGATGTCCGCATCGACGGAAGGGAGCAAAATGAAAGCAAAAGGAAAACTGGGGGCTGCAGGGCTTTTCTTTTCCTTCCTTTTTCTGGCGGCGGGATGGTATCTGATGCAGTATTTCTGCGCCTATGTCGTACTGTCCGGGTCCATGGAACCGGAGATCCCGAGGGATCTGTTGTGGTTGTGGATGGACGGAAGAAGGAATGGAATCCGGGGGATGTGATTACCTACGGAGAGGAAATATGGTGGTGACACACCGGATCGTGGAAAAAGAGCGAGGAAGGATACTGTACTAAGGGGGATGCCAACGCGGAGGAAGATGCAGGCATCGTTTTGGAAAAACAGGTGATCGGGAATGTGATCGTAGCTCTTCCCTGGCTTGGCTTTGGTATCGTCTGGCTCCGGCAGAGAGGAACACTCTTTTTTCTGGCCGTGGGAGCGGTGATGCTTTTTACAATCCGGCAGCTTTGGCACGGTAGAAAAATCATGCAGGAAAACAAGTTATAAAAAGAATTAGCAAAATTATTTAGGAAAACAGGAGGAATTGATCTATGAAAAAACAGCGGAAAATCGTATTCTGGGCAGCATCACTGCTTCTGACAGGAGCCCTGGCAGCGGGCGGAACACTGGCGTATCTGACGGATAAGGATTCTGTGACGAACCAGTTTGTTGTGGGAAAAGTAGATATCGAAGGAAATGAACCATCGTACGCACCGGATCCGGACGGAAAGACCAATCATATTGTGCCGACCCAGGTGATTCCGAAGGACCCGCGTATCAAAAATAAAGGTAAAAATGATTCTTACGTCTATATGGATGTTTCCATACCAATCGCAAAAGTGATCGTTGCAGATACATCCGGAAACCGTTTAAACGGCGGGGCAGCCGTCGATACGGAACTGTTTTCGATGAATCAGCTTTCGAAAAAATGGGTGCTGATGTACAAGAAAAAACAGAACAATTCGATGGTATATACATATCTCTACAATGAAGTGCTTGCAGCTGGCAAAACGACGGATCCTTTATTTACGAGCGTGACAGCAGCTAATATCGTGGAAGGGCAGCTGGATGAAAAAGAGGTCGATATTCCGATCAATTATTATGCAATCCAGGCGCTGAATACCGGTGAGGGAAGTACGGCTGCCGAGCGGGCAGCAAAGGCCTGGGAGAAGTATGTAAATCAGAATAATGGGCAGAAGGGGCAGGTAACGGCACCGCAGTCGGAGCCGGAACAGACAGAAGCACCTGGAATTTAAGCAGTTTTCTGGGGGACAAAAGATGAAGAAAAAGACGAAACGGCTGTTTTTCCTTGCGGGTGCGGCCGGGTGTACGATGCGGCAGCCATTTGGCTGCTGCCGGGAACTTCGGCGTATTTACAGATCACGAGAGTGTCTGGAATCGTATGGTGTTCGGACATAATACAAGTACTATCGATGAAGAATTTCCGACACCGACGCCCGTACCGCCAGGGAAAAGTGTGGTAAAGAGAGTAAAAATCAGAAATGAAGGTTCCGTTGCCTGCTATATTCGTGCGGCACTTATATTCAGTGAACCAATTGAAGCGATTGAGGGACTTGATACGGAAAACTGGGTAAAAGGAGAAGATGACTACTATTATTACAAAAACCGGTTTCAGAAGGCGAAAGCACGACGGAATTGTTTACCGGAATCCGCGTTGCAAAAGAAATGGAACAGAAAGAACTTGAGGTTTCGGTCTATGAGGAATCGGTGCAGATCCAGAAGGGGAATATGGTATTTCACGGCTATCGGGAGGCATGGGATGCTTATGAGAGAGGTGGTCAGACATGAAAGGAAAACGCGTCAGGATCGGATGTGCGGCGGCGAGTCTTCTGATGGGAATCAGCGGAACGTATGCATATTACCGGAGCAGTGTTGAGACCATTAACAAAATAGCTGTCGGAGATGTAAATATTGGAATCTGGGAATATGAGGAAGACGGGGATGGAGAAAAGAAGTATGAGGGACCGGAAAACGGCATTGTACTGCCTTCCCAGGTGATTTCAAAAATTCCGCGGATCACCAATTATGCCGAACCATGCTATGTCCGCGTAAAGCCTGTGTTTGATGAGGAAGAAACGCAGGATTACCGTCTGGGGGAAGAGGATCTTGGGGGAATCGAGGACGTCTGGCTGAAAGCAGGAGAGTATTATTATTATCCAAAGTGCTGGGAAAGCAGGAATCTGTCGATTTTTTCCGTACAATCACCATTCCATCTGCGTGGACCAGTGAGGCGGAGGGACAGGTGCTGTCCGTTGAAATCCAGGCGGAGGCCGTACAGGCAGCGAATGTGACGCCGGATTTTACGGCAGAAGCTCCGTGGGGAGAAGAACTGGAAATTGAACAGTGTGTCCACGAGGCGGATAATACCGTTTCGGAGGTTTCGCAGCAGAGCTTCCTCACCGTTTCGTACGAAGAGCAGCGCGGAATCTGATCTTGGCACCCGACAATTTCTTTCGGAACTTTCCAGTGCTGATGCCGGGAGATGAATGGGAAGATACGTTCACACTGGTGAACACGACAGCAAGCCGTGCAGAATTTTTTCTGCGGACGGAACTTCCGGAAGAACTCAGTGAAACAGAAAAAGAACTGCTTTCCAAGGTGAAACTGGAAATACGAGAGGGAGACAGCGTGATTTATGAAGGTGATTTAGAGAGTGAGGGACTATGGGCAGCAAAAAGTCTTGGAATATGCAGTCCAGATGAACGGAAAGAAATCTGTTTTTCAATCCGTGTGCCGTCAGAACTTGGAAATGAATGGGCACTTCGGAAAAGCGGGGTAAAATGGATTTTTTCTGTCGAAGGAGAAGATCTGCCGCAGGAAGAAGGCCCCTCTATCTGCACAGCGCGCCAAAAACAGGTCTGCGCGATCCGTCAGCAGCGGTCCCCATTGGAATTGCCGTGACAGGAGCCTTCCTGTTTCTTACCGCGGGCCGGTCTGAAAGGAGGAAAGAATGAAAAGAGCAAAGAAAAGCTTCTGGTTTCTCGCAGGAATTCTGCTGTTGTTGGGATTTTGTTTTCGGGAAGATGTTCTGGCTTCGAGTCTTACGAGTCTTCCTTCTCTTTCGAAAGCCGGAATCGGAGAAGTTGTATCATCGGACTCTGTTATTGACGGCCGATATGATTTTACCCCGCTGATCGGAAGTGAGACAAAAATCCGTTTTGGAAGTACAGATGGAAGTACCTGGGACAATCTGTTCTGCAAAAACGGAGAGAGCCATTCGAAATGCTGTTCTACATGGTGGCCGGCGGCCGATGTAAAGGGATGGAGTAATCTCCGTTCCTTCACGCCGCTGGAGTCGAAAAAAGGAAAAATGTATGCGGAATATACGAATGTTGGAGAGTGCCACGGGGAAAATGTAACGATGCGGATCTGGCTGGAAGACTGGCAGAACACGGTTGTACCATCAGGGTATGAGGACGTGGATGCGGTAGTCGTGGCGATTGACCACAATAAGCCGGTCATTGATATTAAAGGTCTGCTCTGGATCAAGGTACGGTTTGCTTATTACGACAGTAAAGGAAATCCGCTGAATGTGAAAGGGTATTTTACACTTTCAGATCTGGACTTTAAGCAGGGCTTTTATCTGGCTGATGAGACAGAACATATCTATCTGACGAAGGAGGCAGATGCCAGAATCGTCTACGATGCCAGAACAAAAGCGATCTGGTCGGCAAGACGCGGCTCTGAGCCGGACGGTGGAACAACTCCGGAAAATTCGGAAGGCTGGGTTACATTTACCTTTGAAGGAAATTCCCAGACGATGATTTTCTATGATGGAGGCACTAACGACGCGGTAACTGGTCCCGGCGGCGGAGTGAAAGCACCGAAAAAATGGCCGGATAATTTTGTAAACGATAACTTCCAGTACGTACAACAACTGGCATGGAGCATCCCGGGAAACGGGAATAACTGTTGTGCCGTGGAATACTTCGGAATTTGGTTACACAGCGAACGTTCCCTGTCATCTGTCGAAGTAGGAGATCTTGTAAGTGAAAAAATGGATGCAGAGACAAAAGAAGCTCTTTCGGGTGCAGAATTTACCGTGTACCGCTGGAAAAACAACACCTGGAGTGAATTCAAAAAGATGAACTGGGTGAAAAAAACGGGTTCTTATCTGCTGGAGGGAATTCGGGATACAGACAGTGAAAATGAAAATTCCGTGTTGTGGAGACAAAGAATCCAGCTGGTTATGCAGGAAGCTGGGAGCAGGAATTTTCCATTGACAAGGAAGGCATGCAGACGATCCATCTGGAGGCAGAAAACACAAGAAAAACAGGCTCAACTGAAGAATAAAAAAGACGGAAGAAAACTCAGGGAAAGCACTTTCTGGTGCAACATATCAGGTGATTGCGAGCGGAGCAATTACAACGGTAAACGGAACAGTGCTGTTTCCGGATCAGGCGGTAGCAGCTGTGCTGAAAACGGATGAAAATGGAGAGGCGTTCAAAAACGGGCTGGAGTACGGAACGTATCTTGTGCGGGAAACGGCGGCTCCAAATGGATATGTGCTGGATCCGACGGAAAAGAAAATAACGATCGGGGAACAAAACGCACAGATCACACTGACGTTTACAAACTGGAAGAACCGTTTTGTTCTGCAGAAAGTAAGTCAGGGAGACGGAAAAGTGCTTCAGGGAGCAGCCTTTCATATCTGGACGAAAGATGGAAGTTTTGATGAGACAAAAAAGACGGATGCAAATGGAAAAATTGAGCTGACGGGACTTTTGGACGGTGTCTGGTACTATCAGGAGACAGCATCTCCGGAGGGCTTTCTGCTGGACAGCACATGCCGGGAATTTGTGGTAGAAAACGGAAAAATTGACGGTAAATCGGAACTGTCGGTGACGGTCGAAAATGATGGAACACATCTGACAATTGAAAAAATAGATGCAGAGAGCGGAAAACGAATTTCCGGCGCAAAGCTGGTATTAAAAGATATGGATGGAAACCGTGTGGACAGCTGGATTTCAGGAGGAAGCGGCCCGCATGAACTGGAAAAATTAAAGCCGGGTTCTTATGTCCTTGTGGAGGAGGCCGCGCCGGATGGATACCTTGCGGCAGAACCGGTTTCGTTTGTGCTGGAGGCAAAACAGGAAGTGCAGACGTGACGATGAAGGATCTTGCATGTGAAACCTTGACGATTACAAAGAAGAGTTAAGGCGGATGAGATACATGGCGCATGGAAATCCAACGTTTCTGTTTTCCGTGAAGGGAAAGGATCTGTATGGAAAAGAACATACATACCAATGCTATCTTACGTTTACAAAACACAGGTGGAGAAAACGACAGATCAGGACGGCTACACGGAACAGTCGGTACAGATCCGGGGAATTCCGGCAGGAAACGATTACCGGGTACAGGAGAAGAAGGTGCTGCGGTATTCGCTTATGCAGGTGACAGGTACGAAGAATGTTACCGTGAAAAAACTAGAAGAGCCGGCATATGGAAAAGATCCTGCGCGCGTCTTTTCGGTATCGGTAAATCTTTGCGGACATCCCAAAGAAAGTGAGGTTGTAATTTGAAATCAGAATACCGCTGGATGATTATGGACACAACAGTATTGTAAAAAACCGGATTCCGGTTGAATAACAAAACGGAAAAACATTCCACCATCGGTTCGGGTGGTGGAATGAAAACAAAATGGAGAGAGAAAAAATCAGCAGAAAAAGAAGAAGGATTGCAGTTCTAACATTGGCGGCACTTTTTTTCTGGTATCTGCCGCAGATTCAGGTAAGCCGGCAGATTCGAAAAGAACAGGAAGAAGCGGTGGAGAGGTATGTCAGAGAAGAAAAAGAAGAGAACAAAGAGGAAAACGAAAAAAGCGAAGAAAGTGCAGGAGCAGGAACCGGGCAGTACAGATCAAAATCTGTTTCGGACAATTGATTTTGCAGGACTTCGATCAAAAAATAGAGAAATCTGCGCGTGGCTCTGGATTCCGGGCTGCGCCTTAGATGTTCCGGTTGCGCACGGGCAGGATAACGCATATTATCTGACACACGATGCGTTTTGCAGGGAGCGGATTTACGGCAGTATTTTTGCACCGTGTGATACACCGGAGGATTTTTCTGAACGTCACACGATTTTATATGGGCATAATATGCGGGATGGAACGATGTTCGGAGGATTGAAAAAGTATCGTGAAGCGTCGTGGAAACAGGAATTTCCGTATCTGTACCTGTATTTGCCGGGTGAAGCATGGCAGTGCCGTATTTGGAGTGTGGAGGAGACGGATGCCAAAGTGATGTTTACCGGCTGGGAGCATGGAGCGATGCGGACTGGAATGCATGGTACAGGAAAGAAAAGAAAACAGCATGATCTTTGGCAGCGGTGAGGAAAAGGAAGTTCAAAAGATACTTACCCTTTCCACCTGCATTGGTGACGGCAGCAGTTCACAGAGACTGGCTGTACATGCGGCGGTGGAGATGATTTTTGCAACAAAATCTGGAAGGGAAGAGGGTTCTGTGCTAGAATAAGACAGAATCAAAAGACTTATGATACAGAGCAGGAAAAAGGATGGCGATAAGACATGAAAGAACTGTACACGGCAGCAGGAATTTTTGTGGTTCTGATACTGCTGGGAGTTTGGATGGTACAGAATAACAGAAATGAACAGGAAAAGAAGCTGGTACAACTGCGGAAGAAATGGGGAAAAAAGCAGGAGAAACGGACGGCACGGGAAAAGAAAGAAAAACTGGAAGCGTGTCTGAGACGAAAAGCAGGGGAAAACTTCTGCGTGGACGCGATTACCTGGAATGACCTGGATCTCGATGTCGGTTTTTGACACAGTCGACCACACAGTGTCGGTGTGCGGGGAAGAATATCTGTACACGGCGCTTCGGATGCCGGTCACAACAACAGAAATCAGGGAAGAGCGGGAACGGCTGATGAAGCTTTTTGCAGAGAACCAAAAAGCCAGAGAAGCAGTGCAGAAAGCACTTCTTTTGATGGGAAAAGAAAAGATGAATCCGCCGACAGAAGAAATAGCCGTACTGATAGAGGCGGAGCCGGGAGAGAAGGGGAAATATCTTCTGATGGCCGGTATTGCTGTGCTTGGAATTGGACTGTTGTTTGTACTGCCTCCGCTGGGTGTGGCTGTTCTGTTTGCTTCTATGGTCGGCAACGGACTGATGCATGGAAGGGAGAGCAAAAAGCTGGAGAGTGCATTAAAAGCGTTTGGCTGTATCCTGCGGCTGCAGCGGACAGCCAGGGAACTTGGAAAAGAAAAAATTTCCGGACTGGAAATGTATCAGAAGCGTCTGGAAGAACAGGAAAAACAACTCCGTCCGATTACAAGAAAATGCAGAACACTTGTGAATACGAAAGAATCGCAGGGCGGTGCAGCAAACATGATTTTTGCATACTTTCACACGTTCTTTCTGCTGGATCTGATCGAGTATTCTTCGGTTGTTTCCGGAGTGAAATCGTATGAAAAAGCGATTCTGCAGATGGCAGAGGATCTTGGACTCCTGGACTTTGCACTGTCTGCAGCATCGTACCGGGAGAGCCTTTCGTATTACTGCCGGCCGGAATTCCTGGATGAGAAAAAGGCGGGCTGTCGGATCGATGTGGAGGAGCTTTATCATCCGCTTCTGACACATCCGGTGGCAAACAGTCTGTATGCGGAGGGCGGAATTCTGCTGACCGGCTCGAATGCGTCGGGAAAATCCACATTTATGAAAAACATGGCAGTGAATGCGATTCTGGCACAGACACTGAACACGAGTCTTTCGAAGCGGTACCGCGGTGTTGTGTGCCGGATCATGACATCCATGGCACTCCGCGATAATCTGGCACAGGGAGAGAGTTACTTTGTTGTGGAAGTAAAATCTTTAAAACGGATTCTGGAGGCAAGCCGTGAAAAAACACCGCTTCTGTGCGTCATTGATGAGGTGCTGCGGGGAACAAACACGACGGAGCGGATTGCAGCGTCAGAGAGTGTGCTTGCTGCCCTGCGCCGTGCAAATGTGCTCTGTCTTGCAGCAACACATGATACTGAACTGACGTATCTGCTGGAAGATCTCTACACCAATTATCATTTTGAAGAGCAGATTACCGCGCAGAGTATTTCCTTCCCGTATCGCTTGGAACAGGGGCCGGCAAGAGGAAAGAATGCGATTGCGCTGCTTGGAAATATGGGAATTGATGAAAAAATTGTAAAACAGGCAGAAAGAAGAGCTGCGGAGTTTGAAACAACAGGAAGCTGGGAAAAGAATAAGTTTCTGAGATAGAAAACAGCCGGGAAAAATTGATCTTTTTTGAAAAAATATGCGAAAATGGTTCAGCATTTTTTCATTGTGTGTTATGATAAAATAGATCGCGTGGTCCGGCAGAAAAACCGCCGGATCTGTTAAGGAGAAAAACATGAGCAGGACAGGCTTGGAAGATGCATATATTATGCGCGGCAGCAAGAAACTCCGCATGGGATATACGACGGGTTCCTGCGCTGCAGCGGCAGCGCGGGGAGCGGCGTTTATGCTGCTTTCCGGGAAAGAAATACAGGAAGTGAAAATCCATACGCCAAAGGGCATTGTTCTGAATCTGGAATTGCTGGATATCCGGAGAAGTGCCGAAAAAGTAAGCTGTGCCGTCCGAAAAGACGGCGGGGATGATCCGGATGTGACAGATAAAGCATTGATTTACGCGGAAGTGACGTTTGGAACAGAAGAGGGAATTGTAATCGATGGAGGATTCGGCGTCGGGCGTGTGACAAAGCGGGGCTGGATCAGCCGGTCGGAAACGCGGCGATCAACCATGTACCGCGCCAGATGATCCGCGAGAATGTGGAGGAGATTCAGAAAAAACTCGATGATTTCCGTGCACTGCAGGTTATCATCTCCGTACCGGAAGGGGAAGAACTGGCAAAGCATACATTCAATCCGAGACTTGGCATCACCGGCGGCATTTCAATCCTTGGAACGAGCGGGATTGTAGTGCCGATGAGCGAGGAGGCGCTGATTTCCACGATCCGCGTCGAGATGGAAATGCGGAAAGCACAGGGTGACCGCGTCCTTCTGGTGACACCGGGAAATTACGGACAGGACTTCTTAAAAACGTATCCGTGGGTCCGTGCAGACCATTCCGTTAAGTGCAGTAATTACGTCGGAAAAACACTGGAATTTGTAGCTGAGCTCGGCTTTGACGCCATCCTTTTTGTGGCACATCTTGGAAAATTTGTCAAGGTGTCCGGCGGAATTATGAATACCCATTCCCACGAGGCAGACTGCCGTGCGGAGCTTCTTACGGCGCAGGCGGTGCGTGCAGGGGCGGATCTTGCACTGGCAAAAAAACTGCTGGAGACCGGAACGACGGAAGAAGCGGTGCAGATTTTAAAGGAAGCAGGATGCCTGAAAGAGACCATGGAAAAAGTGACAGAAAAAATTGCTTTTTACATGAATTACCATATTGAGGGCAGAGTGCAGACGGAGGCGATTGTTTTTTCAAGCAATGAGGGCCTGCTCGGGGAAACCCCGGGAGCGGGAGAACTTCTGGAGCGCTGCGGGAGCAGGAAGAAAAAGAAAACAGAAAAGAGTAAAAACAAAATGACAGGAATTTTATTTGGAACAGGAATCGGACCGGGAGACCCGGAGCTTATGACGTTAAAGGCCGTCCGTCTGATCCGGGAAAATGATACGATTGCAGTACCAGGAGAGAAACCGGAAGAGAGCATTGCTACCAGATTGCTGTTCAGGCAGTGCCGGAACTGGCAGAAAAAGAGCTCGTTGCTATTCCAATGCCGATGACAAAGAATGCCAAAGAACTGGAGGAAAATCACCGGCGCGGTGCAGAAAAAATAGAGGAGCTGCTGGATGCAGGAAAAAACGTAGTATTTCTGACACTCGGAGATCCAACCGTGTATTCTACCTACTTTATGTACACAGACGGGTACTGGAAGACGGTTACGATGCGAGAATTGTAAGCGGTGTTACATCGTTCTGCGCGGCAGCAGCATCTCTTTCCGAGGGACTGGTGGAAAATTCCGAAGAACTGCATGTGATTCCGGCGTCTTACCAGATTGAAGATGCACTGGAACTTTCAGGAACAAAGGTTCTGATGAAAGCGGGTAAAAAGATGCCGGCTGTGAAACAGTTCCTGAAGGAAAAGAACTGCCGGGCGGTGATGATAGAAAACTGCGGCATGGATACGGAACAGAAGTATTTCAGCGCGGAAGAAATCCCGGACCAGGCAAGTTACTATTCACTGATTATTGTAAAAGAAAAGAGGAAAAAATAGATGGTACATTTTATTGGAGCGGGCCCTGGAGCCCCGGATCTGATTACGGTAAGAGGACAGAAGCTGCTTGGTGAGGCGGATATTATCATTTATGCAGGTTCTCTTGTCAATCCGGCACTGCTGGATCTGAAAAAAGAGGGCTGTGTGGTATATAACAGTGCAACCATGACGCTGGAGCAGGTGATTGATGTTATGAAAGAGGCCGAAAGCAAAGGTCAGACTGTGGCAAGACTCCACACGGGAGATCCGTGCCTGTATGGTGCAATCCGCGAACAGATTGATGCGCTCGATGCCCTTGGAATCGCTCACGATGACTGTCCGGGTGTCAGCTCTTTCTGCGGAGCGGCTGCTGCCCTTGAAATGGAATATACGCTGCCGGATATCTCCCAGAGTGTTGTCATCACCAGAATGGCCGGAAGAACATCGGTTCCGGAGCGGGAGAGCATTGCGTCTTTTGCGGCACATCAGGCAACGATGGTTGTATTCTTAAGCACGGGACTCTTAGAGGAACTTTCCCGTGAGCTGATTGCAGGCGGCTATACGGCAGATACTCCGGCAGCGATCGTTTACAAAGCAACCTGGCCGGAGGAGAAGACGTTCGTCTGCACCGTTGGAACACTTGCCGAGACGGCGAAAAAGAACCAGATCACCAAGACAGCGCTGATGATCATCGGAAATGCCGTTTCCCAGGGAAATTACCGCAGAAGTGATCTGTACAATCCGGCGTTTACCACCGAATTCCGAGAGGCAGAAAAATAAGATGAAAATAGCCATAGCAAGTTTTACAAGAAACGGATGCGCCTGGAATCGAAAACTCTGTGCGGCACTGAAAAAACACAGCTGTGAAGGATATGCACTGGAAAAGTACGGGAAAGAAGCGGGAATTCCTGCGATTGCACCGTCGCTTCCTGCATGGACAGAGCGCATGTTTCAGAAAATGGATGCGATTTTGTTTATCGGGGCGTGCGGGATTGCGGTGCGCAGTATTGCACCGTACGTGAAAAGTAAAAAGACAGATCCGGCGGTTCTGTGTATGGATGAACAGGGAAAGTTTGTGATTTCATTACTTTCCGGCCATATCGGCGGAGCAAACGAGCTGACGGAAGAAGTTGCAGCTGTAACGGGTGCGGTTCCGGTCATTACAACGGCAACGGATGTCAATCACAAGTTTGCGGTCGATGTCTTTGCTGTAAAAAATCATTGTGAAATTTGTGAGATGGAGCTGGCAAAAGAGGCAGCGGCGCTTCTGGTGGACGGAAAAACGGTTGGATTCTGCAGCCGTTTTCCGGTGGATGGAACAAAACCGGAGGAACTGATCCCGGAAGAGGCGGCAAAACCGTCGATGGGAATCTGCATTACCACATCGGAAGAGGATTCGCCATATGAGAGAACACTTCACCTGATCCCGAAGGTGATCACCGTCGGCATTGGCTGTAAGAAGAATACACCGGCCGGCCGGATTGAAGAAAAGGTTCTTGCGGCACTTGCGGCGGCCGGGATTTCTCCAAAAGCAGTTCGACAGGCGGCAAGTATTGATCTGAAAGCGCAGGAGCCGGGAATTCTGCAGCTGGTGGAAAAGTATGGCTGGCAGTACCGGACCTTTTCTGCAGAAGAACTGGAAACGGCGGAAGGGGGAATTTACGCCGTCTCCGTTTGTGAAGAAGATTACAGGAATTGACAATGTCTGTGAGCGCAGCGCAGTTCTCGCCGGCGGCAGACTGATAAAGAAAAAAAAGGCAGCGGACGGTGTAACAGTTGCACTGGCTGCGGCGGACTGGAGGGCAGTATTTTGAGTACAATTTTTGTCGTGGGCATCGGCCCCGGAGCATATGAAAAAAATGACGATCGAGGCGGCGGATGCGCTGCGGAACTGCGATGTGATCATCGGCTATACCGTCTATGTGGATCTGGTAAAAGAACATTTTGCAGGAAAAGAATTTCTGACGACGCCGATGCGGAAAGAGGTGGAGCGCTGCCGTCTGGCATTTGAAACTGCGGCAGAGGGAAAACAGGTTGCTATGATCTGCAGCGGAGATGCCGGCGTTTACGGTATGGCAGGTCTGATGTATGAGCTTTCGGAAGAATGGCCTGATATTGAAATTAAGGTAATTCCAGCGTGACCGCCGCAACGGGAGCGCTGCCGTTCTTGGTGCACCGTTGATCCACGACTTCGCCCTGATCAGCCTGAGCGATCTTCTGACACCGTGGGAGAAAATTGAAAAACGTCTTCTGCTGGCATCGGAAGCGGATTTTGTCATCTGTCTTTATAACCCGGGAAGCCATAAGAGAGCGGATTATCTGGAAAAAGCGTGTGATCTGATGCTTCGTTACAAAGCGCCGGAAACCGTCTGCGGAATCGTAAGCCAGATCGGAAGAGACGGGGAGACGAGCCGGACCATGACGCTTGCAGAACTTCGCAATACAAAAGTGGATATGTTTACGACGGTATTTATCGGAAACAGTCAGACAAAGGAAATCCGGGATCACATGGTAACGCCGAGGGGATATCGCTATGAATAAAGTAATCGTCTTTGCCGGAACGACGGAAGGCCGGGAGATCTGCAGTTTTCTGAAAAAATATGAGATTGCATCCCTTGCCTGTACGGCGACAGAATACGGCAAGTGCGGATCGAGGAGGGCGGTGCCCTGACGGTTCGAAGCGGAAGACTGACAGAAGAAGAGATGGAACAGCTTTTTGGCGAAGAACAGCCGGAAATGGTTATTGATGCAACCCATCCGTATGCCGATCTTGTGTCGGAAAATATCCGGTCTGCATGTGAAAAAGCAGGAAAAACGTATCTTCGGCTGCTGCGGCCGTCGCTTGCGGCAGATCCATCCTGCGTCATGGTCGATACGACAGAAGAAGCGGTATCGTATCTGGCGGGCACAGAGGGAAAGATTTTGGTGACAACAGGAAGCAAGGAACTCGCAAAATTTGCAGAGCTTCCGGATTATAAAAACCGTGTGTATGCCGGGTGCTGCCGTTGCCAGGCGTAATTGCATCCTGCGCGGAACTTGGATTTGATGCCGCACATACCATAGGCATGCAGGGACCGTTTTCTATGGACATGAACGTTGCAATGCTGCAGTCGTTCCATGCCGAATGGATGGTAACGAAGGAATCCGGAAGAAACGGCGGCTTGAAGAAAAAATTGAGGCAGCCAAAAAGGCCGGTGTCCGTGTCGTTCTGATCGGCCGTCCGAAAGAGGAAGAAGGACTCTCGGAGGACGAGGTCAAGCGGTATCTCGTTGAAAATTGATCTGTCCGTGAAACGGACGTCGTGATCGCCGGAATCGGACCTGGTGCAGAAGCACAGATGACGCTGGCGCTCGTAGACGCGTGTGAGCAGGCGGATGTGCTGATCGGTGCGGGACGCATGACAAAAGCAGTAGAAAAATATCAGAAGCCAATGCTTGCAGAATACAGCCCGGAAAAGATTTACGAGTATCTGAAGGCGCACCCGGAATATGAAAAGATTGTTCTTCTGCAGTCGGGTGATGTCGGCTTTTACAGCGGAGCAAAGAAACTTCAGGCCGTCCTTGCGGAAGATGCGGATTTTTCTGTCCGTGTAGAGCCGGGAATTTCTTCGCTGGTTTATTTCTGTGCCAAAATCGGAGTGTCCTGGGAGGATGCAGCATTTGTGAGCCTGCACGGCAGCACTGCAACTTCTGGAGACGGTCCGCCGAAACCGGAAAACTCTGGCGATCGCCGGCGGAAAGGGCAGTGTCAGGGAAATCTGCCAGACGTTAAGTTCGTACGGCTGGGAGCAGATTGTGCTGCATGTGGGAACGGATCTGTCGTATCCGGAAGAACAGATTGTGACAGGAACCCCATTCGAACTTGCTAAAATGGAGTTTGCCCCGCTTGCGGTTCTTCTGTTTGAAAACCCGAATCCGGAACCAGAGTTTACAGCCGGCATGGCAGATGAAGTATTTCTGCGTGACAAAGTACCGATGACCAAGCGGGAAGTGCGCAATGCGTCTCTTTCTCATCTGCAGCTTTCTTTGAATTCTGTTGTCTATGATATTGGATCGGGCACAGGTTCTGTTTCGATTGAGATGGCGCTTCGTGCAGCACAGGGAAAGTATATGCGATAGAAAAAAATCCGGCAGCCGTTGCACTTCTGCAGGAAAATAAAAAGAAATTTGCAGTGGATCATCTGGAAATTATTGAGGGAACTGCACCGGAAGCACTCGAAGCACTCCCGGTTCCGACGCATGCATTTATCGGCGGGTCTGCCGGAAACTTAAAAGAGATTCTGGAACTGCTCCTGCGGAAGAATCCGAACATCCGCGTGGTATTAAATACAGTAACCGTGGAAACATTAGCGGAGGCAGCATCGTGTTTCAAAAAACTTGCGTTTGAAGAGCCGGAAATCGTCTGCCTGCAGGCTTCCAATGCGAAAAAGGCCGGAAGAAGCCATCTGATGATTGCCCAGAATCCGGTTTATATCTTTACAGCCCAGGGAGTGCCAAAGAATGAAAGCACCAAGAATCATGCTGGCAGCAGGAAGGAGCGGAAGCGGGAAAACGATGATCACCTGCGGACTGCTCCGTGCACTGCAGCAGATGGGAAAGCAGCCCGCAGCGTTTAAATGCGGCCCGGATTATATCGATCCGATGTTTCACGAACAGGTAATCGGCGCCCCGTCGTGTAATCTGGATCCGTTTTTCACAGAGGAAGAAACAACACAGTATCTGTTCTGCAAACATGCAGCGGGTCATGACATTTCCGTATTGGAAGGCGTTATGGGGTATTACGACGGTCTTGGCGGAATTTCTACCAAAGGCAGCGCCTACGATCTCGCCGGTATGACAAAAACGCCGGTTCTTCTGGTTGTCGATGCCAAAGGCATGAGCGTTTCAGCGCTTGCCTTTATCAAGGGATACCTGCAGTACAAAGAGGACAGCCGGATCGCCGGTGTAATCTTTAACCGGATGTCAGAGATGCTGTACCGGGAGATCGCGCCGATGGCGGAAAAAGAACTTGGCATTTCCTGTGTCGGCTTTGTGCCGGAACTGAAGGAATGCCACTTAGAAAGCCGCCACCTCGGCCTTGTGATGCCGGATGAGGTGGAAATCATGCAGGAGCAGGTCAATCTGCTTGCAGAAACACTGCAGAAGACACTGGATTTTGAAAAAATTCTTGCGATTGCAGAAGGGGCAGAAGAGCTCTCGGGAAAAATGCCGGAAGTCCTGCGTAAGGTGACAGAAAGCGAAGTAGCCGCCAAGGTGCGTGTTGCGAAGCCGATTCTTGCCGTTGCAAAGGATGAAGCATTTTGTTTCTTTTATCGGGATAATCTGGAGCTTCTCGCGTCACTTGGAGCCAAAATCGAATATTTTTCGCCGCTTTCCGATGCGGAGCCGCCAAAGAATACAGACGGATTTCTGTTCTGCGGCGGCTACCCGGAGCTGCACGCAGAAGAGCTTTCGGAAAACCAGACCATGAGAACGAAGATCCGCGATAACATCCGTCAGGGAATGCCGGTTCTTGCAGAATGCGGCGGTTATATGTACCTGTCAGAATCCATGGAGGATATGGATGGAAATGTGTATCCTATGGTACAGGCTGTTCCGGGAAATGTTTACCGGACAAAAAAGCTGGGAAGATTCGGCTATATCACCCTCACGCCAAACACGAAAGATACCTTTCGGAACGGCGGAAATCCGGTGCGCGGCCATGAGTTCCATTACTTTGACAGCACAGACTGCGGAAGTGCATGGCATGCGGCAAAACCGCTGCGGAAGCGGAACTGGGAATGCATTCATGCGACAAAACGGATGATGGCGGGATTCCCGCATCTTTACTATATGGCAAGTCCGCACCTCGCACTGGAATTTCTGGAGCAGTGTGTTTCTTACCGGAAAGAACAGGAGAAAACAAGATGAAAACAGCATTAGCAGCCCTGATTGTGGGCTATGGATTGGACCTGCTGCTTGGAGATCCCTCCTTTTTGTACCATCGATCCGTGTGATCGGAAATCTCATTGCCCTGCTGGAAAAATGGCTGCGGAAGGTATTTCCGAAAACGCCAAATGGAGAGCTTGCCGGAGGAGTTTTTCTCGTGATCCTCGTCTGTCTGGCGGGATACGGTGTTCCGGCACTGCTGCTCTTTGCGGCATTTAAAATTCATCCGGTCATCGGCTTCCTTCTGGAGGTTCTCTGGTGCTGGCAGATTCCGGCAACGAAATGCCTGAAGGATGAGAGCATGAAGGTCTATCAGAAATTAAAAGAAAACGATCTTCCGGGGGCGCGCTATGCGGTTTCCATGATCGTAGGACGTGATACGAAAAATCTTTCGGAAACAGGAGTGACGAAAGCTGCCGTGGAAACGATCGCGGAGAATACGTCGGACGGTGTCATTGCACCGCTCCTCTTTCTTGCCCTCGGCGGACCGGCATTGGGCTTTCTGTATAAGTCTATCAATACCATGGATTCCATGCTGGGTTATAAGAATGATAAATATCTGTATTTTGGACGGTGTGCGGCAAAGCTGGACGATGTCGTCAATTACATACCGGCGAGAATCAGCGCATGGCTGATGATTCTTGCGTCTGCATGCGAGCGCATGAACTGGAAAAATGCAGAAAAAATTTACAAACGCGACCGTTACTGCCACGCCAGCCCAAATTCTGCGCAGACAGAAGCAGTTATGGCAGGGGCGCTGGAAGTACAGCTTGCCGGAGATGCCGTGTATTTCGGCAAAGTCGTAAAGAAACCAACGATCGGCGATGACATCCGCCCGGTCGAGGCGGAAGATATCAAAAGAGCAAATCATCTGATGTATCTGACCTCGTTCCTCGGACTGGTGTTCTTTGCGGGAATCCGCGCGCTCTTTTTATTTCTGTAAAAAGAGAAGATAGAAACACAACGGAAAAGAGAAAGGAAGGCATATGGTATGAGACAAAATCCACATGGAGGAGACATTTACACGAAAAAATGCAGAGTCGATTTTTCTGTGAATGTCAATCCTCTTGGAGCTCCGGAAAGTGTGAAAGAGGCGGTGAGAAAGAGCGCGGAATCGGTGGAACAGTATCCTGACGCACTGTGCCGGGACCTGACCCGGGCACTGTCGGAAAAGGAGCAGCTTCCAGAAGAAAATATCCTGTTTGCAAACGCGCCGCGGAGCTTATTTTTGCCCTGACACAGGCTCTCCGCCCGAAAAAAGCGCTGATTGCAGCGCCGGGATTTGCAGAGTATGAAGCAGCACTTTCAGCGGCAGGGTGTTTTATCCGTATGTATCCGCTGCAAAAGGAAAAAGGCTTTCTTTTACAGGACGATTTCTGCGATGATCTGACCGACGATCTGGATCTTGTTTTTTTATGTAATCCAAATAATCCAACCGGCCTTACGATTCCGCAGGAGCTTCTTTTAAAGATCCTGGATAACTGCCGGGAGCGTAACATCTATCTGGTGCTGGATGAGTGTTTCATAGAATTTCTGCCGGAGCCGGAAAAAGTGACGATGCAGGGAAAACTGGACGAATATCCGAATCTGCTGATTCTGCGTGCGTTCACAAAGATTTACGCAATGCCTGGCCTGCGTCTTGGCTATCTGCTCTGTAGCGACGAGGATCTGCTGGATCGGATCAGCCGCAGCATGCAGTCGTGGAATGTTTCGATTCCGGCGCAGATGGCAGGCCTTGCCGCCCTGAACGAGGATGCTTACGTCAAAGAAGCACGGGAACTGATCGGAAAAGAACGCGCCTGGATGAAAGCAGAACTGGAAAAAGCAGGTCTTACCGTATGGGATTCCTGTGCAAATTATCTGTTCTTTGAGGGACCGAAAGGACTTGCCGCACGGCTGGAAAAAGGCGGCATTCTGATCCGCGACTGTTCCAACTACCCGGGCCTTGCCGACGGATATTACCGTGCAGCCGTACGCACACATGAAGAAAACCAGATTCTGACAGAAGCCGTTTCACAGATTCTGCAGTGGTTTTAGGAGGAAAAACGATGGCGAAAGTAATTATGATACAGGGAACGATGTCAAATGCGGGAAAAAGTCTGCTTGCGGCGGGCTTATGCCGGATTTTCCATCAGGACGGATACCGTGTGGCGCCGTTCAAATCACAGAATATGGCGCTGAATTCGTTTATTACGAGAGAAGGCCTTGAGATGGGACGTGCACAGGTCATGCAGGCGGAAGCGGCCGGGATCGAACCGTCCGTTTTGATGAACCCGATTCTGTTAAAGCCGACGAATGACACCGGTTCGCAGGTGATTGTAAACGGTGAGGTACTGGGAAACATGAGTGCGCGGGAATATTTTTCCCACAAAAAAGAGCTGATCCCGGACATCATGAAAGCGTACCATGCACTGGAAGAACAGTATGATATCATTGTGATCGAGGGAGCCGGAAGTCCGGCGGAGATCAACCTGAAAGCCGATGATATCGTCAATATGGGAATGGCAAAGCTTGTGGATGCACCGGTGCTCCTCGTCGGAGATATTGACCGCGGCGGCGTTTTTGCTCAGCTTTACGGTACCGTAGAGCTTTTAGAGCCGGATGAGCGCGACCGCATCAAGGGTCTGATTATCAACAAATTCCGCGGGGACAAAACCATCCTGGACCCGGGCGTTGTGATGCTGGAAGAAAAAACACACATCCCGGTGGTCGGCGTGGCGCCGTATCTCACATCGAAGTGGAAGACGAGGACAGTCTGACCGAGCGATTCACCAGAAAAGAGGAGATCGGTCTCATTGACCTTGCGGTCATCCGTCTCCCGCGTATTTCAAACTTCACCGATTTCAACCCGTTCGAGCGGATCGAAGGCGTATCACTCCGCTACGTAAGCTCTGTCTCCGAACTGAAAAATCCGGATATGATTCTGCTTCCGGGAACGAAAAACACGATGGAGGATCTGCTCTGGATGCGTCAGAATGGTCTGGAAGTGGCCGTACTGAAGGCGGCTGCGGCCGGAAAAGTAATTTTCGGTGTCTGCGGCGGCTTCCAGATGCTCGGAGATACGCTGAGCGATCCGCTGCATGTCGAAGCCGGCGGAACGATCAAAGGAATGGGACTCCTGCCGATGGATACCGTATTTACCGGTGAGAAGACGAGAACCCGCGCGGAGGCGCTTTTGGAAAAACAGAAGGCGTTCTTGCCGGGATCGAGGGAACCCGGATTGAGGGCTATGAAATCCATATGGGAGAAACGGTGCGGAAAGAAGAAACAGAAGCATTCACGTTCATCGATGATCAGAACCGTGCTGATTCGGATAAGCTGGACGGTGCACAGAAAGGAAATGTGTACGGTACGTATGTGCACGGCATTTTCGACAAAGAAGAAGTTGCCGAGCGGATCGTGGAAGCACTTGCAAAGAATAAGGGAATTGCCATGGAGCAGATTCACGGTGTCGATTACCAGACATTCAAAGAGACACAGTACGATATTCTCGCAGATGCGCTGCGCGAGCATCTCGACATGAAGAAGATTTATCAAATTCTGGAAGAAGGGGCATAAAGATGAAGATAGAACTGGAGCAGGTAAGCCCGCACGAGATTGAAAAGAGAAGCTTTGAAATTATCACGGAAGAATTAAACGGAAGAACGTTTCCAGAGGATCAGGAACTGGTTGTAAAGCGGTGTATCCACACAAGTGCGGATTTTGATTATGCGGATAATCTCTGCTTTTCGGAGCATGCGGTGGCAAAAGGCATCGAGGCGATCCGGGAGGGAGCTGCATTGTGACGGATACGCAGATGGCAAGATCCGGCATTAACAAAAAGGTGCTTGCGCGCCACGGCGGTGAAGCGCTCTGCTTTATGTCAGACGAAGATGTTGCGGCAAGAGCAAAAGAAACCGGAAGCACCCGCGCGGCAGCTGCATGGAAAAAGCGGCGGAGCTGGATAAAAAGCTGATTATTGCGGTTGGAAATGCGCCGACGGCACTGGTCCGCCTCTATGAACTGATCGGGGAAGGAAAAATAAAACCGGCGCTGATCATCGGAGTTCCGGTCGGCTTTGTCAATGTGGTACAGTCCAAAGAACTGATTATGCAGACCAATATCCCGTATATCGTGGCACGCGGACGAAAAGGCGGCAGCAATATCGCGGCGTGCATCTGCAACGCACTCCTGTATATGATGGATCAGGACCGCGGATATTAAAAATAGATGAAAAAACGGAAAGCAGAAGTCTTGACAGATTTCGAATCACCGTTTATACTATGGAACATGGAAAAAAGGCTTGGAAGGGAACAAGTAGACGTACAAAAACGCGGACAGAAAGCAGCCGGCAGATGAGAGGCGCATGCAGGTTCTGTACGATTCGAATACATCCCGGAGTTGCGCACCGAATAAAACGGGCGGCAGAAGAACTATGATGCACGTTTTTAGTAGGCTGCGACGTAAGAGACGAACGTTACAGCGTCAGGGTATTCAGAGGTTTTGGATACCGACAAAGGCAGCTGCCGTGAGACAGCTGTGAAGTAAGGTGGTAACACGGGAGATACGGGCTCTCGTCCTTTGAATCGGAAAGGACGGGAGTCTTTTTGTATAAAAAACTTTGGTCCCAGACGGTAACACATACCCGAAAGTCAACCGAAAAAAGGAGAAAAACAAAAATGCAGATTTATGACGAACTGATCGCCAGAGCCTTCTGGCACAGGTAACCGACGAAGATGAAATCAGAGACCTGGTAAACAATGGAAAAGACAACGTTCTATATCGGATTCGACTGCACCGCAGACAGTCTGACCGCAGGTCACTTCATGGCACTGACCCTGATGAAACGGATGCAGATGGCAGGAAACAAACCGATCGCCTGATCGGCGGCGGCACCACCATGATCGGTGACCCGTCTGGAAGAACCGATATGAGAAAAATGCTGACCCGCGAGGAGATCGACCACAACGCAGAGTGCTTCAAACGTCAGATGGAGCGTTTCATCGAGTTCGGCGAGGGAAAAGCTATGATGCTCAACAACGCAGACTGGCTGCTGAACCTGAACTATGTAGAACTGCTCCGTGAGGTAGGTGCATGCTTCAGCGTCAACAACATGCTCCGTGCAGAGTGCTACAAACAGCGTATGGAAAAAGGTCTTTCCTTCCTGGAGTTCAACTATATGATTATGCAGAGCTACGACTTCTATCACATGTTCCAGAAATACGGCTGCAATATGCAGTTCGGCGGCGATGACCAGTGGTCCAACATGCTGGGAGGAACCGAACTGATCCGCCGTAAACTTGGAAAAGATGCCTATGCAATGACCATCACCCTTCTGACCGACTCTCAGGGCAAGAAGATGGGTAAAACCGCAGGAAACGCTGTATGGCTTGACCCGAACAAGACCAGCCCGTTCGATTTCTACCAGTACTGGAGAAACGTGGACGATGCCGATGTCTTAAAATGTATCCGTATGCTGACCTTCCTGCCGCTGGAGCAGATCGACGAGATGGATTCCTGGGAAGGAAGCAAGCTGAACGAGGCAAAAGAGATCCTGGCCTATGAGCTGACCTCCATGGTACACGGCGAGGAAGAAGCAAAGAAAGCGCAGGAAGGCGCACGTGCCGTATTCTCTACCGGAAGCTCCGAGCATATGCCGACCAGTGAACTTTCTGCAGAGGATTTCACGGACGATAAAATCGATATCGTAACCCTTCTTGTCAAAGCAGAGCTTGCAAAGACCAGAAACGAAGGACGCCGTGCCGTAGAGCAGGGCGGTGTATCCGTAGACGGTGAGAAAATCACAGATCCGAAATATGCCGTAGAAAAAGCAGCCTTCGGCGAGGACGGTATCGTTCTGAAAAAAGGAAAGAAGAATTTCAAAAAAATTTGCGTTAAATAATTAAGTGTGCTATTATAAAAGAATGGATTCCCGGAAGAAATTCCGGGACACACTGAATTATTTGGAGGACAAACAGTCATGGAAAAATATGGCGTAAACGAATTACGAAAGATGTTTCTTGAGTTCTTCGAGAGCAAAGGACATCTTGCTATGAAGAGTTTTTCGTTGATTCCACACAACGATAAAAGTCTTTTACTGATCAACTCCGGTATGGCTCCGCTGAAACCTTACTTCACAGGCGCAGAGATTCCGCCGAGAAGAAGAGTAACAACATGCCAGAAATGTATCCGTACCGGCGATATTGAAAATGTAGGAAAAACAGCCCGTCACGGCACCTTCTTTGAGATGCTCGGAAACTTTTCCTTCGGTGATTATTTCAAACACGAAGCAATCGCATGGTCCTGGGAGTTTTTAACACAGGTAGTAGGGCTCGATCCGAATCGTCTGTACCCATCCATCTATCAGGACGATGATGAAGCATTTGATATCTGGAACAAAGAGATCGGCATCCCGGCAGACCGTATTTTCCGTTTTGGAAAAGAGGACAACTTCTGGGAGCATGGCGCAGGTCCGTGCGGTCCGTGTTCTGAGATTTATTATGACCGCGGAGAAAAATACGGCTGCGGCAAACCGGGATGTACCGTTGGCTGCGAGTGTGACCGTTACATGGAAGTATGGAACAACGTATTCAGCCAGTTCAACAACGACGGCGAGGCCATTACACCGACCTGATCCAGAAGAACATTGATACCGGTATGGGACTTGAGCGTCTGGCCGTTGTCGTACAGGATGTAGATCCATCTTCGATGTCGACACCATTCAGGCACTCCGCAACAAAGTATGCGAAATCTCCGGAAAAGAGTATGATAAAGATCATGAGACCGATGTTTCCATCCGCCTTATCACAGACCATATCCGTTCCGCAACATTCATGATTTCCGATGGAATCATGCCGACCAACGAAGGAAGAGGCTACGTACTGCGCCGTCTGATCCGCCGTGCAGCACGTCATGGCCGTCTGCTTGGCATTGACGGACTGTTCCTTGCCCGCCTTTCCGCAAGCGTAATCGAAGGCTCCAAAGACGGATATCCGGAACTTGAAGAGAAAAAAGATTTCATCTTCAACGTTCTGAACAACGAGGAGACCCAGTTCAACAAAACCATCGACCAGGGACTTCATATCCTCTCGAGCTCGAAGAAAAAATGCAGAGCGAAGGCAAAAAAGTTCTGGACGGACAGGATGCATTCAAACTGTACGATACCTACGGATTCCCGCTGGATCTGACCAAAGAGATCCTCGAGGAGAAGGGCTACGGCATCGACGAGGACGGTTTCCATGCAGCAATGGAAGAGCAGAGAGAGCGTGCAAGATCGAGCCGTGAAGTAACAAACTACATGGGTGCTGATGCAACCGTTTACGATGAGATCGACCCATCCGTAACAACTGAGTTTACCGGATACGATCATCTGGAGGATACCTCCAAAGTAACCGTTCTGACGACAGAGACTGAGATTGCAGAATCTCTGATGGAAGGCCAGAAGGGAACCATTTTCGTAGAGAAAACTCCGTTCTACGCTACCATGGGCGGTCAGGAAGGCGACTGCGGTATCATCAAAGGAGCAAATGGTGTATTCGAAGTAGAAGATACCATCAAACTCCGCGGCGGAAAATACGGCCACGTCGGTGTCATGAAATCCGGTATGATTTCAAACGGCGAGGAAGTTACACTTCAGGTCAACGAAGAGGCAAGAAAAAATATCGAGAAGAACCACAGCGCAACACACCTTCTGCAGAAGGCATTAAAGACTGTTCTCGGTGCACACGTAGAGCAGAAAGGTTCTCTCGTAACCCCGACCAGACTCCGTTTCGACTTTGCCCACTTCCAGGCTATGACACCGGAAGAACTGGAAAAAGTTGAGAATCTGGTAAATGAAAAAATTCAGGAGCAGATCCCGGTTGTAACCGACATCATGGATACTGAGGAAGCAAAGAAATCCGGCGCGATGGCTCTGTTCGGTGAGAAATACGGCGACAAAGTACGTGGTCGTTTCCATGGGAGACTTCTCCAAAGAGCTCTGCGGTGGTACCCATGTAAAGAATACCGCTGAAATTGGACTGTTCAAACTTGTTTCTGAGGCAGGCGTTGCAGCAGGTGTCCGCAGAATCGAAGCTCTGACCGGACCGTCTGTTACTGCATACTATAAAGCACAGGAAGAGAAAATACATGAGGCAGCAGCTCTCTTAAAGACAACACCGGCGGATCTCCTCGAGAAGATCGCTCATCTGCAGGCAGAGGCAAAGGCACTCCAGGCAGAGAATGAGTCCTTAAAGAGCAAACTGGCAAAAGAAGCGCTCGGCGATGTTATGGATAAAGTAACCGAAGTCAAAGGTGTAAAACTTCTCGCTGCATCCGTACCGGATGTCGATATGAACGGACTGCGTGACCTTGGCGACCAGCTGAAAGAAAAACTGGGAAGCGGCGTTGTTGTTCTGGCATCTGCAAAGGACGGTAAAGTAAGCCTTCTTGCCATGGTAACCGATGATGCGATGAAGAAAGGTGCACATGCCGGAAAACTGATCAAAGAAGTGGCAGCCGTTGTCGGCGGCGGCGGCGGTGGACGTCCGAACATGGCACAGGCCGGCGGAAAGAATCCGGAGAAGATCGACGAAGCAGTTGCAAAAGCTGCTGAGGTACTGGAAGGCCAGATCGCATAACAATAAGCAGGAAAAACAGCACAAAATCCTGCCGCCTGCAGGGCAGAAAAAGGAGCCAGGCAGGCGGCAGGGAAAAATTTGCAAAAAAATGAAAAAACTTGTTGACGTACGAGATTTTTCTGGTATAATAAGAACAGTGCAAAAAATACCCATACAGTTGTATTATGCACAATCTACAACTGGAGGGAGGTTAGGTGTGAGACTATGTCAAATGTAATCGTTAAAGAAAACGAAACGTTGGACAGCGCTTTACGCAGATTTAAGCGTAGCTGTGCAAAAGCTGGCATTCAGCAGGAGATTCGTAAAAGAGAGCATTACGAGAAACCAAGCGTTCGTCGTAAAAAGAAATCTGAAGCTGCTAGAAAACGTAAGTATAATTAATGTGCAAAAAATCCCCGGCGATCTGTTTTGCCGGGGATTTTTATACTTGTAACTTAAAGTCGCAGGTTTTGACAAAACAGCAAGGCGGTGACAAATGGGAATTTGTACAAAATAGCAAACAAGCTGTTTCGTATCGTGAAAAAGATTCTGAAGCTGCTTACCAGCCGTATGGTCATTATCGGTGTTGCACTTCTTCTGGAATTTTGCTGGCTGGCCGGAATTATGATGCAGCTCAATGAAAAATCTGTCTACATCAACTATGCGGTCACGATCCTTTCCCTGATTGCAGTGCTTTCGATTATCAATAATCCGAAAATGAATCCCGGCTACAAACTGATGTGGGCAGTCTGTATCCTGGCGCTTCCGGTAACCGGAATCTGCCTGTACGGCATTCTCGGCCATTCCAGTGTGGCAAGAAAATTCCGTACACATTACGATACAGTTCTGCTTTCGCAGGGAGGCGTTCTTGGAGAGGAAGAAGAGACGCGTAAAAAGCTCGAGGAAGAAAATATCCTGGCAGCGGGGCAGTCTTCCTATCTGACCAATTATGCGCATTATCCTGTTTATGAAAACACAGAAACAGAGTATTACCCGCTGGGAGATGTATGGTTTGAGCACTTTATTGAGGAACTCAAAAAGGCAGAACACTACATTTTTATGGAATATTTCATCATCAGCGAGGGGTATCTGTGGGATACGGTGCTGGAGATTCTGAAGGAAAAAGCGGCCGCCGGTGTGGATGTGCGGCTGATTTACGATGATTTCGGCTGCGTGACGACGCTGCCGTATCAGTATTATAAATCGCTGCAGCAGATGGGCATCAAGTGTGCGGCGTTCAATCAGTTCCGACCGGTGCTGAATGTCATTTTAAATAACCGTGACCACCGGAAAATTGCCGTGATCGACGGTCATACGGCTTTCACGGGCGGCATTAATCTTGCGGACGAATACATTAACCGCAAGGAGCGGTTCGGCCACTGGAAGGATTCCGGAATCTGTCTGCATGGTGAGGCGGTATGGAGTTTTACGGTGATGTTTCTGCAGATGTGGAGCACAATCACCGGTATGGAATGCAATTTCGAATCATACCGGCCGGAGATCTATCACGAGGAAGCGTTTAAAAAAGACGGTTTTGTGCAGCCGTACGGCGATTCCCCGCTGGATGGAGAGACAGTAGGCGAGCATGTTTATCTGAACATTATTTCACAGGCGAAAAAATATCTTTATATTTTTACTCCGTATCTGATTCCGGACAACGAGACGCTGACCGCTCTCTGCATGGCGGCAAAGCGCGGAGTCGATGTGCGGATTGTAACGCCGGGCATCCCGGATAAGAAGATTGTCTATATTCTGACGCAGGCCAATTACGAGATCCTGCTGGAATCCGGCGTTCAGATGTACCAGTATACGCCGGGCTTTATCCATTCCAAGAGCTTTGTCTGTGATGATGAAGTTGCGACGGTCGGAACGATCAACATGGATTACCGGAGCATGTACCTGCATTTTGAGTGCGGTGTCTGGATGTACGGCAGCAGTGCGGTTGCCAGGTAAAAGAGGATGCGCTGACCACGTTTGAACAGTGTGAGCAGATCAATATGGACTACTGCCGAAAGAAAAATTTTGCAGTCCGTGCACTCCGCGGTGCGCTGAAGTTTCTGGCACCGCTGCTGTAAACGGAACAGACAGCATAGTTCTGCGGTCGTCTGCATAGCCTGTAGGGAAGAAAGAGCAGATGTTTCGGGGGAATATGAAGAGAAGAACACGAAATATCGTCTGGAGCCTGCTGATGATCCTGGCGCTTCTTGCAGCGCCCTTGAAAGTGACTGCGGCAGAGCAGAATGGAGAATCTTCCGACAAGCAGCAGAACGAAACAACGGAACAGAAAACAGAAGAGACGGAGGAGACAGCACCGGAGATGACACCGGACCTTGGGCTGACTTCGCCGTCTGTTCTTTTGATGGAGGCACAGACCGGAACTGTTCTGTACGAGAAAAATGCGTCGGAACAGCGAAGCCCGGCGAGCATCACAAAAATCATGACGCTGCTGCTGATTTTTGAAGAGCTCGAAAAAGGGACGCTCCAGCTGACCGACGAAGTGACGACGAGTGCGCACGCCAGAAGTATGGGCGGGTCCCAGGTTTTTCTGGAAGAGGGCGAAAAGCAGACCGTTGAGACGATGATCAAGTGTATTGTCGTTGCTTCGGGAAACGATGCATCTGTAGCGATGGCAGAGCATATTGCGGGGACAGAAAGCGAGTTCGTCAGCCGGATGAACCAG
>ENA-OQIG01000350-OQIG01000350.1-human-gut-metagenome-genome-assembly--contig:-NODE-350-length-27497-cov-2.566862_pt1 | contig 27497 bp, 39 predicted proteins | sample MGYA00242576_ERZ504741 | MGnify/ENA primary metagenome ERZ504741 (study PRJEB26092, sample SAMD00036436) | human gut metagenome | host: Homo sapiens | study: EMG produced TPA metagenomics assembly of... | reverse complement strand
AATCATAGAATGACATGGCAAAAGAAAAACAGGAACCTTATGAGTTTTTAAGCAATTTGGTATTGGCTTTAATGGATATGGATCGTATTTTCAGTAACAGTTTTTTCATAAGCGAATTCGCTATCTCTCCTAAAACATTAGGGAGATAAGGCGGGGAGAGGATATGTGCATTTATCAGTATGTACGGGTGATCCGGTGTATGACGAAATATCTTCATTTGATTATTCAGCTGGATATGTTGCTGAAGGAGTTAAGAATCGTACTGTCTTCCCATTGTGACTTGGTGGTCGCTACGGTTCCGCATCGTTCTTGCGGAACTTGTCAGCCGACAGAATGGGTGGCAGTGATGCATTGGGATGGAGTGAAATTGTGATTTCTACAGAAAATAGGGCATTTTTTCAATCTTTTTGCCCGATTTCTTTCTTTATTTAATTTTTTTTATATCTTTGCTTTCATATTGAGAAACACGGATAAAAACTCACTTATTTATTCATATAAATTTAATAAATTATGTTCAAAGCTCCTTTCTCATTTGACGGGCGTATTCGTAGATTGAATATTTCCTGTCGGGCATTATCGGTGTATAGTTTCCAGTATTGCATGGGCACTTGGTGTAGGTACATTTATTTTGGGTGCTGCCAGCGGATCGGCCGGTGGATCAGTATTTGGTTTATTGATCGGTCTTGCTGCTATGATTGCTTCCATTTGGTTCTCTTTGGCACAGGGTGTGAAACGTCTGCACGACTTAAACAAATCCGGTTGGCTGATTTTGTTGTGCTGTGTGCCTATCATTGGTTGGATTTTTGCATTGTATATGTTGTTTGCAGATGGTACGGTAGGTCCTAATCCTTACGGAGCAGATCCGAAAAACCGTATGCCATATCAGGCACAGCCTGCTTCTGTAAATGTGACTGTAAACGTTTCAAGAGAAGAGGTGAAAGTTGACAAGCCGGTGAGGATGCTCCCGCACCTGCAGAAGCTCCAGCGGAGGAGAATAAAGAAAAAGCTGAATAATCTTATTAAAGAAGAAATAAGAAAGCCTCTTGCAAAATTCGTTTTGCAGGAGGTTTTTTGTTACTAATCTGTTTGTTATTCAATATTTTGTATAAATTTGTAGAATAAATAATCAATCTATCGAATATGTATATGTTAAGCACAGTAATCTCTCAAACTGGTGAATGCAATGCACAGCACGCGACAGACCCTTGTTTTTTAAATCAATGGGGATATTCTACCCTTTTGTTAATCATTATCGGGATAGGTTTAGTATACCTGCTTTTTAAGAAACGGAAATTCTTAGTGGATAACCTGAAATGGATTGCAGGTACGGTATTTATTGCAGGTTTCCTGATATATTGGTATGCTTTTAATGAGGGAGGGAGTGACAGTAATTCGATAGCGTTGGCGTTTAGGTCTGCTCTGTCTTCTATGGAAATGTTCGCTTCGCATTCCGATCTTTTGGAGGTTCCTGAAGATCTGCATCATGATCCTTTCTACATGACGATATTTTCTGTGATACATTTCCTGGCCGTTATAGTGAGTGCGGTTTTTATCATCAAACTGTTAGGATTCAGATTTATCTCATGGGTGCGGTTATGTATGGCGAATCTTTCAAGAAAGAAGAAATGCCGGCTGTTTATTTTCTGGGGTGTCAATGATAATGCGATATTGCTGGCTAACAGCATAAGAAAAAAAGCGGCAGAGCCAAGGGGAAGAATGAAGAAGGATGGGAGAATTGTAAGTTCATTTTCGTGAGGTTGCTTTCTGCTAATGAAAGCAGTTCTCATGGCCGGTTCACATTCAGTCATTTCTTTAATTCGTCTCATGACGGAACTGAAAAATTTATAGAAAAGATAGAAGAGCTTGACGGCATACTGGTTAACTCTAAATTTGGAATCACAGGCCGGGTTATAGATAAAGTCAAATCGGAATTTGATTTATACAAATATCTCGGATTGAGGAGATTGGGAAACCTAATCAAGAAGTACCCGCAGGCAACTTTCTATTTCTTGTCTCCCAATGAAGAACTGAATCTGGAGGCGGTGTCTGTTTTTAAGGAAATAGCGAAATGTAAAGAAGATAGAGTCCATAATCAGGTTCAGATTTATTGCCATGCGCGTAAGAACAACCAGAACCAGAAGTTGGAAATATGTGATGGGTTGAAACATCAGATTCATATCATCGACTCGTCTAATCTTGCTGTATTGCAATTAAAAAAGAATGTGAGGAATCACCCCGTGAATTTTGTAGATGTCGATACATCGAAGGCTTGTGTAAAGAAACCTTTTACGTCGATGATTATTGGCTTTGGAGAAACAGGACGTGATGCATTTCGTTTTCTATATGAGTTTGGGGCATTGATCGATGTAAATGGCAATAGGAACCCTCAAAAAATATATGTGGTTGATGAACATATGGATGAATTGAAAGGTGATTTTTTAATGAAAGCACCTGCCTTGAAGGAGAGGAAAAATGAGTTGGAATGGTGTGAAGAAATGTCTATCCATTCGAACGTTTTGAAAAATTTTCTGAAATCATTCATGATCTAAACTATGTTGTAATTGCTATAGGAATGATAATGAAGGGATGGCATTGGCGATTGATCTCTACGAATATGCCTATCGATATAGAAAGGATTGTTTCAATGATTTTAGGATTTATCTGCGCGTCAATGGAAGTTGCAACACCATTCAGCTGAAGCAAATAAAAGAGTATTTTAATATTTATGGCAATACCGGGATGTAATCATAACTTTTGGAGCGCAGGAAGAAATATTCTCGTACGATGTGGTATCGACAGATGTGCTTGAAGTATTGGCAAAGGAATTTTATTATGCATATCAGAAAATTATGATTGACGCAATGCCTGAAACGAATGAGAAGGAAATTGAAGAGAAGAAGAAAGCGAAGGAAAGCCTGAAGCAAACAGCGGAAGAAGAATGGAATGCGCGTAGAGAGGCATTGCAGGACAAGCATAGCTTGGATGCACAAATTAAATTGGCTTATCAGGAAGAGCAGGATAGGGCTAATGTATGGCATATCGATACCAAAAAGTTTTTAGCCGGGGCCATGGGAGAGGATGGCAAAGATAATAAGGAAAGATTGAAAGAGATGGTTGAGCTGACGCAGCGTGATGCCCATACATTGAACTATTCTAAGGTTTGTGACGTTGTTTCCAGTACATTATTTGATAATTTGAGTAAGTGCGAACATTTGCGTTGGAATGCATGTATGGAACTGCAAGGATTTGTAACGTGTGACGGAGATAAAGACTTTCAGCAGAAGAAGCATAAATGCATCGTCGATAATGATATTTTAAGAAGTAAATATCCGGAAACCATCCCTTATGACCAGTGTGTGGTTGAGCTAAGTTTTAGATTGAAAAAGAACTAACTATATGACAGATCAGGAAATAGTCGACGGATTAATCAATCGGGATGAAAAAATCACCGATTGGTTTTTCAACATAAAATATCGTCCGTTGTTTATCAATGTAATTAAGCTGATATTTGATTACCAGGTTGATTACGATGAATGTATCAGCGAACTCTACTATCATCTAATGAAGAATGATGCTGCCGTTCTTCGTAATTTTGAGGGACGTAGCACCATTGGAACATGGATTAAGATTGTGGCAATTCGTTTTTTCTGTTCCCGGACGTGAACAGATGATAGAAGACGAGAGTAAAGAGCCTCTTTATGAGCAGAATCATGAAGAAGAAATAGACGACTCTGAATCGAAAATAGCCGCAAAGATTGATTTGGAACGTTTGTTCGATCTGATGTCGAATAAGCGGTATGTGATGGTCATCAGGGAATTAGTACTCAAAGAGGTCGAACCTGAATTTTTAGCATTATCTATGGGAATAACTGTTGCTAATCTGTACAATATTAAAAAGCGTGCGCTGGCAGCATTGGCTCACTTAGCTATGAATGATAAGAAGAAGTATGAAAACAAAAGATAAAAATATGATAACCGAAGAATTGTTGGCTGCTTTTGAAGAAGGTAAGACGAATGCTGAAGAAACAGCTTTGGTACTTGAATATCTGGCGACTGATGAAAGTTTGCAAGAGGAATTTATCTTGTCTCAACAGTTGGATGCCATGATGGGAGCTGATGATGAAGAAACGGACTTCCTGCCAATGGCGCAGATGGCAGCCAAATCGGAAGGTAATCTTTGTGATTTCCAGTGTGAGCAGTTTATTTTGAAACGTAGAAAGATTGAATATAATTCGGATGAACTCTCGGAGGAGGCCAGGAATAACAGTTGGTTGAGGGAGAGGGGAACTCCTTTGCATAGTGTAGGCCGCCTGCTCGAACAACGCGGATTGATTGTGATGCGCAGTTATGGTTCCAGTATTGACAGTGTCATACGTGCCCTCAAGGCCGGACATGATGCGATTGTTGTGGTAAATAGTTGCCGGTTGCCGGAAAATAGCGAGGAGGAAATTGCTTATCATGCAGCAGTAGTGCTTGACGTAAATGAAGAGGAAGTGACGCTTTATGATCCTGCAACAGGAGAGGAAAGTACGGCCTATCCCAAGGATCACTTTATTGCGGCATGGAATGATGCAAAAGCGTATCTTGCGAGAGTGAAAGTGCCTGATCTGGATTATAATCCGCGGCCTATTGATCTGGAAGATGTTGAATTGAGCACTGATTGATTTGAATTGATCGTGAAGCCATTGCTGAAAATGCGCACGAAATCTGGCCGACCAGCGCCAGGAAGAGGGATGGACTTATGGACGCAGAGGGATGACGAGAAGAAAGAGACTCCGGAACATGGTGCCTTATTCCATGCTTCCTTATTCGGAAAAAGAATATGATCGACGTATGGCGTTTGATACGATCAAGCTGATGAAAAAGCTGGGGTATAGTATTATCAAACAGGGCGATACGGCTCTTCATAATGAGCTGATGAGAAAATTGAAGAATGAAGGTGATGCCAAAGTCTGTGAATGTGGTGCGTCTATTTTTATGGACCAAATCTATTGCAGTCATTGTGGTAAAAAGATAGATTGGAAATTGTTCCGCTAATATATAAATAATGAATCATAAAATGAAAGAGTATATTCCCAATCCGGTGGATACAGGACATATCCAACTCCCGAAGGAGTTGGAATATTTGGTAGAAGAGATGGCTAAGAATGTTCATGAAGTCTGGTCGAAAACCAGAATAGAACAAGGTTGGACGTATGGAAAAAAGCGGGATGATGTGTTGAAGCAGCATCCGTGCCTGGTTCCGTATGAAGAATTACCTGAAGAAGAAAAGGTGTACGACAGAAATTCTTCGGTGGAAACCTTGAAACTGATTATGAAACTAGGGTTCAAGATTTCGAAGGATGAGGAATAGGCGATTTGCCTGCATCCAACAAGATAAATGGTGCCCAATATTTACTGTCTGCATATCCGTTCTCACGAAGGTACTGTTGCGCTTTTATAAGAGCCTGTCGTTCGGATAACCCTGAAATGATGTTCTCATAGAATTTAGTCATGAGAAGCATGGAGGCCTGGTCGTCAACAGCTGAAAGTGTCATGAGGATGGTTTGTACTCCTGCATTCTTAAAGCCTCGTTGAAGACCGAAAAGACCATCCGCACCAAGAGTACCTTGACCGGTGTTGCAGGCAGAAAGAACAACCATACGACAACCGCGGAGGTTTAGTGTACTGATTTCATCTGCACGGAGCAGTCCGTCGTTATTCTCTTCCGTGGCATTGGCGCCGGACATAATCAGGAAGCAATGCTTCATCGCATCATCGGCTTCACGTTGCTTCAATTCTTTATAGTCTCCGTGAGTAGCTATGTGAATCAACGAAACAGCTTTGCCGTCGAGTGCCCGGAACTGCTTTTCCGTTCCGTTTTCACCTACGAATAGATTGGTTTTAATCTTCTTTTCTTTCAATAGGGAATTTACGTTATTTACTTCATTGAGCGTATATGGTAACTCATGATACCCATTCTGTCCGTTACGGAATTTCCCGGAGTTATGATCTGTAGAAACAATATTGCGAACTTTGGTTGAAGCCATTTCGTAGTCTAATCCTCCGAAAAGTGCGGCTGATGAGTAGTTCAGTGAAGCTTTGTCGAGTGCGATTTCTTTTGTTGACGATAAACGATAGACGGCTTTCTGGAATGCTAACGGCAGGTTACCCGCTCCATACGGAAGATATTCTACAGGTAACTGATGAAGTATCCCGTCAGGTGAAAAATAAATAGTATCCGCTTTGCTGATATATTCATCCAGCGCTTTCCAGAAATGTGCCCCGTTTTCGGTTGTGGTGAAAGCCGTAGGCGATTGCATCTCTTTCGATAGCAATTTCTGACTCATTAACTTGATTGCGGTGGGAGACGTGTCGCCCGGACGAAGTACGAAAGCGGCCAGGTGTTTGTCCGGAGCTAGTAGTTCATCGTCTATGAGAGCAAATTCTATGGCGATGGAGTTTCCATGCAGATGCTTTTGTACGTCCTGCCATTTGACAGAAAGATAACGGGTATAGTCGCCGAAATCAGTAGATTTTCGCATCAAGTCCAGTTGCAGCTGTTCATACTCCTCTTTCTGGCGGATGATATTTTTCCGTGCTTCCGTCTGATTGGTTGCATTCGGGAGTTCACTTTGCATGGATAAATTTGTTCCGCCATAAGGGTAGCCTTGTTGTATTGGTCGAGCAGGGATTTATCTCCCGAAGCGCGGATCAGAGACTCCAGTTCAATAGACGAATTGAGCATAATACCTTTTGAAAACAATAATGCATCGTAACCTAACCGGGCAAAACGTTGTTTTTGTTCAGGTGTACCTGTTGCGGCGATATTGGCTGCACGGAGGGGAATACTGTCCAGTGAGGAACGGATATCCTTCCAGAATGCCAGGCGTTCATCGGCTTTCGAGAGACGGAAAAGATTACGCAGCGCGGTTGTTTCGCTGGAGAGGAAAGGTTCCATATAGGCTAATGCCTTGTCGGTCTGTCCTTGGGTATAGTAGATGTCAGCGATAGTCCCTAATGCGGAGACATACATCAAACCGTCTTCTCCCCATTGCAGGCGATAAGCGTCCAATTGTTCAAGATTCTCTTTCAATAGCCTGTTTAAAACCGCCATTCGTTGACGTTCGGCATCCTGTTCTGTCTGCCTGGCTGCTGTCTCATTGCCCATCATGGTGTGGCAACGATTCAGACTGCTAAGTGCATCCTGATATTTTACATCACTGCCGGGAAGAATTTTGTAAATGTCTGCAGCCTGTTGGTAGTTTGCTGCTGCTTCTGCATATTGTTTTTGTCGGTATAAGATACTGCCTCTGGAACGCAGAATTTCCCCCATCTTATCTGACTTATCACCCGTCGGAAGCAGTTTTTCGGCTTTTGTGAGTATTTCGAGGGCTTTTCCGTACTCCTTGGTGAATCCGTAGTTACGGCACAATGCAACGGAGGCGTCTACATATTTGTCCAGTTTGTCCGGCAACATCTGTGCATAAACCGACAGTGCCTGGTTGAGCATACGATTGGAGGCCTCATACTTGGCGGCAATGCTATAATTGAGTCCGCCCAGATAAGATTCCAATGCAAATTTAGCCTGTTCGGCAGGATTGTTGCGAAGGATGTCTGCTGCCAGTTCGTAGTATTCGCCGGCAGATGCGTGATCTTGTATTCCGGAAAGAAATTGCGCATAGTTGTGGCGTACTTTAAAAACAATCTCCTTATCAGTATTCACATCGCATTTCTTTAAAGCATCCAGAAAATGTGCCTTGCCTTATCATTGTTACCTATGCTGGCAAAATACTGGGCACGCTCGGTCAGGCAATCAGGTTCGTCGCAAGGCTTTTCCAATTCTTTTTTATTGTGAGCTTCTACCAATTTCATGTATTCTAATACTTTCGGCTGATTGTTCAGTTCCACGTAGATGGATGATATCCAATCGAGAAGTTGCTCGTATTCTTTTGAATCGTCAGGAAAGATGTTGAAGGCCTGCTCATAATAAGTGACTCCTACATCTTTACGTCCCGACAGGTAGTACAACGAACCTATCTGCTGGAGTTGACGGGCAACTGAAAGGGACTTTTCGCCATACATCTTTTTACTGATGGCTATTTCCTCTTCTACGATGGCACTTGCTTTGTCCATTTCTCCTAAAGCTATGTAGCAGCGGGCGAGATTGATATGAAACATGAATGCCTGTTCAGGACGGGCTGAATGCGACTGCACAGTTCCCATGTCTTGCCATGAATTTCTGCTGCTTTAGGATAGTCTTTTGCAACAGTCAGGTAGTAGAGTCCTGTGTTGTTCAGGGAGGAAATGTATTTGATATTTGTTTCGCCCAGTATGGTCTTGCGCATATCTGCTGCCATTTGTGTATAGGTTAGTCCTTCGGGACGTTCCAGATTCAGATAACAACGGCCGAGAATGTGCAGGCAGGTAGCGCGTTCCGCACTCTGTGTCTTTCCTGTTTTGACATATAATTCATCCGCTTGTTTCAGTTTGGTAATGGCAGTTGGGTAATCTTGTTTACTTTCTAGTTTTTGAGCTTCTTCAACCAGTAGGTCGGCTTGGCTTGTAGTCTGTGAGTAGGCTGTCAGACATAGACAGGCTAATAGAGATAGAATGAATTGTCGCATATAATAGAGATTTTAGTGGATTAAAATAAGATCAAGGCAAAGCTCCCGTCTCTCTTGCTTTTATTGGTGATCGAGACGATGATTTTATATCGTTCATCCGAGCTAACCTTTTCTTTTCGGAAGGGAAGACCTTTCCGGACGCTGTCATTACATTTGTATTCCCGTTCACTTTTCGATTGATAACCGATTGTCTTTATTTTCCAACTGAAAGAGCGATTCACCTCTGCCACACAGCCTATCTGCGAGGTTCCCGAACAGCTCGGAATCTCGAAAGTACAGGTCTGACCGGCAGCCACCATTTTGGTATCTAATCTTACTTTGTTGGCGGAGTCTTATCACCTCTCATCCTCGCTTCTGCTGCATACTTGTCCGCAATTTCATAGATTGTTTCATTATCAACGCAGGCTTGAATGAATTCGTAGTCAAATACCAGATGTCCTTTCAGGCTCAAGACATCGCCCTTGGTTTGTTTGACGGTTAATGGGATAGGGGCTGCATCACGCAGCGTTTTGCTTACTGCCAGCAGTTGTTCGCCACTGGCAAAGCCGCCGTCCAATGCTTCACATGCTTTCTTACAGGCGTCGAACACCGTTTCAAAGGGTGTCGTTGTCTGTGCATTGGCACTCATTTGCCCTCCGATGGAAAAAAACAGGAGGATGAATACTCTGAAAATAGTTTTCCTGCTCATTTTTATTCTGCATTCATAGTGTTATTGAATAGGATTAAGTACCACACGAAATCCGATATGTGGTTCTGATGTATCGTAAGTCTGTACGCTACGATGGCGAATGTCCATATCACGTTCGTTGGCCAGGTAGCTGCCTCCTCTCACTATCTTTTTATGGTGTCCGGGATTCTCTGCCGGACCTTGGGGATCTGTGACCCGTGTATTTTCATACCGGCTCATCCAGTCTGTACACCATTCGGCGGCGTTGCCTGACATGTCGTATAAATCGAATCCGTTTTCGCGTTTCTCGCCAACGGGATGCAGGCGTTCATTGGCATTGGAGGCATAGTAGGCTACATCACGAATGTTGTCTGAACCGGCATAAGGATAGCTTTCGCCTCCGACTGCTGCATATTCCCATTGCGCCTCCGTAGGGAGAGAAAAAGGTAAACCGGTGAGCTTGTTCAGCTTCTTGGTGAAGGCTTCGGCGTCATTCCACGTTATATGTGTCATAGGCAGCGTGCCTTCTTCTGTAACAATGGAGTCATTCATAATGGCATACCACAACGAACGTGTTACTTCGTATTTACACATATAATAATCGGAACTCAATATAACGGTGTGCTGCGGTGAGTCATATCCTTTACCCGTAGCCTTTCCCATGATGAATTCTTTGTTTTTGGCCGGAATCAGCAGCATATTGTTCATCATCTCCACCAGGGAGCGGAGCTGGGGCAGTGTGATTATGGGATTCCATTTTACGTCTACCCATTCTTTCTCTCTGTCTTTTATATCCCTGTTTCCGGTGTTGTTTACGGAGGCGCGTCCGTCATTCCGGAGCACATTGAATTCATGCAGGATGGAGTCGCACGTAGATTTCAAAGAACTGTCCGGGTGTTTCTTTATGAAACTACTGTAATCGTCATAAGTGCGGCAATCCTTGAATTCCAGTTTTTGTTCTGCCGTTCTTTGGATGGAAGTATAAGTTTTGTTTCCTGCTACTATTAATGATAGAGCAATGAAAGTCATCACAAGCCATTTGGCAGATACATAAGAAGGTTTTGATAACATTTGTTTCAGGAGGTCACCCTTTATATCTTTGAATCGGGCTACTCGTGAGTTGCTGTAAAATACAGCTTGAAAATCTTTTAATCCGCTAATGTCCGGTGGTAGTTGCAGGGTGGCGAAATCATAGCTTTCACTTTCCTGCGGAGCAATCGGAATGATATTTATCTGTTTGGGGTTTCTACTCCGGCGGTGTAACGCACGGTCTAATTCTATCCGGACAAAATCGATTTCTCCGGTATGGCTGATCTGCTTAATTTCCGTTTCAAACTCTTCATAGGTCAAGGATGCCATCCGTTCGTAGAAAGCCACTTCTTCCATGTCCCATGTTGCTTTTTCGCCTGTCTCGACCGCTTCTTCATTGAGCGGGCGGATCGTTGTAAACGTCTCCGGCACCATAAACATAATGAAGTCTTTGCACTCATCAATACGGCGAATCAACTCAACATCAAACCGACCGTTTAAATTGTCTTTATCAAAGCTCACCCTTTTGCGGAATCCGGATTCTTCCAGCATCAGTTGTAGCATTTCAGCTTGTCGCCCGAACATCTTTTACGGTAACTTATGAATATGTCGTAATTATGCTTGCTCATCAGCTGCTAAGATAATAAAAAGAAACAGATTTGTCAATCTTACTCGAAATTTATTTTTATCTTTGAAATTCGGTAAACAGAAAAAAGAAATATATATGAAAAAAGTAATTTGCAGTGAGAAAGCTCCGGGGGCTATCGGCCTTATAGTCAGGCGATAGAAGCCAATGGTATGGTATTTGTGTCCGGTCAGTTGCCTATTGATGCCGCTACGGGACAGATGGCTGAAGGGATAGAAGGACAGGCTCGCCAGTCGTTGGAGAATATCAAACACATTCTTGAAGAAGCAGGATTGACAATGGGAAACATTGCCAAAACCACTGTCTTTCTTCAGGATATGTCCCTGTTTGCAGGGATGAACGGTGTGTATGCCACGTATTTTGACGGAGCCTTTCCGGCACGTTCGGCGGTTGCCGTAAAAGCTCTGCCAAAGGATGCGTTAGTAGAGATTGAGTGTATCGCGGTTCGCTAACAAATCTGCGACAATGAAACTGCTGCCTCCTACAAAGATCAGATCTTTGGGGGGCAGTTCTTTTTGCCGCCTGTACAGCTTCTACAACAGTGGGGTAGGTGGTACCTTTCAATCCGGCTTCTTCTGCCAATGCCAGTAGTTCATTTTCCGGAAGCGCGCGTTTAACGCTTGCTTTGGTAAAATAATAGGTGGCATATTTCGGCAATGCTCGCAGAACCCCCCGGATGTCTTTGTCATTGACCATGCCGAATACAATATGGATCTCCTGATCGAAGGTTTTGTGAATGGCATTGAGCTGTACATGGATATATTCGATTCCATCAACATTATGTCCCGTGTCACAGATAATATCCGGATAGCTGTGTACTTTCTGCCAACGCCCCATCAGACCGGTGAGCTGACATACGTTTGCAAGACCTGCGCGATAGTCCTGGGATCTGATGTTGTAGTTCAGACGGGTCAGTGTCGCAAGGGCTTTTAGGATGGTAAACATATTTTCGAATTGGTAGCTCCGCTCAACTCTGTGAAAAGTCCGAAAGGAAACATCTCATTGTGGATTTTGATAGCATCTTTTCTTTTGTCGAGTATCTGGTCTAGCGTACGTAGACTGTCTGACAGGTCTAACATGAGTAATGCTTGCCGCATCTGGTTTGCCTCTTCTTCTGATTGTTCGTCCATTGCTTCGATCATTCGTGCATGCTCTGAATTGTGTTGTCCATCATCGGTCTTATTTCTTGCAATTTCGAATAAGGAACTATTTCCATGTCCCAGTACCGGGCATTTTCACGGGCATATTCGATAGGCGCATTCTTTTCTTTAGCTTTCATGGTAAATACACGTTTCACTGCCCCTTGGGCTCTGCCGATAACGACCGGAACTCCTTCTTTGATAATTCCGGCTTTCTCTTTGGCAATCTTCGTCAGCGTGTCACCCAGATATTGGGTGTGGTCGAGGCCTATGTTGGTGATAACACACAAATCCGGATGGATGATATTCGTACAGTCCAATCTTCCGCCCATGCCTACTTCGATAACTGCTACATCTACTTTCTGGTCGGCAAAATAACGGAATGCCATAGCGGTGGTCAGTTCGAAGAATGAAGGGTGCAGCGGCTCGAAGAAAGAGCGATGCTCTTCTACGAAATTGATACATACTCTTCCGGTATCATCTCACCGTTGATACGGATACGTTCGCGGAAGTCGATTAAATGAGGGGAGGTGAATAGTCCTACCCGGTAACCGGCGCACTGCAATACGGCTGCGATGGTATGTGAACAGGATCCTTTTCCATTGGTTCCGGCGATATGTATCGTCTTGAATTGTTGATGAGGATGCCCAAAATGTTCGTCCAATTTGTGTGTGGTCTCTAAACCCGGCTTATATGCTTTGCCTCCTATTTGTTGAAACATTGGCGCACTCTCATATAAGTACTTTAAAGTGTTCTGATAGTCCATGTTTTATAATATTTAACGTCGGGCAATCTTTATTGCCCACTAATTTGTTTATCTTTAGAACCGTCAATCTGACTATAAATGGGGGATTGGCGAATGAGATTGCAAATATCAACATTTAAATCTAAGAAATCATGGGAACTAAGAAAAATTTTGTGCTAGACACAAATGTTATTCTTCACGACTACAATTGCTTGAAGAATTTTCAGGAAAATGATATTTACCTCCCTCTTGTTGTACTCGAAGAACTGGATAAGTTCAAAAAAGGAAACGAGCAGATAAATTTCAATGCTCGTGAGTTCGTGCGCGAATTGGATGTGCTGACAAGCGACGAGCTTTTCTCCGACGGAGTGAAGCTTGGCGAAGGATTGGGACGTCTGTTTGTCGTGACAAGCAATGTGCCGGCTGCCAAAGTGTGGGAATCGTTTCCTATAAAGAAACCCGATCATTTGATTTTGGCGGCAACCGAATACCTGACCGACAAGTATCCGAAAATGAAATCTATCTTAGTGACCAAAGATGTGAATCTGCGCATGAAAGCCCGTTCAATCGGTCTGCTTTGCGAAGATTATATTACGGATAAGGTGGTAAATGTAGATGTGTTCGAGAAATCTAATGAGATTTTTGAAAATGTAGATCCGGCATTGATCGACCGTATTTATTCTTCAAAGGAAGGCATTGACTTGAGTGAATTTGACTTTAAGGATTTGATTCATCCCAATGAATGTTTTGTATTGAAGAGTGACCGGAATAGTGTATTGGCACGCTACAATCCTTTTACCCATTCTATTATCCGTGTGATGAAGGGTAAGAATTATGGAATCGAACCACGGAATGCGGAACAGAGTTTTGCTTTTGAGATTCTGAATGACCCGAACATCAAACTGGTGGCTCTGACAGGAAAAGCAGGAACAGGTAAGACTTTGCTGGCTTTGGCTGCTGCTTTGGGCAAGCTGACGGATTACAAACAGATTTTGCTGGCACGTCCCGTTGTGGCGCTTTCCAATAAGGATATCGGTTTCCTTCCGGGAGACGCACAGGAAAAAGTAGCTCCTTATATGCAGCCGTTGTTTGATAACCTGAACGTCATAAAACGTCAGTTTGCTACAAACTCTACCGAAGTGAAGCGCATAGAAGATATGCAGAAAAGCGAGCAGCTGGTGATTGAAGCTCTGGCATTTATCCGTGGTCGTAGTTTGAGCGAAATGTATTGCATCATTGACGAAGCGCAGAATCTGACCCCGAATGAAATAAAGACAATCATCACCCGTGCAGGAGAAGGTACGAAGATGGTATTTACGGGAGATATCCAGCAGATTGACCAACCTTATCTGGATAGTCAGTCCAATGGCTTGGTATATATGATTGATCGTATGAAAGACCAGAATATCTTTGCACACGTCAATTTGCTGAAAGGTGAACGAAGTGAATTGAGTGAACTGGCAAGCAACCTGTTATAACAGATTTCTCTGCTAAGCGAGATAAATTAATAAGTGATTAAAAAAGAAAACGGTGAACATCCTGTTGCAAATAGCACAATTTGTTCACCGTTTCTTTATTGATTGAGTATACTTTTTCCTTATTCTTTCTTTCCGAAATATTTCAGGAACTGTGTACGTTCGAATGTATTAACACCCTGAACATCCTTAATATTCAGTTTGCCTTTGAATTGAGCTATATTCCTGAATCCTTTGCGTTCCATCCATGCAGAGAGGAAGCGATTGGCTTCTCCGATGAATGCATTTGTATTTAGATAGACTGCGCTACAAACTTCTACAGCCGAAGCACCGGCAAGGATAGCTTTCACTACTGATTCTGCATTGGCAACACCACCGGAAGCTGCATAGTCGATCTTGTCTACTACTGCAGACGCAATTCCGATCCAACGAAGCGGAATGGCGAGGTCGGAAGCATTGCTGAATATTTCGCCTGAAATATGCTCCATCTTTTCGATATTGATGTCCGGCTGATAGAAACGGTTGAAGAGAACAACTGCTGCTGCACCGTTGGCATACAACTGATCGATTAATGCCACAGGATTTGTCAGGTTATCACCCAGTTTCATGATTACAGGTATCTTGATTGTTTTTTTAATGTGGCGGAGAATATCGATGTGGCGTTGTTCGAATGAACCGTATGTATATTGCACTTCCGATTGCAGGGCAAGGATATTGATTTCCAATGCGTCGGCACCGGCTTCTTCAATCATCTTTGCAAAGTCAATCCATTCGGAATCAGTGTAGCAGTTGATGCTGGCAATGATAGGAATGGGGCATACCTTCTTACTTTCTTTTATTAAAGTCAGGTATTCGGATAGCTTGTGCTCACGGATATATTCTTCCAGATAGTCACTGGCTTCCGGATAGAAAGCCGGATCTTTCAGTTGGTCTGCTTCCAGCATGATCTGTTCCTCAAACAGTGATTTCAGAACAATTGCACCGGCACCATCTTCGGCCAATTTTTTGTTTTTGCCGGCACTGTTGGTCAGCCCCGAGCTACTGATAATGATAGGTTTCTAAGGGAAAGCCCTGCGAAAGTAGTTTTTAAATCGGTCATAGCAATATGTTTTTTACTCCTGATTAATAAATTCGTTCTCCGAAAATCTTGCTTCCTACCCGTACCAACGTACTTCCTGCGGCAATGGCTTCGTGGTAGTCATGTGACATTCCCATCGACAGCTCGCAGAAAGTATCGGAGTGGATGAACCAAGTTGTTTTTATCTCGTTAAAGAGCCTATTTAGTAAACCAAATTCCCGGTTGATTTGTTCAATGCAATCGGTGTTGCTGGCCATCCCCATTAATCCGCAGATGCTACATGAGTCAGCTCTTTCCATTCTCCGGCATTCAACATCTCCTTACATTCTTCGGGACTGAAACCAAATTTGGTTTCTTCCTGCGCAACGTGAATCTGCAACAGGCAGTTCACTGTACGTCCCGCTTTGACAGCTTGTTTGTTGACTTCGACCAGCAGTTTATAACTATCAATTCCATGAATCATCGCTACGTATGGTATCATGTATTTGATTTTGTTCGTCTGCAGGTGTCCGATGAAATGCCATTCAATGTCTTTGGGCAAACTTTCGTATTTAGCTGTCATTTCCTGCACTTTGCTTTCTCCAAAAATACGCTGTCCCGCCTGATATGCTTCTTCTATCGCTTCATTGGGATGGAATTTTGAGACAGCAACCAGCCGGACTCCTTGAGGGAGTTCGGCCAGCACTTGCTTTAAATTGTCAGCAATACTCATTGTTATTTATGCTTTTGATGGATCAAACTCCGGTTTGTCATTCGGTTCGGCGCTGTAAGGATATACATCCATGAGCGGAGTCTCGGATACCATACCGATCTGATAATCTGCCATGGTTCCTTTCATTCCTTCATCCAGCTTCTTGACTGCGTCGCGCAAGTCGGCAGCTTGTACCAGTACTTGGGTAGAAGTCTTTTTTTCAGCACCGCTTTTTTCATCCAGAGTGATGAAAATAAGTTTGCATTTGAACCAGCGGTCGGCACTTTCTTCGTCGCTGGGGAAAAGTTCGCTATAGTTGGCACGTTTAATATCCGAAACGGTAAATTCTCCGGAGATAAACGGAGTCATTTCTTCAATAATCCGTGCTTCTGCTTCTGTAAAACTGAGTGCGTCAACAAGATAAGGTTCAGTTACTTTCTTCTGCATTCCGTTTTCCATTACTTTTTCATAACGGATCTTGCACTCAAACCATGTATGCATTGCCATAATTTTCTTCCTTTTTAATTAATTGATTTATGTAAATTGCCTACAAAGATAAACAAAATCCCAAAGTAAGTGCCGAAAGCTTTTTATTTTCTTTTATGCAGATTCTTTAATTCAAATGAAAGCATGACACGGAAAAGTCCGATGATGAGGAAAGCAAAAGAAATCATATACACTGCGTAGAGCGCTCCTATGGCGGGTTGCCATAATATTAAAAGAGAGCACAGGATGGCAAGAATACCGAAAGCCATGTACCAGCCCCAGTCGCGGGTTCCGTAACGTTTCAGGTCGATGGAATAGCCGGTGGAGGAGAACCCTCGGAACATAAGCCAGAAGGCTATGATGAAAGGGATAACTTCCATGCTGACCATCGGATAGGCAATCAGGTAAATACCCAGAACGAGGTCGATGAGTCCTCCTACGATATACCACCCCCAGCTCGGGACACCTTTCCGGTTGCTAAGAGCGAAGATGATTTCCAGAATACCGCTTATCAGCATCGATACACTGAAAATGATACTTAGAGCTACATAGGTGCTTACGGGTGAGAACATGAGCCAAAGGGCTACAATGATATACACGATTCCCAAAAGAAGAGAAGTCCACCAATTTTTTACTGAATGTTGAATCTCATTGAATACAGTTTCCATACATTTTATATTTTAAATTGAACACTAGAGTGATTTCGTTGAGGAATAACAAATTGAATTTAGAAAAGGTTTTCCGTGAACATATTTGGGGGAATAGTTGTTTCCTATATAAAGTAAATTTTAAATATACATGCATTATGGCAACAACAAATTTCAAAGGACAACCGGTGAAACTGATCGGTGAATTTATACAAGTAGGTAAGGTAGCTCCTGACTTCGAGCTGGTAAAAACAGATTTATCTTCTTTCTCTCTGAAAGATTTAAATGGTAAAAATGTGATTTTAAATATTTTCCCTAGTCTGGATACCAGCGTATGTGCAACTTCTGTACGTAAGTTTAATAAAATGGCTGCCGGATTGAAAGATACGGTAGTATTGGCTATTTCTAAGGATCTTCCTTTTGCACACGGCCGTTTCTGTACGACAGAAGGTATTGAAAATGTAATTCCATTGTCTGATTTCCGCTTCTCTGATTTCGACGAAAGTTACGGAGTGCGTATGGCAGATGGTCCGTTAGCAGGACTTTTGGCGCGTGCGGTAGTTGTGATTGGTAAAGATGGCAAAATTGCATATACGGAACTTGTTCCTGAAATCACCCAGGAGCCTGATTATGACAAAGCCTTAGCTGCTGTAAAGTAATATAGAATATGGAGTATTAAGTATTAGGTATTAACTATTAGTTGCAGCTAATAAACGAATATGGCTAATACTTAATACTTAAGCCTGCTACTTATCTTAAAGATTTTGACCTAATGGGAACTGGTAAAAAGGCTTGGTAAACTGCCAAGGCTCCGTTCTTGTTAGGTTGTGTTTTTTCTACACTAAACCTCAACTATCATGAACAAAATGAAAACTCTATTCATCGCCCTGTTATGTATGGGCGTTGGAACCTTGTCGGCCCAAACTGCCGATAGTACACAAATTTCTCCCTGGACAAAAGAAGGATTTGCCGGACTGAAACTAACGCAAGTGAGCCTCACTAATTGGCTGCCGGAGGTGATAACTCCGTTGCCTTTGACTTGCAGGGCACTTATCAGATTAATTATAAGAAAGGAAAACATCTGTGGAATAATCGTATCGAACTGGCTTATGGATTAAATAAGACCGGTGACGACGGAACCAGGAAAGCAAATGATAAAATCTATTTGAATACGAATTATGGCTATGCTATTGCCAAAAGTTGGTATGCCAGTGCGTTCGCCACTTTCCAGACACAGTTTTCTCCAGGATATGACTACTCCGTCAATAAAGACATTGCTATCTCCGAATTTATGGCTCCTGCCTATTTGACTACCGGTTTGGGCTTTACGTATGATCCGGGTAAGATATTTACCGTTGTATTGTCTCCTGCTGCGTGGCGCGGAACATTTGTACTCAATGACCGTCTCTCTGACGAAGGAGCTTATGGAGTGGATCCGGGCAAACATCTATTATCCAGCTTCGGTGCTAACTTGAAAGGAGAAGCCAAATATGAATTCTTGAAAAATATGACGGTATATTCACGTTTGGATCTATATTCCGATTATCTGCATAAGCCGCTGAATATAGATGTGAACTGGGAAGTACAAGTAAATATGATTATCAATAAATGGTTCTCAACCACACTTACTACTAACCTGATGTATGACGATGATGTGAAAATCGTGCAAAAGGATGGTACAAAAGGTGCTCGTGTGCAATTTAAAGAGATATTGGGAGTAGGAGTTCAGTTTAATTTCTAATTAGCTCTTATCTACCACAAAAAATAAACCACAGAGGACGTAGAATACACAAAGAAGTAAGAATTTAACGGGTAATAGCCGATTTACAATAATGGATGCCCCGGTAACTCTATGTTCTTGCTTTGTGTTCTCTGCGTCCTCTGTGGCTTTGCAATGAGTATTTTACTACTTATTTTCTTTTTTTCAGCCCTTTATAAGCCAAAAAAACGATTACAATTACCACCACTGCTATAATGACATAGCCGATTTCGTGACTGTATTCGGTGGCCATTACATAGACATCGTTAGTCGTTTTGAGGTCTGTAAAACGGTAAATCAGGTATCCGAGCAAAGCTAATATGCTGTTCCATATAGCAGCGCCGAGAGTTGTATAAAGCAGGAAAGGACCTATTTTCATGCCGGCTAACCTGCGGGAATACTGATAAGTTGGCGTACAGCCGGAATAAGACGGCCAAAGAAAGTAGAGGCTGCACCGTGCTTTCTGAAATATTCTTCTGCATGGTGTATTTTCTCTTCGTCAATAAGGCACATGTGCCTAAACGGCTGTTAGCGAATTTATAGATAATAGGACGACCCAACCAACGTGCCAGGTAATAATTAACTAATGCACCGATATCTGCTCCTATAGTTGCAAATAGGACAACGAGAAAGATATTCATACTGTCGTCTGCCATAGCTTTCCATGCGGCAGGGGGTACTACGGCTTCCGAGGGGAAGGGAATAAAAGAGCTTTCGATAGCCATAAAAATAGTGACTACCCAATAGTTCAAGTTTTCTAATACCCATTTAAGAAGTTCTGCTACTGATTCCATGTTTTTTGAGGATAGAATTTATAAATTGATTTATTTTTTCCTTTTGTTTTTTTCTTATTCTCTTTTTTCATGCGTTCCCACACTTCTTTGAGAGTTCTTTCGTCTTCTTCTCTGTGTTCGGGACTGTTCAACAGATCCAGGATCATGTCTTCTTCCAGTGGATGTTCACATTCCTTGTTATATTTAAAGAAGTTGTCGATTTCACCGTGCATGAGGCAAAGAACACTCAATTTCTCCGTCACATCTTCGTATTTCGGATTTATCTGGTACACTTTTTCAAAGTATTCTTTCGCTTCGATCAGATAGTCACTTTCCGAATAAGCAGAGGCAATCATATACCACATTTCTATGTTCGGATTGATCTCTATCGCTTTTTCGAAAGAGATGGCAGCTTCGTCTTCCAGTTCCTCTGCCAGGTATAGTTTTCCTTCTGTCAGATAAATCAATCCCTCGTTCGGTTTATCTCTTTGGCTTTCTCGCATAACTCATGCGCCTCTTTATACCTTTCCAGGTGAGAGAGGGCGAATGCTTTGCTGGTATAGGTGTCTATCAATAAAATAGACTGCTTGTCTCCGTCTTCTTCAAAACGTTCGATCACTTTGTCGTAATAGTCATCGGCTTTTTGCCATTCTTCTTTATTACCGTAGGATATTCCCATAAACATGTAACCCAGTTCGGGGGAATGGCTTTGAGCTCAATCGCCTTTTGGTAATTCTCGATGGCATCATCCGAATTGTTCAGATAGAAGAAACAATGTGCCTTGTAGGCATAAGCTTCCCCGTACTGATCGTCGGCTGCCAATGCGAAATCACAGGCTTCGATGGCTTTGTCTATTTGTTCCTGGACAAAGTAACATTTCACCAGTCCCATCCAGTAGGAAGGGTTGAATGGAGATTTGTCAATGAGTTTATTGTAATAGATGATGCTGATTCTACCTGATGGGTCGATGCCAGATAATCGGCTGTGAGAGCCATGTATTCTTCATCTTCGGTATAACGGGATTTACCTCTGTCGAGCCATTCTTTGGCTGCGTCCGGGTATCCCATGTCCAGATAGAGAAATACAACATCAATGATTGTTTCCAGCTCGTCGGCATCCGCTATTGTGCTTAACAGCCATTGAGCTTCCTCCAGTTTTCCTCCATTCAGCAATAGTTCGGCTTTCAGCAGTTTCACTTCGGAATCAAATTCTTCGGTAATCGAATCCGCTACTTTTTTTGCTTTTTGCAGCTTTTGGGTATCCAGGTAAAGATATGCTTGTTCTATAAGCAAATTCTGTGTTTCCCGGATGTATTTTAAGTCCATAAGTGATTACTTCTTGTGCTTCTTCAAATTTTCGTTCGGAGGCATACCAGTCGGCGATGTCGGCCAATTGGTCAGCATCCAGATAAAGTTTGTCGGTTTTCTGCTTTTGCTTCTTCGTAGTTTGTGATTAGTGTGACTAGTTCCTTTTTTTGCTGATGGCGAATTTTTTCTACCCATTTTACTTTTAGATTTTTAATTGCTAAGATGGGGCTGTTGCAAAAGTTCAGATGATGATCCTTTTGACACAGCCCCATTGTAAAGTTAAGCTTGAAAGCTTAGTTATTTATTAATCTTACCCCATGTGTCTTTCAACCTACTGTACGGTTGAAGATTAGTTTATCCGGGGTTGATTCTTTGTCGATATTAAAGTAACCGATCCGTTGGAACTGCAGATAGGAGAGTGGAGGCAGGGTAGCTGCGAACTTCTCTATGTAGCAGTTGGGCAGAACTTTCAATGAATCCGGATTAATGATTTCTTTCATGGCTTCCAGTGCTTCGCATTTTTTTGCTTCGCGGATGGCAGCCAGTTCGTCACGTGGATTTTCCACTTTCCACAAACGGTCGTACAAACGTACTTCTGCTTGCAGGCAGTGGTTGCAGCTTACCCAGTGGAGCGTACCTTTCACCTTGCGGTTCGCATCCGGCATGCCGCTGCGGGTATTTGCGTCATATTCGCAATATACTTCTGTGATAACACCGTTTTCGTCTTTCTTGCAACCGGTACATTTCACGATATAAGCATTTTTGAGACGTACTTCTTGTCCCGGTGTCATGCGGAAATATTTCTTGGGAGCGTCTTCCATGAAGTCTTCGCACTCCATCCACAATTCGCGGCTGAACTCGATCAGGTGACTTCCTGCTTCCGGATCTTCCGGATTGTTGATTGCTTCCAGTTCTTCAACCTGTCCTTCCGGATAGTTGGTGATAATCAATTTAACCGGGTTGATTACTGCAGATATACGGGTAGCACGGCTGTTCAAATCATCCCGGACAGAGCTTTCCAACAGGGCGATGTCGTTCAGGCATCGTAAGTGGTATATCCGATTTTATCGATAAACTTATGAATGGACTCCGGTGAATAACCGCGACGGCGGAAACCGCAGATAGTCGGCATACGGGGGTCGTCCCATCCGTTTACCAATCCTTCTTTCACCAGTGTGAGCAGGTTGCGTTTGCTCATCAGGGTGTAGCTTAGGTTCAGTTTGTTGAATTCGGTCTGACGGGGACGGTTGTCGTTCAGGTCTTTTCCTTCTTTCAACCAATCGATGAAGAGGTCGTAAAGCGGACGGTGTACCACAAATTCAAGTGTACACAGAGAATGAGTCACTCCTTCGAAGAAGTCACTCTGTCCGTGGGCGAAGTCATACATCGGATAAGCTTTCCAGGTAGTACCCGTACGGTGGTGCGGGTGTTTCACTACACGGTAAATAATCGGATCGCGGAAGTGCATATTCGGATTAGCCATGTCAATCTTGGCACGGAGCACCATGGCGCCTTCTTCGATCTCACCGCTATTCATTTTCTTAAAAAGTTCGAGGCTCTCTTCGATGGGACGGTTCCGGTAAGGGCTTTCCACACCCGGTTGGGTAGGAGTACCTTTCTGCTGTGCAATCAGTTCCGAACTCTGTTCGTCGATATATGCTTTTCCCTCCTGAATCAGGCGGATAGCGAAGTCCCATAATTGTTGGAAGTAGTCGGAAGCGTAGTATTCGTTTCCCCACTGGTAGCCTAGCCATTGGATATCTTCTTTGATAGCTTCTACATATTCCACATCTTCCTTGGTAGGGTTAGTGTCGTCGAAACGAAGGTTACATACACCGCCGTGTTTTTCTGCGATGCCGAAATCAAGGCAAATAGCTTTGGCATGGCCGATGTGAAGATAGCCGTTGGGCTCGGGCGGGAAACGCGTCTGCACTTTTCCACCATTTTTACCTTCTTTCAAGTCTTTCTCTACTGCCTGTTCAATAAAGTTCAAGCTTTTCTTTTCGCCTGCTTCTTCGTTTTTAATATCTGTCATAACGGTTAATGTTATCTGTATTTAGGCTACAAAAGTAGGACATTTTTTTATTTAACCGGTAATATAACCGCTTCTTTTTTATAATGTCCTGTCCGTCGGATGAAAGAATAAACTGAATCAGGGGGTTAACTTGTTCCTTATTTTTTACATTGTAATAGTAGTAAAGCGGCCGGACGATAGGGTAGGTTTTGTTGGTGGCATTCTCTATCGTAGGGGTGGCGTAGTAGCTTCCGTCATAAGACACGGAAAGCGTTTTGACACGGGGAGACACGTAGGCCAGTCCTACATATCCGATGGCTCCTTTGGTCTGGCTGACAGACTGGATAATAGCACCTGTTGCCGGCATGGAAAGGCTGCTTGCCATGTAGTTTTTATTTTTCAGTACGCTCTCTTTGAAAAATTCGTAAGTACCGGACGATGTTTCACGCGAGTAGACTACTATTTTTCGGTTGTCTCCGCCTACCTGTTTCCAGTTGGTTATCTTCCCCCGGAAAATATCCTCCAGTTGTTGGCGGGTCAGCTGTTTCACCGGATTAGAGGGATGCACCACCACGGCGAGGGCGTCGTAGGCAACAATCACTTCGTTTACTTCTTCTCCTGCCGCTTTAATTTTCATCTTCTCGCTGAACTTGATCGGGCGGGAAGCCATTGCAATGTCCGTTGTATTATCCATTAAAGCGGAGATACCCACACCGGTTCCGCCACCGGTTACAGTGACACGGCATCCGGATGCTGGTTCATAAACCGCTCTGCTGTCTGTTGTGCGACAGGCAGTACCGTGTCGCTACCTTTTATACGTTGTGCGTTGGCACCGAGCGAGAGTAAGGAAAGGGCGATTAATAAGTTTCTTCTCACTTTCATATTTCTTCTTTTTATTGACTTTGCAAATTAAGCAATCGGATATTACATTTCCATTTCATCCGGAATGGAAATGATACTTGTAACACAAACGTAACATGATTGAAACATTTCCTTCAAACGTTAGTCACACCTCCTTAATAAAGAGACGCTTTCTTTGCATCAGAAATCATAGTAGGTATGAAAAAGGTATTTGAAAGGATTATAGAAGGAATGTTGACTTGTAGCGGTTTCGTGACAAGTATTACTATTCTGCTGATTGTACTCTTCCTTTTCACGGAAGCTTTCGGGCTGTTCAAGAGTAAGGTGATTGAAGAGGGATATGTGTTGGCGCTGAATAAGAGCAACAAAGTTAGTGTGTTGAGCCCTGCACAGATAAAAAATGTTTTTGATGAGGAGATCACAAACTGGAAGGAACTCGGTGGGGAAGATCTCCCTATCCGGGTTTTTCGTTTGGAGGATATAACGCAGTATTATACGGAAGAGGAGTTGGGACCTGCTTATGAATATGCAGGCGACAAGATTACGGAACTGGTAGAGAAAACACCGGGTATCGTAGCTTTTGTTCCGCAGAAGTTTATTGTTCATCCGGACGCGGTGCATTTCATAGAGGATAACACCATTTCCGTGAAAGATGTATTTGCGGGTGCCGAATGGTTTCCTACGGCCACTCCGGCAGCTCAATTCGGCTTCCTGCCGTTGATTACCGGTACGTTGTGGGTGAGTCTGTTCGCCATTCTTTTTGCTTTGCCGTTCGGGCTTTCGGTTTCTATCTATATGTCTGAAGTGGCAAACCCGAAAGTGCGGAACTGGCTGAAACCGATTATCGAACTGTTGAGCGGTATTCCTTCCGTGGTCTATGGCTTTTTCGGGTTGATTGTCATCGTTCCGTTGATTCAGAAGTTGTTTAATCTTCCGGTGGGAGAGAGCGGCCTGGCAGGGAGTATCGTACTGGCCATTATGGCATTGCTACCATCATAACGGTGACGGAAGATGCGATGCGTAACTGTCCGCGTGCAATGCGGGAAGCGAGTCTGGCGTTGGGGGCTTCTCAATGGCAGACGATATATAAGGTAGTAATTCCTTATTCTATTTCGGGTATTACATCTGGTGTGGTACTTGGCATCGGACGTGCTATCGGGGAGACGATGGCAGTATTGATGGTGACAGGTAATGCGGCTGTGATTCCGACAACGATCCTTGAGCCTTTGCGTACCATTCCGGCTACGATTGCCGCCGAACTGGGAGAGGCTCCTGCGGGTGGTCCGCACTATCAGGCATTGTTCCTGTTGGGTGTCGTACTGTTCTTCATAACATTGATTATCAACTTTAGTGTGGAATATATTTCTTCTAAAGGATTAAAACGTAGCAAATAAGATGGAAATACGGAGTAATAATAAAGCTAAACACCGTTCGCAGAAATTTGCTTTCGGGATTTTCCGGTTGTTGAGTCTTTGCATTGTATTGATATTGTTTGCGATTCTGGGATTTATCATCTATAAGGGAATCGGTGCTATCAGTGGGTATTTTATCACTTCGGCTCCTACGGACGGAATGACAGGTGGCGGTATCTGGCCGGCTATTGTCGGTACCTTCTACCTGATGGTGGGAAGTGCGCTATTTGCATTTCCAATAGGGGTGATGAGTGGAATTTATATGAATGAGTATGCGCCGAAAGGCAGGTTGGTACGCTTTATCCGGGTGATGACCAATAACTTGAGCGGTATTCCTTCCATCGTATTCGGATTGTTCGGTATGGCGCTGTTTGTCAATTATATGGGGTTTGGTGATAGTATTCTGGCAGGTTCTTTGACATTAGGTTTGCTTTGCGTACCTTTGGTCATCCGGACAACGGAGGAAGCTTGAAAGCCATCCCCGACAGTATGCGTGAAGGTAGCCGGGCATTGGGAGCGACGAAGTTGCAGACGATATGGCATGTTATTTTGCCGATGGGTATGCCAAACATTATCACAGGGTTGATTCTCGCCTTGGGACGTGTTTCGGGAGAGACGGCGCCGATTCTGTTTACTTGTGCCGCATATTTCCTGCCGCAACTTCCTACCGGCATTTTGGATCAGTGTATGGCCTTGCCTTACCATTTGTATGTGATTTCCACCAGTGGAACGGATATGGAGGCACAACTGCCGCTGGCTTATGGCACGGCATTGGTATTGATTATGATTATCCTGTTGGTGAATCTGCTGGCTAATGCCTTGAGAAAGTATTTTGAGAAAAGAGTAAAAACGAACTAAATTAGTATATGGATACAGTGAAAATAGATGCGCGTGATGTGAACTTCTGGTATGGGGACTTTCATGCATTGAAGGGCATCAGCATGCAGATTGAGGAAAAATCGGTTGTTGCTTTTATCGGACCGTCCGGTTGTGGCAAATCTACTTTCCTCCGGCTTTTCAACCGGATGAATGATTTGATTCCTGCTACCCGTCTGGAGGGAGAAATCCGTATCGACGGACATAATATCTATGCGAAAGGCGTGGAAGTGGACGAACTCCGCAAGAATGTGGGAATGGTGTTCCAGCGTCCCAATCCTTTCCCGAAAAGCATATTCGAGAATGTGGCTTACGGACTTCGTGTGAACGGAATAAAAGATAATGCTTTCATTCGCCAGCGTGTGGAGGAAACATTGAAAGGAGCGGCTCTTTGGGATGAGGTGAAAGATAAGTTGAAGGAATCGGCTTATGCACTGTCCGGCGGACAGCAGCAGCGTCTTTGTATCGCCCGTGCGATGGCTGTCTCTCCTTCGGTATTGCTGATGGATGAACCTGCGTCTGCGCTCGATCCTATTTCTACGGCGAAAGTGGAGGAGTTGATTCATGAACTGAAGAAGGATTATACGATTGTAATCGTTACGCATAATATGCAGCAGGCGGCCCGTGTCAGTGATAAGACGGCGTTTTTCTATATGGGAGAAATGGTGGAGTTCGATCAGACGAAAAAGATATTCACCAATCCGGAGAAAGAGGCTACCCAGAATTACATAACGGGACGTTTTGGGTAATCCGGGTATCTGGAACCCAATTGATAGAATATTAATCATTTATATATAATAGACTATGGTAAAGTTTATAGAATCGGAACTCATCCTATTGAAGAAGGAAATTGATGAAATGTGGACCTTGGTGTACAACCAGCTTGACCGTGCCGGAGAGGCTGTGTTGACCCTTGACAAGGAGCTGGCTCAACAGGTGATGGTTCGCGAGCGACAGGGTGAATGCTTTTGAATTGAAGATAGATAGTGATGTGGAAGATATTATCGCATTGTATAATCCGGTGGCGATTGATCTTCGTTTTGTGTTGGCTATGTTGAAGATTAACACAAATCTGGAACGTTTGGGTGACTTTGCGGAAGGGATCGCCCGTTTTGTACTTCGTTGCAAAGAACCGGTATTGGATGCGGAGCTGTTGTCTCGTCTTCGCCTGGCAGAGATGCAGGCAGAGGTGTTGTCGATGCTGGAACTGGCAAAACGTGCCTTGAATGAAGAGAGTAATGATTGGCGGCAGGAGTGTTTGAGCTAAGGATATTGCTAAGATGAAA
>ENA-OQIG01000349-OQIG01000349.1-human-gut-metagenome-genome-assembly--contig:-NODE-349-length-27516-cov-2.765928_pt1 | contig 27516 bp, 34 predicted proteins | sample MGYA00242576_ERZ504741 | MGnify/ENA primary metagenome ERZ504741 (study PRJEB26092, sample SAMD00036436) | human gut metagenome | host: Homo sapiens | study: EMG produced TPA metagenomics assembly of... | reverse complement strand
ATCTGAGGCAGCACCTGGCACGCCTGGACGGAAGTCGCTGTCGTTCTCAAAATCGGTGGAGCTGCATGACAAAGTCATCGGGCATTATCTGAACATAAAACACTATCAATAAGTTGGAGTCATTACCAAGGCGCAGAAACGCCTTATTTACTGCAATCATGGTAGATAATATAGATGGTAAAAGCCGTGCCCCATTTATTATAACCCCACCGCTATTTCGTCTTGAGGCTGGCGATGACTCATCACTGCGAATTATTAAAACAGCTGATAACCTGCCTGAAAATAAAGAGTCGCTGTTCTACATTAATGTTCGTGCCATTCCAGCAAAGAAAAAATCAGATGATGTTAATGCTAACGAGTTGACGCTGGTATTTAAAACACGGATCAAAATGTTTTATCGCCCCGCACACCTGAAGGGACGGGTAAACGATGCGTGGAAATCACTGGAATTTAAACGTAGTGATCATTCACTCAATATATATAACCCAACTGAATATTACGTCGTATTTGCCGGATTGGCAGTCGATAAAATCGATCTCACAAGCAAAATTGAATATATCGCGCCCGGAGAACATAAACAGTTACCACTTCCTGCATCTGGCGGAAAGAACGTGAAATGGGCTGCGATCAATGATTATGGAGGCAGTTCCGGGACAGAAACTCGTCCACTGCAATAACAAATATAAAAAACACAGGTCATCAGGGAATGCCACAACGACACCACCAGGGACATAAACGCACACCGAAACAGTTGGCGCTCATTATCAAACGCTGTTTGCCGATGGTGCTCACTGGCAGCGGCATGCTTTGCACTACCGCTAACGCCGAAGAGTATTATTTCGACCCCATTATGCTGGAAACCACAAAAAGTGGTATGCAAACAACCGATCTGTCACGATTTTCAAAGAAATACGCACAACTACCAGGAACTTATCAGGTTGATATCTGGCTGAATAAAAAGAAGGTTTCACAGAAAAAAATTACATTTACCGCCAATGCAGAGCAACTTCTGCAGCCACAGTTTACGGTAGAACAACTACGTGAGCTGGGTATTAAGGTGGATGAAATCCCGGCGCTGGCTGAAAAGATGACGATAGCGTCGATCAACTCGCTTGAACAAATCATTCCCGGTACAGCTGCTGAATTTGATTTCAATCATCAGCGACTTAATTTGAGCATTCCCCAAATTGCACTGTACGTGATGCAAGAGGTTACGTCTCCCCTTCTCGTTGACGATGGTATACCAACGCTGTTTACCAACTACTCGTTTACAGGTTCTGATAACCGTTACCGCCAGGGCAATCGTAGCCAACGACAGTACCTGAATATGCAAAATGGTGCTAATTTTGGCCCCTGGCGATTACGTAACTATTCTACGTGGACACGCAACGATCAGGCGTCAAGCTGGAACACTATCAGTAGTTATTTACAACGTGATATCAAGGCGTTGAAGTCTCAGTTGCTTCTGGGAGAAAGCGCCACCAGCGGCAGTATTTTTTCCAGCTACACCTTTACTGGCGTGCAACTCGCTTCCGACGATAATATGTTGCCAAACAGCCAGCGCGGATTTGCCCCAACGGTACGCGGTATCGCAAACAGTAGTGCAATCGTGACTATCAGGCAAAATGGTTATGTGATCTATCAAAGCAACGTGCCAGCGGGTGCCTTTGAAATTAACGATCTCTACCCCTCTTCCAACAGCGGCGATTTAGAAGTCACGATTGAAGAAAGTGACGGTACACAACGTCGCTTTATCCAGCCTTATTCTTCATTACCCATGATGCAGCGACCTGGGCATCTAAAGTATAGCGCGACCGCTGGACGCTATCGCGCTGATGCAAACAGTGATAGCAAGGAACCCGAATTTGCTGAAGCCACGGCAATATATGGTTTGAATAATACTTTTACGCTGTATGGCGGCCTGCTCGGTTCTGAAGATTATTATGCGCTGGGGATCGGTATCGGCGGCACACTTGGCGCACTGGGCGCGTTGTCGATGGATATCAACAGAGCTGACACCCAATTCGATAACCAGCACTCTTTTCATGGCTATCAATGGCGTACGCAGTACATCAAAGATATCCCGGAAACCAACACCAATATCGCTGTCAGCTACTATCGCTATACCAACGATGGCTATTTTAGTTTTAATGAAGCCAATACCCGCAATTGGGACTATAACAGTCGCCAAAAAAGTGAAATTCAATTCAACATCAGCCAGACAATATTTGATGGGGTAAGTCTGTATGCCTCCGGTTCGCAGCAAGACTATTGGGGCAATAACGATAAAAACAGGAATATATCTGTTGGGGTTTCCGGCCAGCAATGGGGAGTTGGTTACAGCCTGAATTATCAATACAGCCGCTACACTGATCAAAATAATGACCGCGCACTCTCTTTGAATCTCAGTATTCCGTTAGAACGCTGGTTACCGCGTAGCCGGGTTTCCTATCAGATGACCAGCCAGAAAGATCGCCCAACCCAACATGAAATGCGTCTTGATGGCTCACTGCTGGATGATGGTCGCCTGAGCTATAGCCTGGAACAAAGTCTGGATGACGATAACAACCATAACAGTAGCCTGAACGCCAGTTACCGTTCACCTTATGGAACCTTCAGTGCCGGATACAGCTACGGTAATGACAGCAGCCAATACAATTACGGCGTTACCGGCGGCGTGGTTATCCATCCTCATGGCGTGACGCTCTCGCAATATCTGGCAACGCTTTTGCGCTTATCGATGCTAATGGGGCTTCTGGCGTGAGGATACAAAACTATCCGGGGATTGCTACCGATCCCTTTGGCTATGCAGTGGTTCCTTATCTCACGACTTACCAGGAAAACCGTCTCTCGGTAGATACTACGCAGCTGCCCGATAACGTCGATCTTGAGCAAACAACACAGTTTGTGGTGCCCAACAGAGGTGCAATGGTAGCGGCGCGTTTCAACGCCAATATCGGTTATCGCGTACTTGTTACAGTCAGCGATCGCAACGGTAAACCGTTGCCCTTTGGCGCTCTTGCCAGCAACGATGAGACGGGGCAACAAAGTATCGTCGATGAGGGCGGCATACTATATCTCTCTGGGATATCGAGTAAATCACAAAGCTGGACTGTACGCTGGGGAAATCAGGCAGATCAACAATGTCAGTTTGCTTTTAGTACACCGGATTCAGAACCCACAACCTCTGTATTACAAGGCACGGCGCAGTGCCATTAAGGATAAAAAAATGAAAAGAGCGCCTCTTATAACAGGACTTTTGTTGATATCCACATCCTGCGCTTATGCCTCCTCAGGAGGGTGTGGAGCCGATAGCACTAGCGGTGCGACAAATTACAGCAGTGTGGTTGATGATGTTACGGTGAACCAGACAGATAACGTGACAGGACGGGAGTTTACCTCTGCAACGCTAAGTAGCACTAACTGGCAATACGCCTGTTCCTGCTCTGCGGGTAAGGCAGTTAAACTTGTCTATATGGTCAGCCCCGTACTTACCACCACTGGACATCAGACAGGATATTACAAACTCAATGACAGCCTGGATATTAAAACCACATTACAGGCAAACGACATTCCAGGACTCACAACCGACCAGGTTGTCTCTGTTAACACCCGATTCACACAGATAAAAAACAACACGGTATATTCTGCTGCAACCCAAACGGGTGTTTGCCAGGGTGATACGTCTCGTTATGGACCCGTTAATATTGGTGCGAACACCACCTTTACCCTGTATGTCACCAAGCCATTTCTCGGCTCGATGACCATTCCGAAAACGGATATTGCCGTCATTAAAGGCGCGTGTCGATGGAATGGGAAGCCCGTCTACAGGTGACTTCCATGATTTAGTCAAGTTATCGATTCAGGGAAATCTCACCGCCCCACAGTCGTGCAAAATTAATCAGGGCGATGTTATTAAGGTTAATTTTGGATTCATCAATGGTCAGAAGTTTACCACCCGCAATGCCATGCCAGACGGTTTTACTCCAGTAGACTTTGATATCACTTATGACTGTGGTGATACTTCAAAGATTAAAAACTCGTTGCAAATGCGCATCGACGGTACAACTGGGTAGTAGACCAGTACAACCTGGTCGCCAGGCGAAGAAGTTCAGACAATGTGCCCGATGTCGGTATTCGTATTGAAAATCTCGGCGGCGGAGTTGCAAATATTCCTTTTCAGAACGGTATCCTTCCCGTTGATCCTTCCGGGCATGGCACCGTCAATATGCGCGCCTGGCCAGTTAATCTGGTCGGTGGTGAGCTGGAAACAGGAAAATTTCAGGGCACAGCCACCATTACCGTCATCGTGCGGTAAAAGAAGACGTTGCGTTTTGATTAACGCAACGCTTCGGCACTGTTACCCCTGCTGCTCCAGCGCATACTTATACAGCGCATTTTTCTTCACGCCGTGATTTCTGCGGCCAGCGCCGCCGCTTTTTTCAGCGGCAGTTCTGCCTGTAGCAGCGCCAGCGTGCGCAGGGCATCGGCGGGTAAGTCTTCTTCCTGTGCTTTATGACCTTCGACAATCAGCACCATTTCGCCTTTGCGACGGTTTTCATCTTCCTTTACCCACGCCAGCAGCTCGCCAACGGGCGCGCCGTGAATGGTTTCCCAGGTTTTGGTCAGCTCACGCGCCAGAACCACGTAGCGGGATTCGCCTAATACCGCAACGATATCTTCCAGGCTATCTAACAGACGGTGGGTAGATTCATAAAAAATCAGCGTGCGCGGCTCCGCTTCAATGGCTTTTAGCGCATCACGGCGGCCTTTTGATTTGGCAGGTAAAAAGCCTTCGTAACAGAAACGGTCAGAGGGTAAACCCGCTGCGCTTAACGCAGTGATAGCAGCACACGGCCCGGGTAGCGGCACCACGCGGATCCCCGCTTCACGGCAGGTACGCACCAGATGGTAGCCAGGATCGTTAATTAGCGGCGTTCCGGCATCGGAAACCAGCGCAATGTTTTGCCCCTCTTGCAGCTTCGCCAGCAGCGTTTCAGCTTTTGTTGTTCGTTATGGTCGTGCAGCGCAAACAACCGGGCATTAATCCCAAAATGTTGCAGCAATAAACCGGTGTGACGAGTATCCTCGGCGGCAATCAGATCAACGGCCTGTAATACCTCTAACGCACGCTGGGTGATATCCGCCAGATTGCCGATTGGCGTCGGTACAATGTAAAGCTGGCCCTGAGAATTATCCGCCGATTGGTGTTGTTTCATTGTGTCGTCCGTATTGCCGATTTAATATTGAGCATTGCGTAAAAAAAATATCACTGGATACATTATGGTACCCTCAACATTTTCTCGTTTGAAAGCCGCGCGTTGTCTGCCTGTTGTTCTGGCAGCCCTGATTTTCGCCGGTTGTGGCACCCATACTCCCGATCAGTCCACTGCTTATATGCAGGGCACGGCGCAGGCTGATTCTGCCTTTTATCTTCAGCAGATGCAGCAAAGCTCTGATGATACCAGGATCAACTGGCAATTACTCGCCATTCGTGCACTGGTGAAAGAAGGTAAAACCGGGCAGGCGGTTGAGTTGTTTAACCAACTACCGCAAGAACTGAACGATGCTCAGCGTCGCGAGAAAACACTGCTGGCGGTAGAGATTAAACTGGCGCAGAAAGATTTTGCTGGCGCGCAAAACTTGCTGGCGAAAATCACACCTGCCGATTTAGAACAAAACCAGCAAGCGCGTTACTGGCAGGCAAAAATCGATGCCAGCCAGGGGCGTCCTTCCATTGATTTACTGCGCGCGTTAATTGCTCAGGAACCGCTGCTTGGCGCGAAAGAAAAACAGCAGAATATTGATGCCACCTGGCAGGCGCTCTCCTCCATGACTCAGGAACAGGCGAATACGCTGGTGATCAACGCCGACGAAAATATTCTGCAAGGCTGGCTGGATCTGCAGCGCGTCTGGTTTGATAACCGTAACGATCCCGACATGATGAAAGCCGGGATCGCCGACTGGCAGAAACGTTATCCGAACAATCCGGCGCGAAAATGCTGCCAACGCAGTTGGTTAACGTAAAAGCGTTTAAACCAGCCTCGACCAACAAAATCGCCCTGCTGTTGCCACTGAATGGCCAGGCAGCGGTATTTGGTCGCACTATTCAGCAAGGCTTTGAAGCGGCGAAAAATATCGGCACTCAGCCAGTGGCAGCTCAGGTAGCTGCCGCACCTGCCGCAGACGTAGCAGAACAACCTCAACCGCAAACCGTGGATGGCGTTGCCAGCCCGGCACAAGCCTCGGTTAGCGATCTGACCGGTGAACAGCCTGCAGCCCAGCCGGTGCCTGTAAGCGCCCCGGCGACAAGCACCGCAGCGGTAAGCGCACCCGCAAATCCATCCGCAGAGCTGAAAATCTACGATACCTCATCACAACCACTTAGCCAGATCTTAAGCCAGGTTCAGCAGGATGGCGCGAGTATTGTGGTCGGTCCGTTGCTGAAAAATAACGTTGAAGAGTTGCTGAAGAGCAACACTCCGCTGAACGTACTGGCACTGAACCAGCCGGAGAATATCGAAAATCGCGTCAATATTTGTTACTTCGCGCTTTCACCGGAAGACGAAGCGCGCGATGCAGCGCGTCATATTCGTGACCAGGGTAAACAAGCGCCGCTGGTGCTGATCCCACGCAGTTCATTGGGCGATCGCGTAGCCAATGCGTTTGCGCAAGAGTGGCAGAAACTGGGCGGCGGCACCGTTCTGCAACAAAAATTTGGTTCCACCAGCGAATTACGCGCGGGTGTTAACGGCGGTTCTGGTATTGCTTTAACGGGTAGCCCGATTACTCTCAGAGCGACAACCGACTCCGGCATGACGACCAACAATCCAACGCTGCAAACCACGCCAACCGATGACCAGTTCACCAATAATGGCGGTCGTGTCGATGCGGTGTACATTGTGGCAACGCCGGGTGAAATCGCTTTTATCAAACCGATGATCGCCATGCGTAACGGTAGCCAGAGCGGTGCAACGCTGTACGCCAGCTCCCGCAGTGCGCAAGGGACCGCTGGCCCGGATTTCCGACTGGAGATGGAAGGCTTGCAGTACAGCGAAATCCCGATGCTGGCAGGCGGTAATCTACCGTTAATGCAGCAGGCACTCAGCGCGGTGAATAACGATTATTCACTGGCTCGCATGTATGCGATGGGCGTCGATGCCTGGTCGCTGGCAAATCATTTCTCACAAATGCGCCAGGTTCAGGGTTTTGAAATCAACGGTAATACCGGAAGCCTGACGGCTAACCCGGATTGCGTGATTAACAGGAAGTTATCATGGCTACAGTACCAACAAGGCAGGTAGTCCCCGTCAGTTAACCACCAAACAGACCGGCGATGCGTGGGAAGCACAAGCGCGTCGCTGGCTGGAAGGCAAAGGACTGCGGTTTATCGCCGCTAACGTGAACGAGCGTGGCGGCGAGATCGATCTGATAATGCGTGAAGGCCGGACCACCATTTTTGTCGAGGTACGCTATCGCCGCTCTGCGCTTTATGGCGGCGCGGCAGCCAGTGTGACCCGCAGCAAACAACACAAATTATTACAGACTGCCCGCTTGTGGCTCGCGCGTCATAATGGGAGTTTTGATACTGTGGATTGCCGGTTCGATGTGGTAGCCTTCACCGGGAATGAGGTTGAGTGGATTAAGGATGCCTTTAATGACCACTCATAATTAAGGTTTAAGGATTAGCGTGCAAGAAAGAATTAAAGCTTGCTTCACTGAAAGCATTCAAACTCAAATTGCGGCGGCAGAGGCGCTTCCGGATGCCATCTCCCGTGCAGCCATGACGCTGGTTCAGTCTCTGCTCAATGGCAACAAAATCCTCTGTTGTGGTAATGGAACTTCCGCTGCCAATGCACAGCATTTTGCTGCCAGCATGATCAACCGTTTCGAAACGGAGCGGCCCAGCTTACCTGCCATTGCACTAAATACTGATAATGTTGTCTTAACGGCGATTGCCAACGATCGCTTACATGATGAAGTGTATGCAAAACAGGTGCGGGCGCTGGGTCATGCGGGAGATGTATTGTTAGCCATTTCCACCCGTGGCAACAGCCGCGATATTGTAAAAGCGGTAGAAGCTGCCGTTACGCGTGATATGACCATTGTGGCATTGACCGGCTATGACGGCGGCGAACTTGCAGGTTTGTTAGGGCCACAAGATGTGGAGATCCGCATTCCTTCGCATCGTAGTGCTCGCATTCAGGAAATGCATATGCTGACGGTAAATTGCCTGTGCGATCTGATCGATAACACGCTTTTCCCTCACCAGGATGATTAAGGAGAATACATGAAGGCATTATCGCCAATCGCAGTCCTTATTTCCGCGCTGCTGTTGCAAGGTTGTGTTGCCGCTGCCGTAGTGGGTACCGCTGCTGTGGGTACCAAAGCCGCAACTGACCCACGCAGTGTCGGCACCCAGGTGGACGATGGTACCCTGGAAGTGCGCGTGAACAGCGCATTGTCGAAAGACGAACAGATTAAGAAAGAAGCGCGCATTAATGTAACGGCCTATCAGGGCAAAGTGCTGCTGGTTGGGCAGTCACCAAATGCTGAACTTTCGGCTCGCGCCAAACAGATTGCTATGGGCGTAGACGGTGCCAACGAAGTGTATAACGAGATTCGTCAGGGCCAGCCGATTGGTCTGGGCGAAGCATCTAACGATACGTGGATCACCACCAAAGTGCGTTCGCAGCTCTTAACCAGCGACCTGGTGAAATCGTCCAACGTGAAAGTGACCACCGAAAACGGTGAAGTGTTCCTGATGGGGCTGGTGACTGAACGTGAAGCGAAAGCGGCGGCAGATATTGCCAGCCGGGTGAGCGGCGTAAAGCGGGTAACCACAGCGTTTACGTTTATTAAATAGCAGCCCCTTGTAATGCCTGATGCGACGCTTGCCGCGTCTTATCAGGCCTACAACGATACAAACTGTAGGTCAGATAAGGCGTTTACGCCGCATCCGACATGTTTTCCCTCAAATCAGAACAACAGCGCCAGCCCGCCGACAATCACACCAGACACTGCCACCATCGCCCCCGTCAGCCATAAGGCTTTCGCCGGGAACGCTTTGCGCAGCATAATCAGTGACGGCAAACTCACCGCCGGGAGCGTCATCAACAATGCCAGCGCCGGAGCGGTTCCCATACCTGCCAGCATCATCGTTTGTACAATCGGAATTTCTGCTGCCGTGGGAATGACAAACAAGCATCCTGCTACCGCCATCGCCACCACCCACATCAGGCTGTTATCGACAGCACCATCGGCATGGGGGAATAACCAGACGCGAGCGGCACCCAACACCAGTACTGCAAGGATGTAAACCGGGATCGTACTCCAGAAAAGCGTCCATAGCGCCCTGCCCCAGCGGCTAAAAACCCCGCCCTGTGCTTCCGGTATGTCAATTTCGACCGGTGCCTGCGTTTGCGGTGTTTCACGCACCCATTTTTGCACCAGCGTCGCAATCAGCAACACCATCACCAGCCCGGCCACCAGACGAATCGCCGCAAAACCCCAGCCGAGGACAAAGCCCATAAACACCAGCGTCGCCGGGTTTAACACCGGATTGCCCATCCAGAATGCCAGCGCACCGCCCATCGACACCTGTTGGCGACGCATTCCCGCCGCGACCGGAGCCGCACAGCAGGTACACATCATGCCCGGCAACGAAAACAGCGTTCCCAGCAGCGTGCCGCGAAAGCGCGATTGCCCAAGCGTACGCAACAACCAGTCACGCGGGATCAGCACCTGAATCAACGAACCGAGGATCACCCCCAGCACCGCCGCTTTCCATACCGCGAGGAAATAGATCATCGCGTAATCCAACGCCGCCTGCCATGGGTTAGCATCCGCCTGCGCAAGGATAGATTTACCGATACTGTGGGTTTCGGCAGCAGTAAACGCTTTGCCGTAGTAAGGTCCCATTTCACATACCAGAGACCGGCAATGACAACGAGAAAGAAAAGCGCGGGTTTCCACCACTGAATGGGCGTTGCCGCCTGAGATGAAGACTGACCAGTCATAGCATTCCCCAGGAATAAGTTATGATAATTGAGCGCGTGAATATTACGCTCACTATCAATTCTTGGGAATAATTATTCAGCTCTTTTGCGTAATTCTGAAGAGCTTAAAATCGTCACGCCTTCATGCTCAGGCCGCATCGACTCTGCCAGCATGACCCGCGCCACGTCTCTCGCATCAATGGATTTCCAGTTACCGGGTAACAAACGGAACAGCGGCGCAAAAAGCGTTTCGTTCATCCGCTGTTTGCTACGATCGCCCAGTAACATCGACGGGCGAGCAATGGTCAATTTCGGCCAGTTCTGGGCGATTAATGCTTCTTCATCTCCCTTTGACGCGGTTATAGAAAAACGGCGAGTGGGCATTGGCACCCATCGCACTGACTACCAACATATGCTGCGCGCCCAGTCGCCGCCCGGTTAATGCGGTATCCACTACCAGCGTGTAATCGGCATGAATAAACGCCTCTTTGCTCCCCGCTTCTCGCCGCGTGGTGCCGAGACAACAAAACACAATGTCGATGGGATCGGTGACCTGCGCCAACGCGTCACTCAGTTGCGGATCATGGGGATTAAACACCCCGGGCATATCGCCCAACGGACGTCGCGTCGGCGCAGCAATGGCGTTAACTTTCGGTTCGTTAATCAACATCCGCAGCAGGTGACCGCCCACCAGCCCCGTTGCGCCTGTAATCAGTACCTGACTCATCTACGCTCCTTTACAGAATTGTCTGCCTTGCGCTCCACGGCTCATGCACCAGGCTTAATAGACCATGAGGTAATTATCCCCGATTGTGGGAAATTCGCCTCATCCAATGCAACAACGCGGAGGAAGCATGAGTAAGAAAATTGCCGTTTTAATCACTGATGAATTTGAGGATTCAGAATTACTTCACCCGCAGACGAGTTCCGTAAAGCCGGACACGAAGTGATTACCATTGAAAAACAAGCGGGTAAAACGGTGAAAGGCAAAAAAGGAGAAGCCAGCGTGACCACCGATAAATCCATCGATGAAGTGACGCCTGCGGAGTTTGATGCCCTGCTGCTACCGGGCGGCCATTCACCGGATTATCTGCGTGGGGACAACCGTTTTGTCACCTTTACCCGTGATTTTGTGAATAGTGGTAAACCGGTGTTTGCCATCTGTCACGGCCCGCAGTTGCTGATCAGCGCCGATGTGATTCGGGGGCGCAAACTGACCGCAGTTAAACCGATCATTATTGATGTTAAAAATGCGGGCGCGGAATTTTACGATCAGGAAGTCGTGGTTGATAAAGATCAGCTGGTTACCAGCCGGACACCGGACGATCTGCCAGCGTTTAACCGCGAGGCGTTACGCCTGCTCGGTGCCTGAGTCGCGTAGCCAAATCATTTTTTTACCAAAGCCCAGCGTGTTGTCGGTGAATTTGATTTCATCGAGCCGGATTTCCCACACCGGGGCCGACAGCATTCTGGCAACCGGAAAGCGACGATTGTACGCCTTGCGCGCGAGGTCGCTTTCCTCACCTTCCAGCCTGCGGATCTCACCTTTAAACTGCACACCGCGAATTAACGCTACCGTTTTCGGCTGACCGTTTACCGTTCCGGCAACTGCCGCCTGCGGCCCGCTCATCTGCGCGTGGCGCGTTTTTTCTTCCGTCAAAATGTAGAAGGCGACTTTCTGCGCATCAAAAAGATAAAAGGCATTAGCGCACCAGAGTTCCCCTTCCTGCTGCACACACCAGGTGACAACATGTTGTTTTGCCAGCCAACGGCTGATGGCGATGAGTGTTTCCATTGCTGTTCTCTTTTATACTGTGGGCCTGACCTTAACATGCGATGCAGACGATGACACCCTGGTTTCTTTACTTGATCCGTACCGCCGACAATAAGCTTTATACCGGGATCACCACGGATGTCGAACGCCGCTATCAGCAGCACCAAAGCGGCAAAGGGGCGAAAGCACTGCGCGGGAAAGGAGAACTGACGCTGGCGTTTTCTGCTCCAGTGGGCGATCGTTCGCTGGCGTTACGGGCGGAATATCGCGTTAAGCAACTGACCAAACGGCAAAAAGAGCGTCTGGTAGCGGAAGGCGCAGGGTTTGCAGAGCTGTTAAGCAGTCTGCAAACCCCGGAGATTAAAAGCGATTGAAATGCTCGTGATACTCAACCAGGCCGGTAACGCCATTCAGCGCGTCATCCGCTAAACGATGTACCTGGAAGGCGCTTTCAGTGCCCGGCCAGCGGCAACGCAGATCGTGATGCGCCGCCAGTTCAAAGCCGAAACGACTGTACAGCGCCGGATCGCCCAGCGTCACCACTGCGGCATAGCCGAACTCATTAAGCGAATCGAGTCCTTCATAGACCAGTTGGCGTGCCAGCCCCTGTCCACGGTATTTTTCATCAACCGCCAACGGTGCCATGCCGACCCATTGCAGGTCTTCGCCCTGCACATCAACCGGACTAAATGCCACATAGCCAATGACCTGACCTTCGTCATCTGTCGCCACCAGCCCCAGCGTCAGAAAGCCATCTTCACGCAGATCGTGAACCCAGCTTCGCTTCCGCATCACTTTCGAATGAGCGACGCAGCAGGGCATCAATACCCGGCGCATCAATGGGAATTTCTACTCGAATTAGCATGGTTCACCTACCGATGTCTGTTTGGTTTCAGGCGCGGTTTTCATTCCCGCCTCAACAAAATCCGCCAGTTGCAGCAGCATCATGCGTAAGGCTTTCGGCATTTGCTCCAGTTCAATGGCGTCCATCAGGTTTTTCACATACAGCCCCAGCTCCGTATCGCCTTCAATCACCAGCCGACGCTGGAAGAAGAGCGTATCCGGATCTTGTTTACGCGCCGCAATCATCAGCAGATCGCTGGCGTCGGCACTAAAACTCACATCAGCTTGCGCGTTCTGGCTGACCACCAGTTTGCCATTCACCACCGAGGTAAACCATTGCAGGTCAATATCACGCACATGAATACTTAACCAGCGGCCTTCAAGAAACTCCAGCTCGCCATCATCCAGCGCCTGACGGAATTGCCAGCTTAAGACCTGCTCAAGAACCTGGCGTTTTAGCGCAAATGGCGTCAGTTTTACCGGTACACTCAACAGAGATGGCCCCAAATGCACAATACGGGAACGCAGTTTATCCAACACGAGTTTTACTCCCTGTTTCAACAATCATCCTATTTTGCCATATCAGAAAAATAACATAGCGGTATAAATCAACAATTCCATATGAAATTGCTGCTACCACCAATACAACTTTAACTGCCTTAAATCAAAAATTGTCGCAGCAAGGTTAACTAAAATCCCAGTTCGTTAACATTTTTGCGTTTTGATAGCGCAACCTTCAGGAAAAATTATGGAGCTGCTCTGCCCTGCCGGAAATCTCCCGGCGCTTAAGGCGGCCATCGAAAACGGCGCAGATGCTGTTTATATCGGGCTAAAAGATGATACCAATGCCCGTCACTTCGCCGGCCTTAACTTTACCGAGAAAAAATTGCAGGAAGCGGTGAGTTTTGTCCATCAACATCGCCGCAAACTTCACATCGCGATTAACACTTTTGCGCATCCGGACGGTTACGCCCGTTGGCAGCGCGCCGTGGATATGGCGGCGCAGCTGGGTGCCGACGCGCTGATCCTCGCCGACTCGCCATGCTGGAATACGCCGCCGAGCGTTATCCGCATATTGAGCGCCACGTATCGGTGCAGGCTTCGGCGACCAATGAAGAGGCGATTAACTTTTATCATCGCCATTTTGACGTTGCTCGCGTGGTGCTGCCGCGCGTGTTGTCGATTCATCAGGTGAAACAACTGGCACGGGTCACACCTGTACCACTGGAAGTCTTTGCTTTCGGCAGCCTGTGCATTATGTCGGAAGGTCGTTGCTATCTGTCGTCGTATCTGACGGGTGAGTCGCCCAACACCGTAGGCGCGTGTTCTCCGGCCCGTTTCGTGCGCTGGCAACAAACGCCGCAGGGGCTGGAATCCCGCCTGAACGAAGTGCTGATCGACCGTTATCAGGACGGCGAAAACGCAGGTTATCCGACGCTATGTAAAGGGCGTTATCTGGTGGACGGCGAGCGCTATCACGCGCTGGAAGAACCAACCAGTCTCAATACCCTGGAACTGCTGCCGGAGTTAATGGCGGCGAATATTGCTTCGGTGAAAATTGAAGGCCGCCAGCGTAGCCCGGCGTATGTCAGCCAGGTGGCGAAAGTCTGGCGTCAGGCTATCGACCGTTGTAAGGCCGATCCGCAAAACTTTGTACCGCAAAGCGCGTGGATGGAGACGCTCGGGTCGATGTCCGAAGGCACGCAAACCACTCTTGGCGCATATCACCGTAAATGGCAGTGAGAAAAGCAATGAAATATTCCTTAGGGCCAGTGCTGTGGTACTGGCCAAAAGAGACGCTGGAAGAATTTTATCAGCAGGCCGCCACCAGCAGCGCCGACGTGATTTATCTTGGTGAAGCGGTATGCAGCAAGCGTCGGGCAACCAAAGTTGGCGACTGGCTGGAGATGGCAAAATCGCTCGCCGGGAGTGGTAAGCAGATTGTGCTCTCCACGCTGGCGCTGGTGCAGGCATCATCTGAACTGGGCGAACTGAAACGCTATGTTGAGAACGGTGAGTTTCTGATTGAAGCCAGCGATCTCGGCGTGGTGAATATGTGCGCTGAACGCAAACTGCCGTTCGTCGCCGGGCACGCGCTGAACTGCTACAACGCGGTGACACTGAAAATATTGCTCAAACAGGGCATGATGCGCTGGTGTATGCCAGTGGAGCTTTCCCGCGACTGGCTGGTGAATCTGCTTAATCAGTGCGATGAGCTGGGCATTCGTAACCAGTTTGAAGTGGAAGTCCTGAGCTACGGTCATCTGCCGCTGGCCTACTCCGCCCGCTGCTTTACCGCGCGTTCGGAAGACCGCCCGAAAGATGAGTGTGAAACCTGCTGCATTAAGTATCCGAACGGGCGCAACGTGCTGTCGCAGGAAAACCAACAAGTGTTTGTACTCAATGGCATTCAGACCATGAGCGGCTACGTTTACAACCTCGGTAACGAGCTGGCATCCATGCAGGGCCTGGTTGATGTGGTCCGCCTGTCACCGCAGGTACTGACACTTTCGCGATGCTCGACGCCTTCCGCGCTAATGAAAATGGCGCTGCACCACTGCCGTTGACGGCGAACAGCGACTGTAACGGCTACTGGCGGCGGCTGGCAGGACTGGAGCTGCAAGCTAAGTAAATAGCTCACTTTGTTAACAACTTTAACTACTCTTTAATGCAGTATTAAAGATTAATCGGTAACAAAGTGAGCTGTTATGACTGATAAAACCATTGCGTTTTCGCTACTCGATCTGGCCCCCATTCCCGAAGGTTCTTCAGCGCGAGAAGCATTCTCCCACTCTCTCGATCTCGCCCGTCTGGCTGAAAAGCGCGGCTATCATCGCTACTGGCTGGCAGAACACCACAATATGACTGGCATTGCCAGTGCTGCCACGTCGGTATTGATCGGCTATCTGGCGGCGAATACCACCACGCTGCATCTGGGGTCTGGCGGCGTGATGTTGCCTAACCACTCACCGTTGGTCATTGCAGAACAGTTCGGCACGCTTAATACACTCTATCCGGGGCGAATCGATTTGGGGCTGGGTCGTGCTCCGGGTAGTGACCAACGGACAATGATGGCGCTACGTCGTCATATGAGCGGCGATATTGATAATTTCCCCCGCGATGTGGCGGAGCTGGTGGACTGGTTTGACGCCCGCGATCCCAATCCGCATGTGCGCCCGGTACCAGGCTATGGCGAGAAAATCCCCGTGTGGTTGTTAGGCTCCAGCCTTTACAGCGCGCAACTGGCGGCGCAGCTTGGTCTGCCGTTTGCGTTTGCCTCACACTTCGCGCCGGATATGCTGTTCCAGGCGCTGCATCTTTATCGCAGCAACTTCAAACCGTCAAGCACGGCTGGAAAAACCATACGCGATGGTGTGCATCAATATTATCGCCGCCGACAGCAACCGCGACGCTGAATTTCTGTTTACCTCAATGCAGCAAGCCTTTGTGAAGCTGCGCCGTGGCGAAACCGGGCAACTGCCGCCGCCGATTCAAAATATGGATCAGTTCTGGTCACCGTCTGAGCAGTATGGCGTGCAGCAGGCGCTGAGTATGTCGTTGGTAGGTGATAAAGCGAAAGTGCGTCATGGCTTGCAGTCGATCCTGCGCGAAACCGACGCCGATGAGATTATGGTCAACGGGCAGATTTTCGACCACCAGGCGCGGCTGCATTCGTTTGAGCTGGCGATGGATGTTAAGGAAGAGTTGTTGGGATAGTGTGTCTTAACGCGGGAACCGTATCCGAGCTGGCAACGCTGTCCTACATAGACCTGATAAGCGAAGCGCATCAGGCATTGTGTAGGCAGCAGAAATGTCGGATAAGGCACCGCTGATTACTGATACACCGGCAGTAAATTAAAGCTCGATAAAATATGCACCAGTGCGTTGCCGACGCCAAACACCAGAATCAGCGCAATCATCGGCTTGCCACCCAGACGCGGAATTTCGGGCTGCCAAAGCGTTTACGCGATGCACGGGCTAACAGCGCCGGAACAATTGCCGCCCAGATGGTAGCCGCTAAACCAGCATAACCAATGGCGTACAGGAATCCGTTCGGGAACAACAGCCCCCCCACAACTGGCGGGGCAAAGGTCAGCAATGCCGTTTTCAAGCGGCCCACAGCCGAGTCGTCGAAACCAAACAGATCTGCCAGATAGTCAAACAAACCCAGCGTTACGCCGAGGAACGAACTCGCTACCGCAAAGTTTGAGAACACGACCAGCAGCAGATCCAGACTACGGCTGTTCAGTACGCCGCTTAACGCCTGTACCAGCACATCAATATTACCGCCCTTCTCTGCAATACCGATAAACTCCGGACGCGGGATGTTACCCATCGTCGCCAGCAACCAGATGGTATACAGCGCCAGCGCCATCAGCGTACCGTACACCAGACATTTCACGATGGTTTTCGGATCTTTGCCGTAATACTTCATCAGGCTTGGCACGTTACCGTGATAACCAAACGATGCCAGACAGAACGGCAGGGTCATCAACAGATACGGTGCATAAGACGCATTGCTTTCGGCGACGTTGAACAATGTCGCAGGCTGCACATGCCCCAGCAGGCTACCAAAGGTGAGGAAGAAGGTAATGACTTTCGCCCCCAGCACAATCGCTGTCATGCGACTGACGGCTTTAGTGCTCAACCACACCACAAACGCTACCAGCAATGCAAAACCAAAACCCGCCGCCCGTGCCGGGACGTTTAGTGACATCTCTGCGAAGGTGTGATGCAGAATCGAACCACTGGCAGAAATATAGGCATAGGTCAGGATATAGAGCACAAAGGCAATGGAAATGCCGTTGACCACGTTCCAGCCTTTGCCCAGCAAATCTTTGGTGATGGTGTCAAAACTCGAACCGATTCTGTAATTCAGGTTAGCTTCCAGAATCATCAAGCCGGAATGCAGCATACAGAACCAGGTAAAGATCAGCGCCGCCATTGACCAGAAAAACCACGCCCCGGACATGACCACTGGCAGAGAAAACATCCCTGCGCCAATAATGGTGCCGCCGATAATCACCACGCCGCCAAGCAGCGACGGTGACGTTTGGGTGGTGGTTAGTGTTGCCATGAGGGCTTCTCTCCAGTGAAAAATAGTGCGACTGCGTTGTTATGCATTGCACTGTACCAGTACACGAGTACAAAAGACAGAAAAAAAGCCCCGATGGTAAAAATCGGGGCTGTATATATTATTTTACAGATTGTGTTCGCTGTTCAGCGATGATTACGCATCACCACCGAAACGACGACGACCGGTAGAATCATCACGACGCGGAGCGCGGCCTTCACGACGTTCGCCGCTAAAACGACGACCATCACCACGGCCACCTTCACGGCGTTCACCGCTGAAGTTACGACCGCCTTCACGACGTTCGCCACCGAAACCACGACCACCGCCACGACGCTCACCGCCAGTATGCGGCTGTGCATCGCCCAGTAACTGCATGTTCATCGGCTTGTTGAGAATGCGAGTGCGCGTAAAGTGTTGCAGCACTTCACCCGGCATACCTTTCGGCAGTTCGATGGTGGAGTGAGAAGCAAACAGCTTGATGTTACCAATGTAACGGCTGCTGATGTCGCCTTCGTTAGCAATCGCACCAACGATATGACGAACTTCAACACCATCATCGCGGCCCACTTCAATGCGGTACAGCTGCATATCGCCAACATCACGACGTTCACGACGCGGACGATCTTCACGGTCACCACGCGGGCCACGGTCGTTACGATCGCGCGGACCACGGTCATCACGGTCACGGAATTCACGTTTCGGACGCATCGGCGCATCTGGCGGTACGATCAGAGTACGTTCACCCTGTGCCATTTTCAGCAGTGCCGCAGCCAGAGTTTCGAGATCCAGCTCTTCACCTTCAGCAGTCGGCTGAATTTTGCTCAGCAGTGCGCGGTATTGATCCAGATCGCTGCTTTCCAGCTGCTGCTGTACTTTAGCGGCGAATTTTTCCAGACGGCGTTTGCCCAGCAGTTCTGCGTTCGGCAGTTCTACTTCCGGAATAGTCAGCTTCATAGTACGTTCAATGTTGCGCAGCAGACGACGCTCGCGGTTCTCAACGAACAGCAGCGCGCGGCCAGCACGACCCGCACGACCGGTACGACCGATACGGTGAACGTAAGACTCAGAATCCATCGGGATATCGTAGTTAACTACCAGGCTGATACGCTCAACGTCCAGGCCACGGGCCGCAACGTCGGTCGCAATCAGGATGTCCAGACGACCATCTTTCAGGCGTTCCAGAGTCTGTTCACGCAGCGCCTGGTTCATGTCACCGTTCAGCGCGGCGCTGTTGTAGCCGTTACGCTCAAGAGCTTCTGCCACTTCCAGAGTCGCGTTTTTGGTACGAACGAAGATAATCGCCGCATCAAAATCTTCCGCTTCCAGGAAACGTACCAGTGCTTCGTTTTTACGCATACCCCAGACAGTCCAGTAGCTCTGGCTGATGTCAGGACGGGTAGTCACGCTGGACTGAATGCGCACTTCCTGCGGCTCTTTCATAAAGCGGCGGGTAATGCGACGAATCGCTTCCGGCATGGTTGCAGAGAACAGAGCGGTCTGATGACCTTCCGGGATCTGCGCCATAATGGTTTCAACGTCTTCGATGAAGCCCATGCGCAGCATTTCGTCAGCTTCATCCAGAACCAGACCGCTCAGTTTAGAGAGGTCCAGAGTGCCACGTTTCAGGTGGTCCAGCAGACGGCCCGGAGTACCGACAACGATCTGCGGCCCCTGACGCAGGGCGCGTAATTGCACGTCATAACGCTGGCCGCCGTACAGGGCAACCACGTTTACGCCGCGCATGTGTTTAGAGAAATCCGTCATTGCTTCAGCAACCTGTACCGCCAGTTCGCGGGTCGGTGCCAGCACCAGAATCTGTGGTGCTTTCAGCTCAGGATCAAGATTTTGCAGCAGAGGTAAAGAGAATGCTGCAGTTTTTCCGCTCCCCGTCTGGGCCATACCCAGAACGTCGCGGCCATTCAGCAGATGTGGAATACACTCTGCCTGAATTGGAGATGGTTTTTCGTAACCCAGATCGTTAAGGGCTTCAAGGATAGGACCTTCAGGCCCAGATCTGCAAAAGTGGTTTCGAATTCAGCCATGTAGTACGTGTGCCTCAAAATTAATGGCGGCCAGTCTACATAACTCATCATGAAATTGATCAGCAATTTTCATTGAAAAGTGTGAACCGGCTCAAAGTAGGTGTATTAACGAACAACAACGCCCTCACCCGTTAAGGTGATGGCAATCAAAAAAGATTACGGGCTGATGTGTACGTCAGCTATTGCTGGTCCGATTCTGCCAGGTCATCTTGGTCCTGGCCCAGGAGCGATAATTCCAACAATGCGTATCGGTGCTCAACAAAGTTATGAACGTTGTTGGCAACCGCCAGTTTGAACAGTGCCGTGGCGCTGTCCAAATCCCCCAGACTTAGGTAGTACTTACCTAAATAGAAGTTGGTTTCACTGAGATGCTCAGCGAGCGAGGTGTTATCCGTTGCGTCCGCCTTGAGCCTTTCCATTAACGTTTGTTCGCTAATGTTGCCCAGGTAGAACTCGACAATGTTCCATCCCCACTGTTCCTTATCCGATTTTTCGAAGTGCTGTTTCAACACTTCTTTAGCCTGCTTCTCATCGAGCTTCTGCTCGGCGAGATAAAGCCACAGACTACGGAAAGGATCATTGGGATCGTCTTGATAAAACGCCAGCAGATCATCTTGCGCTAACTTGTCACGACCGCCGTAATATAATGCGATCCCGCGATTCAAGTGCGCGTAGTTGTAAGTTGGATCAAGCTCAAGTACAGAATCAAACGCTTCATAGGCAGCATCAAAATTGCCTGCCTGCGTTAAATATATGCCTAAGTAATTGAATACTTCAGGCATATCCGGTCGGATTGCCAGCGCTTGCGAAAAATCGTTACGCGCTAATGCCCTCAGACCGAGACTATCATACAACACTCCGCGCTCATATAAAAGCTGTGCGCGTTCGTCATCGGTTAAAGCCCGACTGGCAAGGATTTGTTCCATACGTGCCAGAATCACTTCCTGCTGTAAAGTCGGTTGCAATGGTACCGCGAGGACTTCACTTTTACGCCAGGAAGTATTACTGCATCCTGCAAGCGTAAGTGCTGTCGCAACGAAACACCAGCGCAAAAAAGGCTTCATTTCCCACTCCCGAAGACCACGGTTGAATGAACGTCCTGTTCCCGGTTGCTAACAAGGCGTCCTGCCCGGTTAAAAGCCCCCCGCCGCAGCGGAGGCAAATGGCAACCTTACTCGCCCTGTTCAGCAGCCGGAGCTTCCGGTGCTGCAGCAGGTTGAGACTGCTCAGTCGCTTCTTTAATGCTCAGACGGATACGGCCCTGGCGATCAACTTCCAGAACTTTCACCGGTACTTCCTGACCCATCTGCAGGTAATCGGTCACTTTCTCAACGCGTTTGTCAGCGATTTGAGAGATGTGGACCAGACCTTCTTTACCGCCGCCGATGGCAACAAATGCGCCAAAGTCAACGATACGGGTCACTTTACCAGTGTAGACGCGGCCCACTTCGATTTCTGCAGTGATCTCTTCGATACGACGAATAGCATGTTTCGCTTTCTCGCCGTCGGTCGCTGCGATCTTCACAGTACCGTCATCTTCGATTTCGATGGTGGTGCCGGTTTCTTCGGTCAGGGCACGGATAACAGAGCCGCCTTTACCGATAACATCTTTGTATCTTGTCCGGGTTGATCTTGATGGTATGGATACGCGGTGCGAACTCAGAGATATCGCCACGCGGCGCGTTGATCGCCTGTTCCATTACGCCCAGGATATGCAGACGCGCACCTTTAGCCTGGTTCAGCGCAACCTGCATGATCTCTTTGGTGATACCTTCAATTTTGATATCCATCTGCAGTGCAGAGATACCGTCGCGGGAACCTGCAACTTTGAAGTCCATATCGCCCAGGTGATCTTCGTCGCCCAAAATGTCAGACAGTACAACGTAGTTGTCGCCTTCTTTCACCAGACCCATTGCGATACCCGCAACGGCAGCTTTGATCGGCACACCTGCGTCCATCAGCGCCAGAGACGCGCCGCACACGGAAGCCATAGAAGAGGAACCGTTGGATTCAGTGATTTCAGACACAACACGTACGGTGTACGGGAATTTGTCCATATCCGGCATGACTGCCAGCACGCCGCGCTTCGCCAGACGACCGTGACCAATTTCACGACGCTTCGGAGAACCGACCATGCCGGTTTCGCCTACGGAGTACGGAGGGAAGTTGTAGTGGAACAGGAAGGTATCGGTACGTTCGCCCATCAGTTCATCAAGAACCTGCGCGTCACGAGCAGTACCCAGCGTTGCGGTAACCAGCGCCTGCGTTTCACCACGGGTGAACAGCGCAGAACCGTGAGTACGCGGCAGCACGCCAGTACGCACATCCAGACCACGGATCATATCTTTTTCACGACCGTCGATACGCGGTTCGCCTGCCAGTACGCGGCTACGAACAACGTTTTTCTCGATCGCGTGCAGAATTTCACCCAGTTCGTTTTCGTCCAGGGTTTCGTCTTCAGCAAGCAGCGTCGCGATGGTTTCAGATTTGATGACATCAACCTGCGCATAACGCTCTTGTTTGTCGGTGATGCGGTAAGCATCGCTCAGGCGAGCTTCAGCCAGTGCAGCAACGCGCGCGTTTAGCGCTTCGTTTACCGGCTCCGGCTGCCAGTCCCAACGCGGTTTACCGGCTTCTTTCACCAGTTCATTGATGTTCTGAATAACAACCTGCTGTTGTTCATGACCGAACACTACTGCGCCCAGCATCTGGTCTTCGCTCAGCAGTTGAGCTTCAGATTCAACCATCAGTACAGCGGCTTCAGTACCGGCAACAACCAGATCCAGTTTGCTCTCTTTCAGCTCGTCCTGAGTCGGGTTCAGTACGTACTGGTCATTGATGTAACCTACGCGGGCAGCACCAATCGGGCCATTGAACGGAATACCAGACAGAGACAGCGCTGCGGAAGCACCAATCATCGCGACGATATCCGGGTTAACTTGCGGGTTAACAGAAACCACGGTGGCGATAACCTGAACTTCGTTGACGAAGCCTTCCGGGAACAGCGGGCGAATCGGGCGGTCAATCAGACGCGCGATCAGGGTTTCGCCTTCGCTTGGGCGGCCTTCACGACGGAAGAAGCTACCCGGGATACGACCAGCAGCGTAGGTACGCTCCTGATAGTTAACGGTCAGTGGGAAGAAGTCCTGACCTGGTTTGGCTTTTTTCTGGCCAACAACGGTAACGAATACCGCGGTGTCATCCATGCTAACCATAACAGCGGCAGTAGCCTGACGAGCCATCATGCCGGTTTCCAGAGTCACGGTGTGTTGGCCGTACTGGAATTTACGAACGATCGGATTAAGCAATGTAATATCCTTTCTCTTTCTTAGACAGTACCTTACGGCACTGGTGTTAATACCCGATCTTCTGCGCATCCTCGCGACTAATGACAACCCTAACCCAGCTCTATGTGGGTAAAGCCTCTCATTAGCCGCGCGAACCTCTGCAACGGAAGATCATTCATAGCAACAATACATTAGTTTCCAGTGAATTGCTGCCGTCAGCTTGAAAAAAGGGGCCACTCAGGCCCCCTTTTCTGAAACTCGCAAGAATTAGCGACGCAGACCCAGGCGCTCGATGAGCTGGGTGTAACGTGCTACGTCTTTACGTTTCAGGTAGTCGAGCAGTTTACGACGCTGAGAAACCATGCGCAGCAGACCACGACGCTGTGGTGATCTTTTTTGTGCTCTGCAAAGTGGCCCTGCAGGTGGTTGATCTGTGCAGTCAGCAGTGCTACCTGAACTTCGGTAGAACCGGTGTCGTTTGCGTCACGACCAAACTCAGAAACGATTTTAGCTGTTGCTTCAGTACTTAGAGACATTTTAAAACTCCAAAGTATATAGAATGAAAGGACGCCGATCTCTAATTCAGCGATCCCAGTGTACGTTACGCAAAGTGTTAAACAATTTACGCGACGTTAAGCGGCAGTATTCTACTCGTAGCGACCTGTTATCGCAAGACGGTTAACATTACGCCGGGTATTCAACCACCAGGCGACGAGGCGCAACGCGGCTTCATCGTCAATTTCGCCCATACCGATAAATTTGCCGTTCTCACCTTCCGTGACGCGAACCAGTCCTTCCAGTGGCGCACCAGATGTACGAACCGGGTTACCATTTTTGAAGTAAACAGAAGACGTTAACGGAAGATTCACCACCGGATAGTCCGAAGCTGGACTGTCCATTGGCATCAGTAATGGATCAAGTAACTCCGCGGCTGGAATATCCTGCTGTTCAGCTTGCTCAACAAGTTCACGCAGGTGCTCCAGGGTCACCATCCGTTCAACCGGATATTTACTTACCGCCAGACGGCGCAGGTAAATAACATGCGCGCCACAGCCGAGTTTTTCACCCAGGTCATCAATGATGGTGCGGATATAAGTGCCTTTTGAGCAGTGAATTTCCAGCTCCAGCTCATTGCCTTCATGGCGAATAAACAGCAATTCATAAACGGTAATCGGACGCGCTTCACGCGGAACTTCAATGCCCTGACGCGCATATTCGTACAGTTTTTTGCCCTGATATTTCAGTGCTGAATACATCGAAGGGATCTGTTCGATATCGCCACGGAAAGTATCCAGTGCCGCTGCCAGCTGCTCTGCGCTAAAGGTTACCGGACGTTCTTCAACGATCTGTCCGTCGGCATCAGAAGTATCGGTACGCTGTCCAAGACGCGCAATGACCCGATAGCGTTTGTCGGAGTCCAGCAGATACTGGGAAAACTTCGTCGCTTCCCCGAGGCAAATCGGCAACATGCCGGTCGCCAGCGGGTCCAGCGCACCGGTATGCCCGGCACGGTTGGCGTTATATATACGTTTCACTTTTTGCAGCGCATCGTTGCTGGACATACCCTGAGGTTTATCCAGCAACAAAACGCCGTTAATGTCGCGACCGCGACGACGAGGACGACTCATTAGTCCTCCTTGCTGTCGTCCGGGTTAACACGACGTTCTTCGTCATGTTTGACCACGCTGGTCACCAGGTTTGACATGCGCATCCCTTCAACCAGAGAGTTGTCGTAGAAGAAGGTCAGTTCCGGCACGATACGCAGGCGCATCGCTTTCCCCAGCAGGCTGCGGATGAAACCAGAAGCTTCTTGCAACGCTTTGATGCCCGCTTTAACCGCGTCTTCATCTTTGTCGTTGAGGAACGTCACATATACTTTGGCATACGCCAGGTCGCGAGACATTTCGACACCGGAAACGGTGGTCATCATGCCCAGGCGAGGATCTTTAATTTCACGCTGCAGGATGAGAGCGATCTCTTTTTGCATTTCCTGCGCTACGCGCTGCGGGCGACCAAATTCTTTCGCCATAATAAATTCTCCTGACAAAAAAGGGGCTGTTAGCCCCTTTTTAAAATTAATTTCAGGTGGAAGGGCTGTTCACGTTGGCCTGATAAGACGCGCCAGCGTCACATCAGGCAATCCATGCCGGATGCAGCGTAAACGCCTTATCCCGCATGGAACCCTAAAAACCTTAAGCAATGGTACGTTGGATCTCGATGATTTCGAATACTTCGATCACATCGCCAGTGCGGACGTCGTTGTAGTTCTTAACGCCGATACCACATTCCATACCGTTACGGACTTCGTTAACGTCATCTTTGAAGCGGCGCAGGGACTCCAGCTCGCCTTCGTAGATAACCACGTTGTCACGCAGAACGCGGATCGGGTTGTGACGTTTAACCACACCTTCGGTAACCATACAGCCTGCGATGGCACCAAATTTCGGCGATTTGAACACGTCACGAACTTCCGCCAGACCGATAATCTGCTGTTTCAGTTCCGGAGACAGCATACCGCTCATCGCCGCTTTCACTTCGTCAATCAGGTTATAGATGACGGAGTAGTAACGCAGATCCAGGCTTTCCGCTTCAATCACTTTACGTGCAGAGGCATCAGCACGTACGTTAAAGCCAACCAGGATGGCGTTGGACGCCGCAGCCAGGGTGGCGTCGGTTTCGGTGATACCACCTACGCCAGAACCGATGATCTTCACTTTAACTTCGTCAGTAGACAGTTTCAGCAAGGAGTCGGAGATCGCTTCGACAGAACCCTGTACGTCTGCCTTCAGGACGATATTCACTTCGTGAACTTCGCCTTCGGTCATGTTGGCGAACATGTTCTCGAGTTTAGATTTCTGCTGACGCGCCAGTTTAACTTCGCGGAATTTACCCTGACGATAGAGTGCAACTTCACGCGCTTTCTTCTCGTCACGTACAACGGTAACTTCATCACCCGCAGCCGGAACACCGGACAGGCCGAGGATTTCCACCGGAATGGACGGACCCGCTTCCAGCACTTCCTGACCCAGTTCGTTACGCATCGCACGAACACGACCGTATTCGAAGCCACACAGAACGATATCGCCCTTGTGCAGAGTACCTTCACGTACCAGAACGGTAGCAACCGGACCACGACCTTTATCGAGGAAGGATTCGATAACCGCACCGCTCGCCATACCTTTACGTACCGCTTTCAGCTCCAGAACTTCCGCCTGCAGCAGGATAGCGTCCAGCAGTTCATCGATACCGGTACCCGCTTTCGCAGATACGTGTACGAACTGGCTTTCACCGCCCCACTCTTCCGGCAGGATGCCGTACTGGGAGAGTTCGTTCTTAACGCGATCCGGATCAGCTTCTGGTTTATCGATCTTGTTCACTGCAACCACCACCGGTACCTGCGCCGCTTTCGCGTGCTGGATTGCTTCGATGGTCTGCGGCATCACACCGTCGTCGGCAGCAACAACCAGGACTACGATGTCCGTTGCCTGCGCACCACGAGCACGCATTGAAGTAAACGCGGCGTGCCCTGGGGTGTCCAGGAAGGTGATCATGCCGTTTTCAGTTTCAACGTGGTATGCACCAATGTGCTGGGTAATGCCGCCCGCTTCGCCAGAGGCCACTTTCGTTGAACGAATGTAGTCCAGCAGAGAGGTTTTACCGTGGTCAACGTGACCCATGATGGTCACAACCGGCGCGCGCGGTTCAGCCGCAGCACCCGTGTCACGGTCGCTCATTACCGCCTCTTCCAGCTCGTTTTCACGACGCAGGATAACTTTATGGCCCATCTCTTCAGCAACCAGCTGTGCGGTTTCCTGATCGATAACCTGGTTGATGGTTGCCATTGCGCCCAGTTTCATCATCGCTTTGATGACCTGAGAGCCTTTAACCGCCATCTTGTTCGCCAGTTCGCCAACGGTGATAGTTTCGCCGATCACAACGTCACGGTTAACGGCTGAGCAGGCTTCTGGAAGCCTTGCTGCAGCGAAGAACCTTTACGTTTTCCGCCTTTACCGCCACGTACTGCTGCGCGTGCTTCTTCACGATCAGCTTTTGATTCAGCGTGTTTGTTGCCTTTCTTCGGACGCGCTGCTTTCGCGTTACGACCACGGCCACGGCCGCCTTCGACTTCACGATCGCTTTCGTCTTCTGCCTGGCGAGCATGTTGAGAAGTAGTGACGTGATAATCGCTGGAATCTTCAGTCGGTTCCGCGTTATCAGTCCATTTGTTTTCTTCCGCCATACGACGTGCTTCTTCAGCAACGCGACGTGCTTCTTCTTCGAGTTTACGACGCGCTTCTTCTTCGGCTTTACGCTTGAGCTCTGCAGCTTCCTGCTCACGGCGGGCTTTTTCAGCCTGGGCGTTTTTTAGTCATATCGTCTTGTTGATTGCTCACTTTGTCTTTTTCCGTCAGCTTCACGTTTTCGCTTGTTCAGCAGCTTCACGCTTAGCTTGTTCTGCGGCCTCACGTTCAGCTTTTTGTTGCGCCTCGCGTTT
>ENA-OQIG01000347-OQIG01000347.1-human-gut-metagenome-genome-assembly--contig:-NODE-347-length-27578-cov-3.064879_pt1 | contig 27578 bp, 31 predicted proteins | sample MGYA00242576_ERZ504741 | MGnify/ENA primary metagenome ERZ504741 (study PRJEB26092, sample SAMD00036436) | human gut metagenome | host: Homo sapiens | study: EMG produced TPA metagenomics assembly of... | reverse complement strand
TCGAGGTTGCGGATTCGCCTGGCGAACGTTCCGGAAAGACGGTAAAAGAGCGGGCGGGATCTACATATTTCGACTCTGCACCCACCGGGTAAGGCAAGGCACCGCGCTTTGCGCCTCTTCCAGCACTCTGGCGGCAATCGGCTGATGAAACTCGACAATCAACACCTTCGACTGCGCATTAGCAATGACGGCGCTTTTCACTTCCGGCACTGCACCACCGTTGAGCAAAGCCAGCAACCGTTCAGATACCCCCGCCTGCACCGCGTGCATCACTGGCGCAAACACCAGACCACGCAAGACTTCCAGCGCCTGAGCGCCCTGGATCTGGCTACCGCCGGAGTAAAGCGTGGCGCGAATACGGTTGATAACATCAGCATCGCCGACCACTGCACCAACACCCTCTGGCCCAAATAGCTTGAAGCAGGAAAATGTCGAGACATTCGCGCCGCATTCACAGCCGATTCGCGCCACCTTCATCACCGCATAGTTGTCATCGGTTAACGCTGGAACACCTGCCGCGCGCAACGTTGCCAGCACATCTGCCAGCACGTAGCTGTCCTGCGGCTGCTGGCGCGTATGCTGCACCAGCGCCGCATCCGATTGTTGCTCGTCGACGACCTGCTTCAGTGCCGACAGGTCATTGAAATCAACAGTAATAAGCGTCAGCCCCATCTGCTCAATAATAACCCGTGTCGTCGGGTAAACAGGCGCGTCATGCACCAGAAGACGCTGCCCCGGTTTGAGCAAAGCCGCCAGCCCGGCGCGAATCGCGCCAGTTCCCGCGCCCTGTACCAGCGCCGCGGCCTGTGCGTGAAATGCATCAGCCAGCACCTGCTCCACCCGTTGGGTAATACGCGGTTGATTCAGACCTGGAGTTAACCCTAAATCACCGCCAGTAAGAAACTCGCTGCCGGGGAAATGGCGACAAATGCTATCCACCAGCGCAAACTGCTTTTGCTGCGCCTCAATAATCGTCAGGCTTTGCAGAGGAAACGTCTTCATAGGTGCCTTCCTTAAGCCGGAACGAACAGGCCAAGCCAGTAAAGAACATTCAGCAGAATACCGGTGATCATTACGGCCACGACCGGTGCCGCCATTTTCTGTACCGGACGGCCCAGGGATTCGTTGAGGAAGTAAATGGCAACCGCGATAGAGAATCCGGTATAACCCGCCATTTTAATTGCTGCGAAAATCGAACCGACCAGCAGCGCCACTTCCATCAGCATATTCATGGCGTTACGGATGTTATCCGACGCATTACGCACCGACGGATAGCGCCCCAGCCATTTGCCGATCGAACGAAGTAACAGGACTTCTGCCGAAATAACCACTGCGCCTAATACCGCCGCAACCATCGGATTCGGCGAGAGATAGCCCACCGCATAAACAAAGGTAAAGCCCGCAACTGCATACACACCCGTTGCTAAGGCGGTGGTGGCAATCAACGGTACAAAACCCAGCCCGCGCATAAATTCTGCCAGTGCCGCCTGGTTGATCAGCGTTTGCGATTGTTCCGGCGTTACGCCTGCGGAGTACGCTTTCTCCAGAGTGAAGATCGACACTTCACTGCCGGCGAAAATCTTCATACTGGCAACGGCGGCAATCAATGCTCCCACGATGGCGATATAGGGTAAGTTTTTGATAATCCGCGACGTGCGCTCTTCAAACACCGAAAGCCCGCTGGCATCGATGTCATTTTCATCACGATGACGCAGGTCGTGCGTTATCGCGATCCCCAGCAGCATCACCATACCAATAAAGATTTCGATGGATTCAGGGTTAAGATGTGGGAAGTAGCGCACTACCACCACACGGGTCATCAGCACAACCACGGCAGCGATCAGACTTTGCTTCCAGCCAACTGATAGAAAATCGCCACCAGCGGGAACAGTGCAAAAGCAGAAACCACCGGCGAGCTTAATTCCCCGAGGCTACCTAATACATCCACCGGCAGCGCGGTCAGCAGCTGGTTTACTGGCAACAGACAAGTAAGGATCAACACGCCCCAGATAGCGCCAAGACCAAACGCCATCAGGCTGTTTATCGCCAGTACGCCGAGGATATCGGTAGGAAGAAAGAGTAACCATGCGTTTAGCAGCCCGGTTTTCAGGGTAAAAGAGATCCCCACCGAGGCCACAAAACCAATGCTCAGACCAAAAGCGATACTCCCCGCCTCGCGACGGTTCATATAGCCTTCAATCAGTTGCGGCAGGATCGGGCGGATGCCGTCATGAAAAACAGCCGCCGAGCGATGCGCCAGAAGCGATGTCATACCCGTCAGGCACGCCACCACGATAATCTGAATATACAGATCCATAGTCGTGCCTTTTATTTCAGATGGTTAATCAGCATCGGAATCGCGTGTTCGACGTGCTCAACGGAAAGGCCAAACGCCACTTTTCCTTCAGCGATCATTTTGGCGATATGCTCGTCTTTCGCTTTAATGCCTGGTTTGGCAATGGTGCAACTTTTGTTATAGCCAATCACCGCGATGGCAATCGACAATGCCGCGCCCGCACCGGTATTACACGCGCCGATGTAATAATCCAGTTGCCCGGATTTCACCTTCATTGCCGCTTCCATGTCGTTGTGAATGAAAACTTCAAAACAGCCAGGAGCCGTCGCTTCAATAGTTTTTTTAATCTGCTCACGCTGTAAGCCTGCAACGCCAATCTTTTTCATGAGTCTGTCCTTATTGGAAAAATTGAGAGGGATTTTCACGTAACATCACATCCACATCGGCCTGACTGAATCCTGACTGGCGCAATTGCGGAATAAAGGTGGTCAATAAATAGTCATAGCCATAACCACCGTTGGCTTTTAAATGGGAGCGGCGCGTAATATCCATCGACAGCATGACGCGGTTCAGCAACCCACGGTCGCGTAGCGCGTGGAGCATCGCAATGCGCTTTTCGTCCGGGTAGTAACTGTTCTTGCCGATGGTGTCGAACTGCACATACGCGCCGAGATCGATCATCTTCAAAATGTTGTCGAGGTTGTCTTTCAGATCGCAGTGACCAACGGTGACGCGCGAAAGATCAACTCCGTGGGCTTGCAACAAAGCCAGTTGCTCCAGCCCCATCGTGCTGAACGACGTATGCGTGGAGATCGGGCGTCCGGTCTGGTTATGTGCCAGCGCGGCGGCAATAAACACCTTCTCTTCCAGCGGCGTAATCTTCCCTTCGCTGGAGCCGATCTCCGCGATGATCCCGGCTTTCAGTTCCGTGCCATCGATACCCTGCTCAATTTCATCGACCATCTCCTGCGCCAGTTCCTGCACGCTGCGGGTCGCCACATGTTCCGGGAAAAACGCGTCCTGGTAATAACCGGTACAGGCCACCACGTTGATCCCCGTCTCGCGCATTACATCGAGCATAAATTGCGCATTGCGCCCCATGTAACGGTTGGTCATCTCAATCACATTACGCACGCCCCGGGTCATCAGGTCGTTCATCTCCTGGCAAATGAACGCATACTGATCAAGGCGGCAGTCCACGTTGTTTTTAAAGCCGGAGAGATCAATATGCAGATGCTCATGGGCGAGGGTGTAACCCGTCGGATCAAAACTCATAGGGTGTCTCCTGCAAACCGGAGGGAGGAAAGAAAAGAGCGACCATTTTGTGGCGGTGGCGCGCGGAAAAATTCACACACGGTAGCCCCCACATCAGAAAGCGTGGTGCGCACACCGAGCTGCGTAGCGACCAGCCCTTGCTGATAAACCAGCACAGGCACCACTTCGCGGGTATGGTGGCTGTGACCAATGGTCGGATCGTTGCCGTGATCCGCCATCACGACCAGGCAATCATCTGGCTGCATCGCCTCAACAAGCCGGGCAAGGTTACGGTCAACGACCTGCAAACGTTCGGCATAACGTGCGACGTCTTCTGCATGACCAGCGAGGTCGGTTTCCTGGATATTGGTGCAAATAAACGCCGCCGGATGGGTGTTAAATTCGTCGAGGGTGATATCCATAATCCGCTGGCTATCCACCAGGTTTTGCCAGCTCACGCCATAAGGATTGCTGACGATATCTACCACCTTACCCACCAGCACGGTTGGCACGCCCGCCTCATACAGTTTTTGCGGCACCTGCACTTTTTTATCGACACCGTAGCCCATATGCACGACCTGGAAGCCGTTGTCATAAGCGCCAGAACGCGGCGCATTGATACCAATAAAGCGCCCTTCTTTGCTTTCTGCGGCATCGAGAATGCGTTGACTGTCGGTTAACAGGCCACCAAATGTAATGACCCGACCGACCTGTACCTGCTCACGCACGATACGACCAATTTTGATTGCGTCGTCAAAAGAGATCACAGAGAGATTGGCGGTGATGTTATAGACCTGGCCTAAATCCGCCTCGAGATTATCGCCAATCGCAACCGCCTGATTGACCCACAGAAATTGCAGATCATCGCCACGGCGCTCCACCTGCCAACCGGCGGATACTAATGCCTGCTCAACACGGTCAATCACATCGCAAAAAGGCATCCGCAGCGGCGGTAACGGGCGCGTGCCTAAAATTTCCTGATGCCCCATAAAGGTATCGCCACCTTCATGTTGCAGCTCTGCCACGCCCCAGGTTGCGGAATCTGACGGCTGCATATCGCCTGGCGCATAACCCAATGCGTTGATTAGCCCCAGCTTCTCCAGCTTGGTAGCTGCAAATGCGGCAACTGGCTCAGGATGTGACCACATGTATTCGCTCCCGCATCTTGCGGACGCACCAGCGTGACATCTTTCATTGCCCCTACGCCAAAGCTATCAATCACTAACACCACAAATCGCGCCATTACGCCCCCAGAGAGTTTCCAAGACTGTCATAACGACCAACGATTTTCGGTTCGCCACGGTGAATACCGGACACCAGCACCACATCGCTACGGGTGACAAAAATCTGCGTGCGGAAACAGAGCACCACTGCACTGCTCACCGGATACTCGCCTGCCAGCGGCAGGGTGTAGTCGATACTGCTGTCATCCACAGTTTTGAGATTGGTTTCAGTAATCTTTTGATTTTCTGGCGTAAACACCAGCGCATGTTGCGCATGACCACGACGGTAGTAACCGCCGCCGTAGCAGTAGCTGTCGCCACGGAATGATGGGAGATTTCACTTAACCAGAGCATCGCGATACGTTCAGGCTGATCGCCCTGCTGGTTTGCCGGAATAGTGCCCGTCAGCGCATGACCGGGTTCGGCATGAGTCACACCGTATTCCGCCAGCAATGGCAGCGAAGTGCAGCTGGTCGCTGAAGGCGCGTTCAGTTGCTCAAGTGCAATACCAGATTTCGCCAGTTGATCCCGTGCCTGTATCAGCGTGTGAAGATTCGGTGTCGGCAAAACTTTTCCGGCAGCCTCATCCCAAAGCAGGCAAGGGAAATGGGTAAGTCCGGCTAAATGCAGCCCCGGCAGTTTCTTAATTTCAGCAACCACCTCGTGCAGCGAATGCTGTACAAAACCGCTCTCCTGCCCCGGATAAAGAAAATCATCGTCGCTATAAACTTTGAGCAGCACAAACTGCACACGTCCGGCCTTCACCGCTGCCGCAGAAACTTCCCGCGCTTTGTCGAGAGTAAACACGGTGATGACGTCGGTGCCTGTTCAACGGCGTCAGAAACCTGATGACAAGGGATTTGTACCAGATGCCCCTGATGCGCTACCGGCAAACCGGCGCGGCGCATGACTCGCGCCTCTTTGTAATCCACCGCCACAATGCCGCTGTAGCCCAGAGCCAGCAGTTTTTCTGCCAGCCACGGATTACGACCGAATTGTTTGGTCATCAGATACAGTTCAATGCCGTAAAGCCGCGCCGTCTCAATCAGCCGCTTGCCGTTTTCCAGAACTTGATCCACGTCGATCACCCAGCTGTCCGGGGCGATCTTGCCCTGCTGCCACAAACTTAGTGCGGCGGAAATCAGCGCCGGGTTCTGGCGTTTCAATGCTTCTACAAACATCTTGTTGCCTCGTTTCTGTTCCTTGAATTAAATATTCATTTTTTTGAATATTTAGATTGTGCGACGTGGATTTGTCGGGAGCTTCAAACCTCTTCGTTAGCAGCCATCCATAATCCATAAAGGTTGGCCAGCAAATAGCCTTCTTCACACGGGTTAACTTCCAGTGCGAATTCCTTCAACAACACCTGATGCAATTGCACAACGGCTTGCCAGTGGCTGGATTGCGCCAGCTCTGCCAGCAATTCGTTATCCAGCGGCTCTATTTCTTCACCACGGCGACTGCGCATCAGTGCACTCGCCATATGTGTCATCGCCATCGTTCCTTGCTCACTGCGCACCGGCAGATGGCACTCTGTTTCCAGTACGTTGACGACCTGCATCATGCCTTTGCAGATGTCCTTATCAATAACGCCTGCCTCGCAAAGCAGGTTGAGTCTGGTTTCCATATCAGATGCCTTTCGTTTAATAACTCGGTTCCTGTTCCCCACTCACTACCCGTTGTTGATGGGCGAGCAGGGCGTGTTTATCTACAACGGCACGCAGCAGTTGTTGCATTGGGTAATCATCGACTCGCGTCAGGACCACGGCTTCGGTGGCCTGTAAAAATCGCGGATCGTCTGTGAGCGGCGTCGCTTCTAATCCCAGCATGGTCAGTTCGTTTTCCGCCACCACGTTCCAGATCACCGCATCGACATCGCCTTTAACAATGCGTTGTAAACTCTCGTGATAAGAGAGATCGACACGTTCCACATCACTATCGCCAAAAAAGACATCGGTCATGATTTTCTGATCCGCCGAACGGTTATCCAGCCCCACGCGCTTCACGTTTGCGGACTCGCCTTTACGGCAAATCAACTGGTGCTCGCCAACGTAGGTGTGCGGCCCCAACTCCAGCGCGAGGCATAACCCTTTTTGCGTGAGATAACTTTCCGCCGCCAGTCGGGAAACCACCGCCATGTCATACACGCCGTTAAGTAAACACTCCACGCGAATATCCGCGCCGCGCATATGCGCATAGTAAAAAGGAATGCCATCAAACTGAGCTTTCAGCCCGCTCGCTAAACCTTCGTACAAGCGGGTATAGGGCAAAGGCATCGCACATACCACGTTGTTGATATCCACATGACTCAGCAATGCTTTGTTATCCATCTCGACCAGATAACTGCCATTGCGCCCACGGCGTTCAATCCGTATCGCTCCGCTTGATTCCAGCGTTTTCAACGCGGCCTGCGTCAGGCCAACGGATGAACGGCATTCAGTTGCCAGCTCATCTATGGTTTTCAGTCGATTACCGCATTTTTCACCCAACAAATAACGGGCCAGTGTCGTGATGACGACGCCTTCTTTTTTGATAAACGTTCGACGCATAATATATTTTCAATAAAATGAATATTTATATCTTCATTAAAATGAAGATAAGTGGCAACGACGAGATGTGGAAACGGCGAGACGCTTCACATTTTTTCGGGTTGTTGCGAAAAGAGGATAAAAAAACCGGGTTTCCCCGGTTTCAGAGTGATGACGAAGTGATTTATTCGACAATGCGAGCAAAGGGTAATTCCCACTGGCGCTTGCCTGCTCCCCTCACCCTAACCCTCTCCCCAAAGGGGCGAGGGGACCGTCCGAGCGTTTTGATATTACGGCTTCGCCACAAAACCAATCGCTTCGTACACCGCTTTCAGCGTACGGGAAGCGTGTACACTGGCTTTTTCTGCGCCGTCTTTCATCACCTGTTGCAGGAAGGCTTCATCGTTGCGGAAACGGTGATAGCGTTCCTGCAATTCAGTCAGCATACCGGAAACGGCATCAGCCACTTCACCTTTCAGATGACCATACATCTTGCCTTCGAACTGTTTTTCCAGTTCTGGGATGCTCTGGCCCGTTACCGCAGAAAGGATATCCAGCAGGTTGGAAACGCCCGCTTTGTTCTGCACATCGTAGCGAACTACCGGCGGCTCGTCGGAGTCAGTGACCGCACGTTTGATTTTCTTCACTACCGATTTCGGATCTTCCAGCAGGCCGATAACGTTATTGCGGTTATCGTCAGACTTGGACATCTTCTTGGTCGGCTCCAGCAGCGACATTACGCGCGCGCCAGATTTCGGAATAAACGGCTCCGGCACCTTAAATATCTCGCCATACAGCGCGTTGAAACGCTGGGCGATATCGCGACTCAGTTCCAGGTGCTGTTTCTGGTCTTCACCCACCGGTACCAGATTAGTTTGATACAGCAGGATGTCCGCAGCCATCAGCACCGGATAGTCAAACAGACCAGCGTTGATGTTCTCGGCATAACGCGCAGATTTATCTTTAAACTGCGTCATGCGACTCAGTCGCCGAAGTAGGTATAGCAGTTCAGTGCCCAGCCTAACTGCGCATGTTCTGGTACGTGGGACTGAACAAAAATGGTGCTTTTCTCAGGATCGATACCACAAGCCAGATACAAGGCCAGCGTATCCAGCGTCGCTTTACGCAGCTTCTGTGCATCCTGGCGCACGGTGATCGCGTGTTGGTCAACGATACAGTAAATGCAATGGTAGTCATCCTGCATGTTTACCCACTGACGCAGCGCACCCATGTAGTTACCAATGGTCAATTCACCTGAGGCTGTGCGCCACTAAAAACGATGGGCTTAGTCATTTTTCGATTCCTGATTTTCGCTATGAGGAAGCCCTAATGCGGGCAGAAGGTCATTTATAGACTGATAAATTACATCAGGCTGGCTGAGATCGATAGCCTCGCCGTAGTTATATCCGTAGGTTAAGCCAACTGATGGGCAACCTGCCGCTTTTGCCGCCTGAATATCATTGTGTGAGTCGCCGACAAACAGCATCTGTTGTGGGGCAATTCCCATCCGCTCAGCCACCAGTAACAGCGGGTCCGGATGCGGTTTTTTGTTTTGCACATCATCGCCGCCGATAACCACGCTAAAGTATTTGGCAATATCTAAGGCTTCGAGCAGCGGCGCGACGAACGGCGTCGGTTTGTTGGTGACCAGGCCTAGCGGCAGGCCTTTAGCCTGCAACGCGCCCAACGTATCGGCAACGTGCGGGAACAAAAACGTCCCCTCTTCGGCAACCTCGCTATAGTAGCGATCGAACAGTTTACGCAGAATACGTACCTGTTCTTCTGCCGGAATGTCGTCATCAACGGGCGGTTTACCCATTGTTTTACGCAGAGTCGCACGTTCCTGACGCGCCCAGGCCAATGCACGCTCCATCAGAACATCTGCGCCGTTACCAATCCAGGTAATAACGCGTTCTTCACCTGCGACGGGTAACTCCAGCGCATACAGCGCCATATCTACCGCAGCAGCAAGACCGGGAGCACTGTCAACCAGCGTACCGTCGAGATCAAAAGCGACGCCGCGAATATCTTCAAACTTATTCATGACTTACCTTTGCCAGTTCACTGCGCATTTCATCAATGACTTTTTTGTAGTCTGGCTGGTCGAAGATTGCCGAACCGGCGACGAACATATCCGCGCCCGCCGCAGCGATTTCGCCAATGTTGTTCACCTTCACGCCACCGTCCACTTCCAGTCGAATGTCAAAACCAGACTCGTCGATACGACGACGTACTTCGCGCAGTTTATCCAGTGTTTGAGGAATGAAAGACTGACCGCCGAAACCAGGGTTGACGGACATCAGCAGGATCACATCCAGCTTATCCATCACGTAATCCAGATAGCTCAGAGGTGTCGCCGGGTTAAATACCAGACCCGCTTTACAGCCATTTTCTTTAATCAGTTGCAGCGTGCGGTCAACATGCTCGGAGGCTTCTGGATGAAAGGTAATGATGCTGGCACCAGCGGCAGCGAAATCAGGCACAATGCGATCGACGGGTTTCACCATCAGATGTACGTCGATAGGGGCGGTAATGCCATAGTTACGCAAGGATTTCAGCACCATTGGCCCAATCGTCAGATTGGGAACATAGTGGTTATCCATGACGTCAAAATGCACGACATCAGCGCCAGCTGCCAGGGCTTTTGCGGTATCTTCACCCAGGCGGGCAAAATCAGCCGACAGAATTGAGGGGGCAATCAAATACTGTTTCATCCGCTTCTCCTTGAGAATTATTTTTTCGCGGGTGAAACGACTCCTGGTTTGTACAAAGCCAGCAGTTCGTCCACCTTTTTACGTGTGCCGCCGTTGCTGCTTATACTGCGTCGAACTTTGACGACATGCAATTTTGCGCGCTGATACCACTCACGCGTTAACATCGTATCGTGATTGGAGATCAGCACTGGAATATGGCGCTCAACCAGACCTTCGGCGATCTCCGCCAGATGCGCTTGTTGTTCAAGCGTAAAACTGTTTGTGTGATACGCCGTAAAGTTGGCGGTCGCAGACAGCGGTGCATAAGGCGGATCGCAATAGACGACGGATGCATCATCTGCGCGCGCCATGCTATCGGCGTAAGACTCACAATAGAAAAAGGCATTCTGCGCTTTTTCAGCGAAGTGATACAACTCTGCTTCCGGGAAATAGGGTTTTTTGTAGCGGCCAAACGGCACGTTAAACTCACCGCGCAGATTGTAACGACACAGGCCGTTGTAACCGTAGCGGTTCAAATATAAAAACAGTACCGCCCGACGGAACGGATCCTGGCTTTTGTTGAACTCTTCGCGGAACTGATAGTAAACCTCGGCGCAATTTGTTTCGGGAACAAACAGCTCGCGTGCGGCCTGTACGTACTCATCAGTACGCATCTTCACAATGTTATAGAGACTGATCAGGTCGCTATTGATATCGGCAAGGATATAACGAGAAAAGTCGGTGTTGAGAAACACCGACCCGGCACCTACAAAAGGCTCAACCAGACATTCGCCCTTGGGCAAATGCCGTTTAATATCATCAAGCAGGGGATACTTGCCCCCTGCCCACTTCAAAAAAGCGCGATTTTTCTTCATGCTGACTAACTAATTACACCTTCTCCGGCTGTGGAGAAAGCTCCGACAGCATCCAGCGCTTCAGGCAACTCCCGCAACGATAAACCATTGCGGGAGATAACCTTGATTACTTCAGATCGGCCTGTACCTGACGCAGCGGTTTCGCCCACGGGTTTTTGGCCTGGACATCTGCTGGCAATGTAGATACCGCTTTTTTCGCCTCTTCTTTCGAAGCGTACACGCCAGAAACCAGGACATACCACGGCTGACCATTACGCGTCGTTTCATAGACAACGTAGTTTTTCAGATTCTCTTTCTTCGCCCAACCGTTCAGGTTGTCGTAGTTAGAGGAACTGCTCAGCTGCAGAGTGTAATGGCTGGACGGTGCCGATTTCAACGAACCAACATTACCTGCGGTCTTCCCTCCAGCGGCTGGTGTTGCCGTGGTTTGCGCCGGGGATGCCGTCTGTACTGGAGCCGTAGTCGCCGTCTCTTTTGGTGCTGGCGTAGAAGTCGCAGCCGGTGCTTCGTGCTCGCCACAGGGGCAGCTGGTTCAGTACGCTTCGGCGTCTGTGCTACCGGCTTCGGTTCCGTTTTCACGGTTGCTTGCGGTTTTTTCGGTTCAATCACCGCCTGCTGACGAGCTGGGCGCGTAGTGGCCGGACGTTCAGCGGTTTGCGTTTTCGCCGTGTCACGCGATGCATTGCCATTGCGAACAGGCGCGACAGTCGCGGGTTCGGTCGGCAATGTGGAATTGACCGCCACATTGTTCAACTGTTGCTGATTTTGTGGCTGGGTCAGCGCATTGTTCAGGTCACCCTGCACTTCAACACGTTGTTGACCATCCGTTGCCGCCGGGGTTTGCCCTTGAGTCGGCGTAGAAGAGATCGGTGGCAGAGAAACATCCTGCTGAGTATTTTCCGCAGACGTGGTTCCCGGCGCTGGCTGCACCCCATTCGCCTGATCGGTCGCATTGCCTGCAAGATCAATACTCTTCTCGCCAGACGCGGTTTGATCGCTGGAAGAGGTCGAGGGGGCTTTTAGCGCAGAACCGATACCGATGATCAACAGCAGTAGAACCAGAATGCCGACGCCCATCATCATATACTGACGAGAAGCGGGTTTACTGGCTGCTTTTTTGCGCTTACGCGGACGACGCTCTACGCGCTCTTCATCCACGGTTTCATCTTCGGATTCGTCAATTTCTTCTTCGATTTCCGGTTCCTCATTGCGCTCTTTTTGCGCACGAGTCGGACGGCGATCGTCAGTGTCATCAAGTTCAATATCATCAAAATTGATCTGCGGTTCGCCACGTTCAGTACGCTCAGAACGTTCAGAAGATTGACGAGAACGACCAGTACGACGATCGCTGGGATCGGGTTTCAGCTCGTCTTCTGGTTTGAATTCATCCATTTAACACCCCACTAAAAGGTTAATGCTTACCACGTTGCAATTAACCTGAAGCTAATAGACCGCTTGATAAGCGGCCTGACCTTTCTTGTTGTTACGCTGATTGACAATCGGCAATGGCGTTAAGAACAAGCTCGTGCGAAACGCCGCTGCGAACTTCACTCTTACCAATTGCCAACGGAAGAATTAAGCGCATCTCTCCCGCAAGGACTTTCTTGTCACGCAGCATATGCGGTAAATACGCCTGCGCGGACATTTCGCGCGGCCCATTGACCGGTAACCCAGCCCGCGTGAGCAGGGTTATAATACGCTGCGTTTCGGCAGAACTAAACTGCCCGAGACGTTCCGACGTCCGCGCCGCCATCACCATACCCGCAGCGACCGCTTCACCATGTAACCAATTGCCATACCCCATTTCAGCTTCAATGGCATGACCAAAGGTGTGTCCCAGATTCAGTAAAGCACGTAACCCGGTTTCGCGCTCGTCGGCGGCGACAACTTCTGCCTTCAGTTCACAACAACGGCGAATACAGTACGCCATTGCCGGACCGTCCAGACGCAACAACGCATCCAGATTCTCTTCCAGCCAGTTAAAAAACGCACCATCAAGAATAATGCCGTATTTGATGACTTCTGCCAGCCCCGACGCTAACTCACGCGGGGGAAGCGTTTTCAGACAGTCGAGATCCACCACCACTGAAGCAGCTGGTAGAACGCGCCAATCATGTTTTTACCGAGGGGATGGTTGACCGCAGTTTTGCCGCCAACGGAGGAATCGACCTGCGACAGTAACGTCGTCGGGACTTGAATGAAACGAACACCGCGCTGATAACTCGCCGCCGCGAAGCCGGTCAGATCGCCCACTACGCCGCCGCCAAGCGCCACCAGCGTAGTATCGCGACCATGCGGCTTTTGTAACAACGCCGTAAAGACGGTATCGAGTACAGCCAGGCTTTTATACTGCTCGCCGTCAGGAGGATAACGCTATCGACGTTAACACCCGCCTGTTCAAGTACGCCGCGGACCTTATCGAGATACAGAGGAGCCAGGGTTTCGTTGGTGACCAACATGACCTGCTCGCCCGATTTCAGCGGTAAGAATGAAGCTGGTTCATTAAACAAACCAGATGCGATGGTAATTGGGTAACTACGTTCCCCGAGAGTAACGACAATCCTCTCCATAACGCGACATCCACCTTAATTACTGTACCCGCAGACGAGTGTATATAAAGCCAGAATTAGTTGCTTTCCAGCATGTGAATAATCTGGTTTGCAACCACTTTAGCGCTTTGATCATCAGTACGAATGGTCACGTCGGCAATCTCTTCATACAGCGGATTGCGTTCATTGGCCAACGCTTCCAGAACTTCACGCGGCGGTGTTTCAACGTGCAGCAACGGGCGTTTTTTATCACGCTGCGTGCGTGCAAGTTGCTTTTCGATGGTCGTTTCAAGATAAACGACAACGCCACGAGCGGAAAGACGGTTACGCGTTTCACGGGATTTCACAGAGCCGCCGCCAGTAGCCAGCACAATACCCTGTTTCTCGGTCAACTCATTGATGACCTTTCTTCGCGATCGCGGAAGCCTTCTTCGCCTTCTAAATCGAAAACCCAGCCACATCAGCTCCGGTTCGTTTCTCAATCTCTTGATCGGAATCGTAAAATTCCATATTGAGTTGTTGAGCTAACTGGCGCCCAATAGTGCTTTTTCCGGCACCCATAGGCCCAACCAGAAAGATATTGCGTTTCTCTGCCATTTTTTCGGTACTACTAAGACTATTCGTTAATGATAAACCCGCTTCGCTCAGAGAGCGCCGCAGGACATGAACTGAAACCTCATAAGATATTGCGAGAGTCAGACTGAAAATTATCTCAATACTCCAGCGGGTTTGGCAACTGAATAAATCACCCATCCCTCTGCATATCTGGTCGCTGCAAGCGCGCTGCCTTGCTACCACCGCTCTGGCGATAAATCACCGGGTAAGATTAGCGTAAAAAAGACAGCAAAATGCCGCCTGAATGATAAATCATCATCATGGAACGCAGGCAGCGAAGAGCACCAACTCTCAAATCGGCACTCCTTGTATGCTAAATACCTGCGCGCGTCAAATAGATGAAACACGTTCAGCATAAAAACATTACCGCTTTTACGGCTGTTTACTCACTGGAAACCAGTCGTGGCGTGATAAACACCACTAACTCGCGTCGTTCATCTTCTTTTCCGTCATGACGAAATAATTGCCCGAACCAGGGAATGTCGCCAAGCAACGGTACGCTATCCTGACCCGATTTATTTTTACGGGTAAAAATGCCGCCCAGCGCCAACGTTTCTCCGCTTTTGACCTCGACCTGCGTTTCGATCTCCTGCTTATCAATCGCCAGCACTTCGCCATCGGCCTGCTGTAGCACCTGCCCCGGAACGTTCTGGCTGATGTGTAATTTCAGCCGGATGCGACCTTTTTGTAACACCGTGGGCGTGACCTCCATCCCCAGGACGGCCTCTTTAAATTCCACCGACGTCGCGCCACTTTCCCCGCTGGAAACCTGATATGGAATTTCGCTCCCCTGTTTAATGCTGGCAGGCTGAAGATGTGAGGCCAGCAGACGCGGACTGGCGATAATATCCAGCTGCTGTTTTTGTTCGAGCGCGGAAAGCTCAAGATCCAGCAAACGTCCGTTGATGCGCCCAATGTTAAAACCGACATGCGTTGTCGCCGTCGCTACGGAGAGGTCGCTACCAAGCGTGGTGACTTGCCCAACGCCACCAGCGTGTTGCGCATCGGCCAGCGTCCATTTCACGCCTAACTCACGCAAACTTTTTTCATTAATGGTGACAATATGCGCCGACAGCTCAACCTGCCCGACCGGCAGATCCATTTGCGCTACCCACTGTTCAAGCACGCTTAACGCCGTTTTGTTATCTCGTAGCAAAAGGCGATTGGTGCGTTTATCGACGGTCATACTCCCTTTGGCACTCAGTAGCTTCTCCCCCGCTTTCGCCAGTTCTCCCGCGTCGGCGTATTGCAGGGTTATACTGCGATTTTCCAGCGGCAGATTTGCCTGCGCCCGCGCCTGCTCCGCCTCCTGGCGGGCGATATTGTTATTCTGCCAGGCAATGGAATGCACTGAGAGAATGTTGCCTTCCTGCCGCGTTATCAGTCCGGCGCTTTTCACTACAGTTTGTAGTGCCTGCTTCCAGGGAACATCTGTTAGATGTAACGACACCGTACCGCTGACGTCTGGCGACACGACCAGGTTCAACTTCTCCTGTTCAGCCAGCGCCTGCAACACCTGAGCTACCGGAACGTCATCCACCATCAGCGTCACTTTTTGCGGCTTTGCCGCCTGTACGCCGGGTATCAGCATCAACAGTAGTGCGGCTATCCATTGCTTCATTTGTATCTCCTTGCCGTTGCCACAACCATTGTGGCGGTTCGCAGTTTGTCCCGGTACCCAGCTTAGTACGTCTGGCGTCAGCTGTAAAATTGTCCAGCCGTTTTCCAGCACATCGTTTTGCTGCACCCGTCGCCATTTCTTTTGCCCGTCTTTTATTACACCGATGATGCGCTCGCCTCGCCCTACCATCCCCTGATAGCGCCACTGGCTAAGTTCGCTAATCCGGCATAGATCTTCCGGCGGTTTAAAAGGGTCACGCATACCGGTTAAAAGGCACAATGCAATACCTGCCAACAACCAGCGTTTAACCTCATGCGGCGTCTCCAGTTGTAGCGTGAACAAAAGATCATCACCTTCCACGCTTAACGAAAAACGGCTCACGCTGACGTTGCGCTCTGCCAGCCGTGTAAATGCCGACGACACTGCTTCCCACAGCGTTTTCAACGCCAACTCGCCTCCCTGCGCGGATGGATGCCAGGAAACCAGTTGCGCGCCGGATAACTGAAAATCCAGTGGCGAAAAGGGCAGCGTTTTTTCCTCGCTGAAGGGAGTGGTGTCTACCAGGCGATACAGTGCGGCCCACTGCTGGTGATGACTTGCCCGTAGTCGAATTAATGCGTCGCGCTCTTCATGGTGTGTCGATGACAGAAAAATGAGCGTAACTAACATCAGCAACCAGAATGCCCAGCAAAGCTGGCGGAGGCGGGGTGATGTGGCGAACCACCAGTCAAAGAACATGTTCATCGCTAACCTTCCTTGTTAACTGATACTCAAATTGCCAGCGTCCCTGCGCATCCTGCTGCGTGGCTCCCCGCTGATTGAGATGAAAAGATGCATCCTGGCGGAGTGACGTTTCTAGTGCGTTTAACGCGGTAATGCTTGTTGTCAGCCCCTTGATCTCCAGCGTTCCCTGCTGCCAGCTTATCGTTGTCAGCCAGGCGTGCTCGGGTAAAAGCGCCGCCAGTGCTTCCAGCGCAGATTGCCAGTCGCGGGTAAATTGTCGCTGGCGCTGCCGTTGCGAACGCTGTTCGCGTAACTGCTGTTGCTCCAGCAAACGTGGCTTCGTTATCTGTAAGCTGCGGGCGAGTTGTTGTTCCGCCTGAAGCAAAACTGCGTCTATGCGCGCTTCGGCGCTGCCTGTCAGACGCAGTATTAGCGTTATCCCGACGGCCAGCAGCAGAGGCGCAACGAACATCAGCAACCAGAAACGCAGAAAAGCGGTCCGGCGTTGCTGTCGCCAGGGCAAAAAATTAATTGGCGGGTTCATCAGTACGCCTTCCCAAGCGCCAGCCCCAGCGCGATGGCAAAGTCTCCACCTGGCGGCGGTAGCGGCGGCTGACGAACAGAAACGGCCTCCCAGGGATCAAATCCGCCTTCGCCACATATCGCGACGCTTTCGGGATCAACGGATAACGCTGCCGCCAGCTCCTTCGCGCTAGTCATCCCCACCGCCAGTTTGCGCCCCCAGCTATAGCGCGTCGCCCACAACCACTGTTCGTTATCACGCCAGGCCAGACATTGCTGATGAGAAGGTAAAAAAGGCAGGAATCGCTGCAATGCACTGGCATCCGGGGTGATCGCACTAACATGAACACGCAACCTTTCTGCCAGAGTAAGCAGCGTTGCCAGCTCTTTGCTTTGCGCGGCAGTCACGTTATAGGCGGGACTGAGTGAGTCTTCGCTGTAATCGAAGCGCAGGGAGTCCGGATCCATATCCAGCTCGCGGGCCATCGTCCTGACAGCCAGGCCGTTTGCTCCCGCTCACCAAGGGACATCGACGGGCGCGGAAATGACCGCTGTAATGTGCGACTGGCGGGAAACGCCAACATAATGTGATGACGCTGCGGCAGTTCGCGACTCCACGGTAACAACGTTTTAGCCAGCTGCTGCGCATCAACAATCCGCCCATCTTTGATAATGTCGTTCTCCAGCGGCAACCGCCACCAGCGTTGCAAAAAGCATTCTTTTGCGCCCCGCACGATCGCAACCGCTACCGCTTCTTGCTGTTGTAAATGCAAACCAATTTGCCAGATCTTAAATGCCATTGTGATGATCTCCTTATCACCCGTCACTCTGACGGGTATATCAATGCGTCTGGCTTGCCTTTATACTACCGCGCGTTTGTTTATAAACTGCCCAAATGAAACTAAATGGGAAATTTCCAGTGAAGTTCGTAAAGTATTTTTTGATCCTTGCAGTCTGTTGCATTCTGCTGGGAGCAGGCTCGATTTATGGCCTATACCGCTACATCGAGCCACAACTGCCGGATGTGGCGACATTAAAAGATGTTCGCCTGCAAATTCCGATGCAGATTTACAGCGCCGATGGCGAGCTGATTGCTCAATACGGTGAGAAACGTCGTATTCCGGTTACGTTGGATCAAATCCCACCGGAGATGGTGAAAGCCTTTATCGCGACAGAAGACAGCCGCTTCTACGAGCATCACGGCGTTGACCCGGTGGGGATCTTCCGTGCAGCAAGCGTGGCGCTGTTCTCCGGTCACGCGTCACAAGGGGCAAGTACCATTACCCAGCAGCTGGCGAGAAACTTCTTCCTCAGTCCAGAACGCACGCTGATGCGTAAGATTAAGGAAGTCTTCCTCGCGATTCGCATTGAACAGCTGCTGACGAAAGACGAGATCCTCGAGCTTTATCTGAACAAGATTTACCTTGGTTACCGCGCCTATGGTGTCGGTGCTGCGGCACAAGTCTATTTCGGAAAAACGGTCGACCAACTGACGCTGAACGAAATGGCGGTGATAGCCGGGCTGCCGAAAGCGCTTCCACCTTCAACCCGCTCTACTCGATGGATCGTGCCGTCGCGCGGCGTAACGTCGTGCTGTCGCGGATGCTGGATGAAGGTATATCACCCAACAACAGTTCGATCAGACACGCACTGAGGCGATTAACGCTAACTATCACGCGCCGGAGATTGCTTTCTCTGCGCCGTACCTGAGCGAAATGGTGCGCCAGGAGATGTATAACCGTTATGGCGAAAGTGCCTATGAAGACGGTTATCGCATTTACACCACCATCACCCGCAAAGTGCAGCAGGCCGCGCAGCAGGCGGTACGTAATAACGTGCTGGACTACGACATGCGCCACGGCTATCGCGGCCCGGCAAATGTGCTGTGGAAAGTGGGCGAGTCGGCGTGGGATAACAACAAGATTACCGATACGCTGAAGCGCTGCCGACCTATGGTCGCTGCTGCCTGCCGCAGTCACCAGCGCCAATCCTCAGGAAGCGACGGCAATGCTGGCGGACGGGTCGACTGTCGCATTGAGTATGGACGGCGTTCGCTGGGCGCGTCCTTACCGTTCGGATACTCAGCAGGGACCGACGCCGCGTAAAGTGACCGATGTTCTGCAAACGGGACAGCAAATCTGGGTTCGTCAGGTCGGCGATGCATGGTGGCTGGCACAAGTGCCGGAAGTGAACTCGGCGCTGGTGTCGATCAATCCGCAAAATGGTGCCGTTATGGCGCTGGTCGGTGGCTTTGATTTCAATCAGAGCAAGTTTAACCGCGCCACCCAGGCACTGCGTCAGGTGGGTTCCAACATCAAACCGTTCCTCTACACCGCGGCGATGGATAAAGGTCTGACGCTGGCAAGTATGTTGAACGATGTGCCAATTTCCCGCTGGGATGCAGGTGCCGGTTCTGACTGGCAGCCGAAGAACTCGCCGCCACAATATGCCGGTCCAATTCGCTTACGTCAGGGGCTGGGTCAGTCGAAAAACGTGGTGATGGTACGCGCAATGCGGGCGATGGGCGTCGACTACGCTTCAGAATATCTGCAACGCTTCGGCTTCCCGGCACAAAACATTGTCCACACCGAATCGCTGGCGCTGGGTTCAGCGTCCTTCACCCCAATGCAGGTGGCGCGCGGCTACGCGGTCATGGCGAACGGCGGCTTCCTGGTGGACCCGTGGTTTATCAGCAAAATTGAAAACGATCAGGGCGGCGTGATTTTCGAAGCGAAACCGAAAGTAGCCTGCCCGGAATGCGATATTCCGGTGATTTACGGTGATACGCAGAAATCGAACGTGCTGGAAAATAACGATGTTGAAGATGTCGCTATCTCCCGCGAGCAGCAGAATGTTTCTGTACCAATGCCGCAGCTGGAGCAGGCAAATCAGGCGTTAGTGGCGAAGACTGGCGCGCAGGAGTACGCACCGCACGTCATCAACACTCCGCTGGCATTCCTGATTAAGAGTGCTTTGAACACCAATATCTTTGGTGAGCCAGGCTGGCAGGGTACTGGCTGGCGTGCAGGTCGTGATTTGCAGCGTCGCGATATCGGCGGGAAAACCGGGACCACTAACAGTTCGAAAGATGCGTGGTTCTCGGGTTACGGTCCGGGCGTTGTGACCTCGGTCTGGATTGGCTTTGATGATCACCGTCGTAATCTCGGTCATACAACGGCTTCCGGAGCGATTAAAGATCAGATCTCAGGTTACGAAGGCGGTGCCAAGAGTGCCCAGCCTGCATGGGACGCTTATATGAAAGCCGTTCTTGAAGGTGTGCCGGAGCAGCCGCTGACGCCGCCACCGGGTATTGTGACGGTGAATATCGATCGCAGCACCGGGCAGTTAGCTAATGGTGGCAACAGCCGCGAAGAGTATTTCATCGAAGGTACGCAGCCGACACAACAGGCAGTGCACGAGGTGGGAACGACCATTATCGATAATGGCGAGGCACAGGAATTGTTCTGATTAAAAAGGCGCTTCGGCGCCTTTTCAGTTTGCTGACAAAGTGCACTTGTTTATGCCGGATACGGATGAACGCGTTATCCGGCTAACAAAATCGTGAAAAATCAATATATTGCAGGAACCCCATAAGCCTGATAAGCGTTGTGCATCAGGCAAACTTCACGCATTTACACTCGCCCCTGCCCTTTCAACCATTCGCGCACGAGGAACAGCGCGCTGACATTACGCGCTTCGTTGAAGTCAGGGTCTTCCAGCAAATCCATCATATGCGCCAGCGGCCAGCGCACCTGTGGTAGCGGCTCTGGCTCATCGCCTTCCAGCGATTCCGGGTAGAGATCTTGCGCTACCACGATATTCATTTTGCTGGAAAAATAAGACGGTGCCATGCTGAGCTTCTTCAAAAAAAGTCAGATCGTTCGCACCAAATCCAACCTCTTCTTTTAGCTCGCGGTTAGCGGCTTCGTAGACGCTTTCACCCGGATCAATTAATCCTTTCGAAAAACCTAATTCGTAGGATTCAGTTCCCACTGCGTATTCGCGGATCAGGATCAGGTGATCGTCCACAATCGGCACAATCATCACTGCTTCCCGGTTGGTTGGACGCATTCGTTCATAAACACGCCGCACGCCATTGCTGAACTCTAGATCCACGCTCTCGACGGTAAACAGTCGGGAACGGGCTACAGTTTCAACATTCAGAATGGTGGGTTTTTGTAATGATTTGCTCATCGTGGGATCTATGCTGTGAAATCAGCGGTTATTGTGCGATATCGGACACGCTTTCGGCAATGTGAATTGCATGTTATTTACATTTATGTAACTTAATAAATAATCGTCCTCAAATCAAATTAAAAGTCAATAGGTTGAAATAACTCCAGGAATTTGCTGATATTCCGCCTTCAGAGGGTTTGCTATGATCAGCGGTTACTGTGATGTGCTTAATGATGCTCAAGTTAAACTCCACGCTTGCCGATAGCCAACCGCAGAATCATGTATTGTGTCCGGTGCGACTGACCACGCCTGACAGACTAAGTAAGATGGGGAAAGCATGAGCACCATTGTGATTTTTTTAGCTGCTTTGCTGGCCTGCTCACTACTTGCGGGATGGCTGATAAAAGTGCGATCCAGACGGCGTCAGCTGCCCTGGACCAACGCCTTCGCGGATGCGCAAACGCGTAAACTCACACCTGAAGAACGTAGCGCCGTTGAAAATTATCTTGAGAGCCTGACGCAGGTATTACAGGTGCCTGGCCCAACGGGAGCCAGCGCGGCACCGATCTCTCTGGCGCTGAATGCCGAAAGCAACAACGTCATGATGCTGACACACGCTATCACGCGTTACGGCATCTCTACCGACGATCCGAATAAATGGCGTTACTACCTCGATTCGGTAGAAGTCCACCTGCCCCCTTTCTGGGAACAATACATCAACGATGAGAATACCGTTGAACTGATTTATACCGATTCGCTGCCGCTGGTTATTTCACTCAACGGTCATACGCTGCAGGAGTACATGCAGGAAACGCGCGGCTATGCCTTGCAACCTGTTCCGTCCACGCAGGCGTCGATTCGCGGGGAAGAGAGTGAGCAAATCGAGCTACTCAATATTCGCAAAGAAACGCATGAAGAATATGCGCTGAGTCGTCCGCGCGGGCTGCGTGAAGCGTTGCTGATCGTCGCCTCCTTCCTGATGTTCTTTTTCTGCCTGATTACCCCGGATGTATTTGTTCCGTGGCTGGCAGGCGGCGCATTACTGCTGCTGGGCGCAGGTCTGTGGGGGCTATTCGCGCCCCCGGCAAAATCCTCCCTGCGAGAAATTCATTGTCTGCGCGGTACACCGCGTCGTTGGGGATTGTTTGGCGAAAACGATCAGGAACAGATCAACAATATTTCACTCGGTATTATCGACCTGGTCTATCCCGCACACTGGCAGCCATACATTGCTCAGGATCTCGGTCAACAAACCGATATTGATATCTATCTCGACCGCCACGTAGTGCGTCAGGGGCGATATCTTTCGCTGCATGATGAAGTAAAAAACTTTCCGTTACAGCACTGGCTGCGCAGTACGATTATCGCTGCGGGCTCGCTGCTGGTGCTGTTTATGCTGTTATTCTGGATCCCGCTGGATATACCGCTGAAATTCACTCTCTCATGGATGAAAGGCGCGCAGACCATTGAAGCCACCAGCGTAAAACAACTGGCTGACGCTGGCGTGCGGGTAGGCGATACATTGCGTATTAGCGGTACGGGAATGTGTAATATTCGAACTTCCGGAACCTGGAGCGCGAAAACCAATTCACCTTTTTTACCGTTTGACTGCTCGCAGATCATCTGGAACGACGCCCGCTCATTGCCATTACCAGAATCTGAACTGGTCAACAAAGCGACGGCATTGACCGAAGCAGTTAATCGCCAGCTGCACCCTAAACCGGAAGATGAATCTCGCGTCAGTGCCTCATTACGTTCAGCAATTCAAAAATCCGGCATGGTATTGCTTGATGATTTTGGCGACATTGTACTGAAGACAGCGGATTTATGTTCTGCCAAAGATGACTGTGTGCGACTGAAAAATGCGCTGGTCAATCTCGGCAACAGTAAAGACTGGGACGCGCTGGTAAAACGCGCCAACGCCGGGAAGCTCGATGGCGTGAATGTGTTATTACGCCCGGTGAGTGCGGAATCGCTGGATAACCTGGTGGCAACCTCCACCGCGCCGTTTATCACGCATGAAACGGCGCGAGCGGCACAATCACTAAACAGTCCGGCCCCCGGCGGATTCCTGATTGTCAGCGACGAAGGCAGCGATTTTGTTGATCAGCCTGGCCTTCGGCATCACTTTACGACTACCCGCCGCAAGAACAGTGGAACGCTTTCCAGAAACTGGCACAAATGCTGATGCATACGCCGTTTAACGCCGAAGGTATCGTCACAAAAATCTTCACTGACGCCAATGGTACGCAGCATATTGGCCTTCATCCGATCCCGGATCGTTCCGGCCTGTGGCGCTATCTCAGCACCACATTGCTGCTACTGACGATGCTGGGTAGCGCCATTTACAATGGCGTACAGGCCTGGCGTCGTTACCAGCGTCATCGCACTCGCATGATGGAGATTCAGGCCTATTATGAAAGCTGCCTGAACCCGCAACTGATCACCCTTCAGAAAGCCTTATCGAATAACACGTTTGCGCGGCAGGTTATGCTACCCTGTCGCGCAAATTGCTTCACTCTGGAGATTTCCCTCATGCATATCAACATTGCCTGGCAGGACGTAGATACCGTTCTGCTGGATATGGACGGCACGTTGCTCGACCTCGCCTTCGATAACTATTTCTGGCAAAAGCTGGTGCCTGAAACATGGGGCGCGAAAAACGGGGTTACGCCACAGGAAGCGATGGAATATATGCGCCAGCAATATCACGACGTACAGCATACGCTAAACTGGTACTGTCTTGATTACTGGAGTGAGCAACTGGGTCTGGATATCTGTGCGATGACCACCGAGATGGGACCGCGTGCCGTACTGCGTGAAGATACCATTCCGTTTCTTGAGGCACTGAAAGCCAGCGGTAAGCAGCGAATTTTGCTCACCAATGCGCATCCGCACAACCTGGCGGTAAAACTTGAGCATACCGGTCTGGACGCACACCTTGATTTATTACTTTCCACCCACACATTTGGTTATCCGAAAGAGGATCAGCGGTTATGGCATGCGGTGGCCGAAGCTACGGGTCTGAAAGCTGAAAGAACGCTGTTTATTGATGACAGCGAAGCGATTCTCGATGCTGCCGCGCAATTTGGTATTCGTTACTGCCTCGGTGTGACTAATCCTGACTCCGGGATTGCCGAGAAACAGTATCAACGCCATCCGTCACTGAATGACTACCGCCGCCTGATCCCCTCGCTAATGTGAAGGAGACGCCATGAAAGAGAAACCTGCTGTTGAGGTTCGACTGGATAAATGGCTATGGGCTGCCCGTTTTTATAAAACCCGCGCGCTGGCCCGTGAAATGATTGAAGCGGTAAGGTGCATTACAACGGGCAGCGCAGCAAGCCGAGCAAAATCGTCGAGCTGAATGCCACGCTCACTCTGCGCCAGGGAAATGACGAACGCACGGTGATTGTAAAGGCGATTACTGAACAGCGTCGCCCCGCCAGCGAGGCAGCCTTGCTGTATGAAGAGACTGCGGAAAGTGTAGAGAAACGCGAAAAAATGGCGCTGGCACGTAAACTTAATGCCTTAACCATGCCGCACCCGGACCGACGCCCGGACAAAAAAGAGCGCCGCGACCTGTTACGATTTAAACACGGCGACAGTGAATAACTGTCACCTGCAAGAGAGATGATTATGCCGCAACATGACCAATTACATCGCTATCTGTTTGAAAACTTTGCCGTTCGCGGCGAACTGGTAACCGTTTCGGAAACCCTGCAACAGATCCTTGAGAACCACGATTATCCGCAGCCCGTTAAAAACGTGCTGGCAGAACTGCTGGTTGCGACCAGCCTGTTAACCGCTACGCTGAAGTTTGATGGTGATATCACCGTACAGCTGCAGGGCGACGGTCCGATGAATCTGGCGGTTATTAACGGTAACAATAACCAGCAGATGCGCGGTGTGGCGCGCGTGCAGGGCGAAATTCCAGAAAATGCCGACCTGAAAACGCTGGTCGGCAATGGTTACGTGGTGATCACCATTACCCCGAGCGAAGGCGAACGCTATCAGGGCGTAGTTGGTCTGGAAGGTGATACCCTGGCGGCCTGCCTGGAAGATTACTTTATGCGTTCTGAACAGCTGCCGACGCGCCTGTTTATTCGCACCGGCGACGTAGACGGCAAACCGGCTGCAGGCGGTATGTTGTTGCAGGTAATGCCTGCGCAAAATGCCCAGCAGGACGACTTTGACCACCTGGCGACGCTAACCGAAACCATCAAAACCGAAGAACTGCTGACCTTACCGGCAAACGAAGTGTTGTGGCGTTTGTATCACGAAGAAGAGGTGACGGTTTACGATCCGCAGGATGTGGAGTTCAAATGCACCTGCTCGCGTGAACGTTGCGCCGATGCGCTGAAAACGCTGCCTGATGAAGAAGTTGATAGCATCCTGGCGGAAGATGGCGAAATTGACATGCATTGTGATTACTGCGGTAACCACTATCTGTTCAATGCGATGGATATTGCTGAAATCCGCAACAACGCGTCTCCGGCAGATCCGCAAGTTCATTAATGAGCATGTCCGGCAGAGAGGGCTCTGCCGGATTTTACGACTAATACACCTGATGCGCTTTGTCACTCATTCAGATTCACATTCAGCCTTTCACCATCCACTACAAGATCGCGCCACGCTTTAGGCTTCGTTCCCAGTTTTCCATCCTTCGCAGCTGTGAGTAATTTTTTCTTTCGTTATATCACGCGGAAGTAAACTCATCGTAAGCTCTTGCCATTCTTCTTGTCAGGATCAAAGCCATAGACAATGTATCTTTCATCATCAAAGGCAAAGAGGATCCGCTCTGCCCTGCCATCACTATTCAGATCTTGCTCGACCAGTACGCAGGCGTCTTTTTCAATACAGGTCATCACGTTATAGCGTTCTTTGATTAATGCCGACCAGAATGCCGCATCCGGTTTGCCAGAACCTGGTGCAATTAACACATTTTCGGCTAATGATTTTTCCGACACCACCTTCTGAAGATGTTGCTCTCCATCTAACGCCATCAGCAGATCCCGCGCGCGTTTCGGGTCTTTCATAAACCCGGCATCGCTTTTCAGCGACTCAAGCGCCGCACGTCCATAGCGACCGCTCTGTTCGAGCATGTAGATAGTTACCTGGTCTGGCGTGTTTTTGCCGCTCTGATAACGCGCCATATGACTGTTCACGCTAATGCGCATACTGTCCAGCACCGGCGAATTAAGAAGCACCAGTATCACCAACACCAATAACGAAACCGCAAGGTTCACTTTGCCCTGAAGAACAACGGGATTTTGCCCATTACGCCAGACGATACTGACAAAATACCCCAGCGACCACACCAGTAACACCAGCACCGCCAGCGCGCCCTGCAAGCGGTCGACAGTCCAGCCGTACTGAGCGACCCGCAGCCATAACGCCCAGGCGGCGACGAACACATACAGCGGAGCAACCAGCAAAGCGGTTTTAATCAGGCAACGCAACGGCCCCGTCCAGGGAAGTGACGCTTTTTGCGGATCGCGGACAATAGCCATTAAGATCAATTGCAAAAAGGCCAGCGTTAACAGCAACCCGGCGGCGGAGATGTGGCGAGAAATCGCGCTCAGGCCCGTAAACGGCAGGGTGATGATAAACATCAGGGTTAGCAATGATACTAACGGCAGCAACCCCGTGGCGATTAGCGTGAACAACTTTTGAATAGAGTCGATTAAACGTGACTGTGTTCGCGCGAGGATCACCGCCAGCGCGGTAACCAGACCTAACGTGAGATAAATAAACCAGTCGGTTGCAAAAAAGAGCGTATTGAAAAACGTGATGCCAACAAGTTTAAACAACTCACTCCACAGTAAAAGCACCAGCCACGTCAAGCCATTGGCGAGAAAAATCACCAGTAATATAAGTACGTTATGCCATACTGACTGGTAAAAATAGCGATAGCGGCTACTGTCATTGCGGATGCGAAGGCTTTGTTGTATCCACGGTAGCAACAACATTGCCATCAGCAGCAGATAGCAACCAAAATCCAAAGCGCCTTTTCAGCTCTCCAGGGGTTCATGCCATCAGTTTGCCACTTCAGCCAGCCGCTCATCCCCAGCGTGGCAATAAACACTAGCGCCAGCCATCCCCAAAGGCGCTTCTGTTTAAAAGAGATCACGGAGAAGAGTAAAACGGATGAAAACGCGACGGTCGCAGGCACGCCATAAACAATCCAACTGTGATTTTTTCCGGAAAGCCAGGCGATCAGCAGGTAGCAAACCAGACCCTGAAGTAATCCGGTAGCAATCATCCCCAGCGTGTTGCGGGTGAAAGTTCAACGTTATCCATGTTGGTTATCCAGAATCAAAAGGTGGGTTAATTATCGCATCCGGGCAGTAGTATTTTGCTTTTTTCAGAAAATAGGTGATGCTGCCAACTTACTGATTTAGTGTATGATGGTGTTTTTGAGGTGCTCCAGTGGCTTCTGTTTCTATCAGCTGTCCCTCCTGTTCAGCTACTGACGGGGTGGTGCGTAACGGCAAAAGCAC
>ENA-OQIG01000346-OQIG01000346.1-human-gut-metagenome-genome-assembly--contig:-NODE-346-length-27615-cov-2.148356_pt1 | contig 27615 bp, 38 predicted proteins | sample MGYA00242576_ERZ504741 | MGnify/ENA primary metagenome ERZ504741 (study PRJEB26092, sample SAMD00036436) | human gut metagenome | host: Homo sapiens | study: EMG produced TPA metagenomics assembly of... | reverse complement strand
TTTACTTTTATAAACTCATTTCGTTTTTAATCATCTGAATACACATCCAGTTTTTTAGTAACCGCATTTTCTTCTTCAAATAAGCGAATATGAGCCTCTGGATTTGTTCTACTGATCATAACCAGCAAAGTATTCAGGATAGTAATCGTCGTAACAAAATAGATTTTCAACCGGTTTTTTGCAACAATTACATAATCAGACCGTTTCGCCAAAGGTGAAGTAATGGCGTCCGTAATAGAAATTGTCTTACATCCCAATTCCTTAAGGAAATCCAGTATTTGAAGCGTAAACTTGGTATATTTGGGATATCCAATCACCACCAGTACGTCCTGTGCCGTTGCATATTGCAAAAGAATGGAAATATCATCATTTCTATTCTCAATAAGGGTTACATTGGGTTTCACTCTTTTTAAAAATGATAGAAGAAATAGGCCATCGAAAAAGTAGATCGTGATCCTAAGATATAAATATAACGGCCGCGATTGATGACATCACAGGCTTTTACCATCGTTTTGTACGTTTCTCTGCTGTACAAATTATCTAAGGCCTTCTTACCCTCTTCAATTTGATCATAAAGAACATCTTTATCCGTCTTTTCACTGACCCAAAACCGAAATTCTTTCACAGGCGTAATTTCCTGTCTTGCTATATCCTGCACTGAATTTTGGAAATCAGAATAAGAGGTATACCCCAAAGCTTTCACAAACCGTGTAATTGTAGAGGCACTGATTCCAGTATGACTACTTAACTCTGTAATTGTCATAAAAGCTGCATTCACCAAATTACCTTTTAAATAATCAGCCACTTTTCTTTGGTTCTTTGTCAGCCGATCATACCGCTGGTCGATTTGCTCAATAACCGTCATGATAAGGCTCCTTTTCAATTTTCCTGCAACATCATCTATAGTATAACAAAAACTGGAAGTCCACTCTACCGACTTCCAGTTTTCATTGTTCATAAAACAAACAATTTGTCCTTATTAAAGAGGGAAGAAGAATGGCATTCCTACCAATGCCCAAAGAATGATAAACAGAATGGAAGTCATTGATACACACCAACCTCCAAAAAGCATGGCCTTAATGCTCTCACTTCTGGCCAATCCCATGGGAGCAACATATTGGATCCTGGGTAAATAGAAGTCGTTACTCGAGAACCGCAAATCAAGCAATAGCCCATACTTCTTCTGGGACATGAGTTGCTTTTACGGATTCAATGAACAGGTCATTTGTGACTTTCAGCTGTGCAACAGCTCCCCCATTAATACCGAATGAACCAACCAAAGTCCCCAAGATTACAACCATTGCCCGGCTCCCTTCACCTACAAATTGCAGGAACCATTTTCCCAGTGCTTCAAAGCCGTGTCCCATGTTAATATATTCCAACATCATGTTCAGAAAAATAAACAACAGAAAGGTACCTGACATTTTACCCATACCTTCTGAAAACTTCTTGAACATTTGAGAAAGAGACATTCTGCTTACAACAGCAATCAGTAATGCAAGGCTCAGCATGACAAAGCAGGTATAAGCAGTACCTTGTTTGGAAATCATACTATAAGCAAGCAGCCCAATAAAACCTGCTAAAAAAATAACTGTCGTTCTCTTTTCCTTGCCTGTCACTTCGGCAACTGTCTTTTCATCATCTGTCAAAGAATATACTTCATCATAACTTGGATCGTGTTGTATTTTCTTTCCACAGAAATAAATCACTACCAGCCAAATCAGGCCATAAGGCAGTGCTGCCAGAGCATCATCCGTCCGTAACTTAATCCGGTTATTGCCAATAAAGCAACGGTCGGACCTGTAAACGGACCCCAGATCAAGCCCGTTTCTCCAGAAGATTGGAACAAACAAGCCACCGTAGCAGGTTTTAATCCTGCTGCTGCAACAACAGGAATCAAGATAGCGCTACAATGGCACATCCCCCAGCTAAAGTACCAAGCAATCCACATACTAACGTGGTAGTTAGTATTACACATAGTATGGCTCTTTTTTCCGTTTTGACTCCAACATATTTCACAATCCAATGAACCATGGTATGCGTAACGTGAGCTTCCGTCATCACAGCACCCAGTCCAGCCCCACACATAATGATTAAGCCGATTAAGCCCAAGGTGGACCCCAAAGACTTTTGAATCAGTTTTCCTGTCAGGGCTGCGTCTGCCCTGTTAAGATATATCCTACTGCGCAGGATAAAAAGGCAGAAGTCAATGCATGAACTTTGGGTTTAAAAGCAACAATCACATAAACAACCAGTGGAATTAACGCCCACAAAGATTCTTCCGGTATCAACGCATGCGGTCCCATACGCATTCCCTCCCTCATAGCAAGCTTCGGATTCCATTACTCAATCATTATGCAACAGTACCTTACCCACTTTCATCTCATTTCTAACACCATGATGAACCACTGTCGTTCCTCTGATTATGACATCCTGAATACCTGTTGGCTGTTTTTTTGAATCCAGGTATGTAGATTCATCTTTGATTTTCTTTCCGTCAAAGATAACCAGACTTGCCAAATAGTTCTCTTTAATCCTCCTAATTTCTTTAACCCGAGAATATCAGCGGGCAAACCTGTTATTTTATATACAGCCTTATGCAGCGGGAGAAGGTGATGTTCTCTTACAGTTTGTAAATATCTGGGAAATGTGCCAAAGTTCCGCGGATGAGGATTTCCTTCTATCAGTGAATTATCGTAAGGCATGGAATAGCCATCTGACCCAACAGAAACAAAAGGCTGCTGCATAATTTTCAACATGTCGCCTTCATCCAGGCAAAAATAACAACAAGGAACGCCTCCACCAGTGGATGTCAGGAGTTTTGCTGCCGCCTGAACAGGCTCCTCGTCCATTTTTTCACTGATTTTTTTCAATGACTTTCCGTCATAATCAGGAAATGCTCCTTTCGTGCTTACAACAAGGATTTTGTCAGCACCTCCACGCCGTTCCATCTCATTTCCCATTTCTTGAAGCAGTCGAGGTTCCGGGTTTGCCAATCTGTCGCACATTTCTTCATATCCACCGCTTTGTGCCCAACCTGGGACCAGAGCTGCCAAATTTGTAGAAGTAGCCGTATAAGGATATTGATCACAAGTAATATCCAAGCCTTCAGCCTGCCCATCCTGAATCATTTTCAAAAGTTGCTCTGCTTTCCCCCACTGCGGTTTTCCAATCAGTTTTAAATGAGAAATTTCCAGATGTACACCGGATTGACGGGTAACTTCAAGCATTTCCTCTACAGCTTCAAAGATTTTCGTACTTTCACTTCTCATGTGAACGGATAAAATCGCTTCGTGCTTTTTGAGGATTTTCGCTAAATAAACAAATTCCTCCAGATTACCATAAGAACTCGGCGGATAAATCAACCCCAAGGACATACCAAATGCTCCTTGCGACAATTCCTTTTCCAATAAATCTCCCATTAGTTTTAGTTCATCAGAAGAAGGCGGTCGCATCTCGAAGCCAACAACATTGCCCCGCAAGGTACCATGTCCAATCAGTACCCCCAAATCAGTGGCATGGGGGGATTGTGCAACATGATGTACATAATCCAGTACATCATCATCCTGCAGTGCCAAATCCCCCAGAGGAAGTTCCAGCCCTGCTCCTATAAATTCTTTGATTTCTGTTCTGCACGTTGAATTCACGGGTAAATTGGATATACCACAATTACCAATGATTTCCAACGTGATTCCCTGACACACCTTACTGTCCATATGATATTCTGAAAAAAAAGGAGTTAAATCTGAGTGCGAATGGATATCGATAAATCCAGGGGAAACAACATATCCGCCTGCATCTATCGTTTCTTTGGCTGGTTCCCCAATTTTAGAAGCAATTTGAGAGATCATTTCTCCTTTAATACCAATATCTGCCTGATATTCCGGACTGCCAGTCCCATCTACAACAGTTCCATTTTTAATCAACAGATCGAGCATGTTCTTCCCTCCTTGCGTCTATTCGCTTTCATATTTTTTATTTTATAAAAATTATACACCATCCCCAAAGATTTGTTAATTATATTTTCATATTTTTAATTTTAGAAAATATTATTTTCATTTTTTGTTCCTGTTAAAACACTTTCCTCAAAAAGATAAGGAGTTACTATTTGTAACCCCTCATCCTATTTCACCCAATCACAATCCCGTTTCTATACAAAGCTCTCCGCACACTGGAACAGGCAGATACCGGCGTATAAGCCTGTCACACCGGACACCGGCTTGCTCAACACATCAATGGAAAACCGGCACCCTTCTGCCTCTATTTCAATTTTATGGGTATTCCCTGGAGAATCCGGATCAGCGATAATCACCGACTGGGTCTTTTCAAACCCTAACCCTGCCATAGCAATTCCGGCATGAACATTTACATTCCGTGGATATGCTTTGCAGGCACCCCGAGTAGGTCCTTCATACAGTACCGTCCGCACTTTGTCCGCACGCCCCAGGTTCTTGGGCTTTTTCGTGGTGGTAATTTTTACACTTTCCAAGACTGTTCGTCCATCAAAAACTCCATCCAATCCCAGAATTGCCCCATGAGGAATAAGAAAAGTGTGGCCGTAGGTTTCACACAATTTCTCTACCTGTTCCGAGAACCCTCCTTCGGCAAAAGCCGTGGTAGAAAAAGCCATAAAATCACTATATTTCAATACAATAGGAGCCAGGGCAATCACCACCTTGGCCACAGCTGCTTCCACCACCAGATCAACACCTGCGGCACACTTTTCTTCCAATTCCTCTGGCATGGAAATCCAAAGTTTTTTCAAGTCTTGCTCTTTGGGCTCCATGGCATCGTAAATAAAAACAAATTCCGCCTCATTTTTCAGGTGTTCATAAATATAGCGGCCAATAGTCCCACACCCGATTAAGCCAACTTTTTTCATAGCAGCCTCCTTTTAAATCATTGTTCTTTATCCAATTCCAGGATTGTTTGATACAAGGCTTTTACTCCATGTTCCAGATCAGATTCTTCGGTCCATTCCTCTTTGCAATGGCTCAATCCATCTCTGCTGGGCACAAAATCATTCCCACTGGAATCCGGTGGCCGAGGGCATTGGCATCATGTCCGGCGCCGCTGGGCATGACTATATAACTTACGCCACTTTTTCCAGCAGCCTTTTCAATCGTATCCATCAGATGAGTATTACAGGGAATGGAGCCTTTATCCACTCTTTTTTCAGTAACCGCAAAATCATCCGGTGTACATCATATAAAGCAATAGGCCCTGCCGACCAAAGCCGGCAGGCCTATTGCTTACTTGCATATATTCTGTACTTCTTCAGACCAGGGCATCATCTGCTGGAGCAGTTCCGGATGGATCTTGAAATCCATGTTGGGCAGCTTCTCGAACAGGTAGATCAGATAAGTGTATGGCTCCAGGCCATTGGCCTTACAGGTCTCGATGATGCTGTAAATCGTGGCACTGGCTTCTGCTCCTTTGGGAGAAGCGCTGAACAACCAGTTTTTCCGGCCTATGGTGAAGTTCCGGATGGACCGTTCACAGATATTGTTCGTCATGGCAGTTTCTCCATATCCTGTTCCTGACGGTGGAGCGGCACGGCCATCTGGTATTTCTGGACGATGACATGGGCTACGGCAGATGCTGTGGCCATGGAATTCTGCAGGACGCTGTGAGGCACTTGAGGCTTCTCAACCACAAAATGTTCCTGCTTCCGGCATTCCATGCACTGGAAAGATTCCTGGTAGATGTCGATGATCTTGACCTGGGCAGGGATGAACTGCACTTCTGTGCGGATTTTCTCTTTGCCCATGGAGAACAGGGGACTGCCGCAGCGTTTGCAGATCCGTTCATCTTCCGGGAGAGTATACATTTTTTCTTCATGGGAAATTTTTCCAGCAGCTCGGCCCAATCCCGCTTCTGCTTCTGCTTCTTGCGCCGTTTGTGGGCCGGGACTTCGATCTCAGGTTCCGGTGCCGATGGTTTGGCTTCCACTTCGGCTCATTGAAGAGATTGAGCTGGTCCGGACAAATCTTTTCCGCTAGAATCTGGCTCCAGTATTCCAGAGCCTTCTGATGTTTTATGCGTTGAAGTTCACCCAAAACGAAACCACTCCAGAGATGAGTGACACGAATGGCTTGAAAAACGACACGTTGCGCACCGTAGAGAAATTCGTTTTTTTCGTGCGATGTTTTTAACATCCGTATTATCTCAAACTGAAGGTGGTAATTCCATACACCGGATTTTTTAGCGCTTACTCTCAAAAGCTGCCAGCCGACTGTTCATTACCCAACCGGCACTAAGTCTCATGGTCCAAAAAGAAGAAAAAGAAACGGGGCACTTCCTTCTTCAACCGAAATGTAAACCCCATCTTTCCTACAGAAGCCGGTCTGGAGTACATCCATGCGTCCATGAAAATCCAGAAAATTGAACAATAGCTGGAAAAACGTCTCCACTCCCTAAGCAATTCCCTGACCATTGCCAGTTCCGCTTTTTTCTGTGCCAATGTGCTTCCCCAGCTGACGGACGCCTTTATAAAGACCCAGCCTCCCGGCTGCCGGTCCATTGTCTGGAAGGCTCGGCCCGGAAACTGGTGGCCTTTCTCCAGGATGGAAGGCTGATTTTGTCATCAGCGTAGACGACCATTACGGCCGGAACACCCAGTATCAAAAAATCCGCCAGGAATACATCATCCTGGCGGCGCCCCGTTCCCTGATTCAAAATCCTGAACTCCAGAAGGCGGCACTTCCATATCTCTCCATCCAGACCGGCTCCTTTTCCCAGCCGGCTTATCCTGCCCTGTCCCTGAAGCATTTTTCCGGGCTCCCCTTCATCCTGCTGACCAAAGGGAATGTCCTCTACACCAGAGGCCGAAAACTCCTCCGGAACGCCGGTGTCATCCCTTCCTCCATTACCTATATGGACCAGCTCCAGACCTCCTTCCTGGCTGCCCAGACCGGCCAAGGGCTTGCCTTCATCCGGCCGAACTGGCCACCATTGCCGAAGATCCGGGACAGTTCTATTTTTATAAAATCGATGATAAACTGGCGCTGCGGGATGTGAAGATTTTTTATCAGAAGGCTAAGATATCACCGTTGAAAGAAGCTTTTCTGCTCTTTTGCGAACAGCACTTTAGCCAATGATGAACCCGCAGATTTTCTCTAAAAACAACGAGGATACCGCACAAATGGTATCCTCGTTGTTTTTTCATTCTCACATTTTTCAATTAGACCATGTATAGATATCCTAATCCAATAACCGTGAGCAATCCGACCATAGATGCCAGTACCGTTGAAATAAAAATATACGGATAACATTCTTTAGCAGAAAATCCACATGTATCTGATACCGTAATTAACATCCATTATGGGGTAAACAACTGCACCCTGCTGTTGCAATTGCTACGATTCTATGCAGGAGTTCTGGAGGCACCCCTAACTGTAAATATGGTTTTGATAAAAGATTCATGCCACATCACAGCCCCCTCCCCCGTTCCCCGTTAATACTCCTGAAAATGAGGCTGCAATACCCAATGATATAACGGGGGCTACAGGCAACGAAATAATAGCCTGCAAAATCATTTGCGCTCCAGCACATGCCAACACTGCACCGCCAAAGCCTACTGAAACAGCTGTCGTTATACTGGCGATTCCGACATTGGCAACCCCTGCATTAAATGTATGCAGTTTACTGAAAAGATTTTTCCGTCCAATAAAAGTTGCCAGTAACGTTCCGGCAAAAACAGCTGTAGAAAGGCCAAGATTCCATTTATTAATCAAAATAACAATTAAGACCATTGGCAGAACCGACATCCATTCAGGAAGATTGGGTTCTCTTTTGAACTCCTGAATTCTCTTTTTTACGTCTTCACTCACATCGAAATGTTCTTTTTTTATACGAGACTCTTTAAAAATAAGCCGAAAATAAAAAAAGATAAACCCAACGGTAACCAGTGCTGCTATGATACTTATAAGCGGTGCTGCCATAGGTGTGGTCCCAATATAAAGTGTAGGAATTATATTATTTAATTGTGCTCCGCCAGGAACCATCGAAAGAGGAGCTGTGCATGATGCAGACATAATACATGCCGGTATAAATTTTCGTGACAAATCAGCTTTTTCAAAAGTTGCTAAAAAAATAGGATATACTGTAAAAACTATGACAAAAACACTAACTCCGCCATAGGAAAGGAGTGCTGTTATCAAAAGTGCTCCATAGACAGCATTCCGATTGCCAAACCAGCGTCCTATCATGTTGGAAAATGCTGAGACAAGCAATGTTTCTTCCATGACCTTCCCAAATAATGCGTTTGTAACAAAGACCAAAAAGTACTTGGCAATAAAACTTCCCAAAGCTGTAGAATAATGTTCCATCACTAAATCGTAAAAAGAAAAATTATTAGTCATTGCTAGTATAAGAGCACTCAGTAAGGTTGCCAAAATCAAATTCACACGTTTGTACACCAATACCATTAGCAATATAATAGCAAGTATAATCCCGATTACATTCATAACATTCACACCCCTGAGTAAAAAAGAGAGATGTAACATTGAAACTGCTGCATCTCTCTTTTGGGATTTCTTATCTCATATAAGGAAGGTATTTTGCAATTGTATGAATTTCCGCTTTCTTCAAAACATCTTCGGCAGGTTCCTGCCCAATTCCGGGTAAATCGGGAACCTTATACCGGCCATTCACTGGCTGATAATCATACTTGCAGGTTACCCGGTTTACTGGATCGAGGGCTCTCTGATGATGTTCATGAATCAGGAAATTCGGAATTGCTGCTTCAATCTGCAACGCCGCGGCCTTAGAAATGGGACTACCACAAACATGAATCTGAACATGAGCATCATATGCCCAGGCCATATCGCAGATTTTCTTTGCTTCAGACAAGCCGCCACACAAGCACAGATCCGGTTGAATTACATCCAGGCATCTCTTTTCAAAGAACTGACGATATCCCAGCCGAGTGTAAATTCTTTCTCCAGAAGCCAGCGGCATGCTGGTTTTCTTTTTAATTTCCACAAAGTTTTCCACATTTAAGGGATGTGCCGGTTCTTCGTAATAGAAAATCCTGAGAGGTTCTAACACTTTGGCAATTTGGATTGCAGACAAGGTATCAGAATTGGAATGCATCTCGATGATAATATCCAGATCATCGCCACCAGTTTCACGGATAGCAGCAACCCGATTATATACTGTTTCCAACACATAATGGGAGAGAGGCCCTCTGATATTCCATTCTTTGGATTTATCCGTACCCGGAATAAGAATCGGATCAACCTTCACACAATCATATCCTTCGGCTATGCATTTTCTCGTAACTTCAGCATATTCTTCTGGGGTTTCCAATTTCTGCTTTTTGATATCAGAACCCCAATTGAATTGAATCTGGCTGGCATATACCTTAAATTATCATTTGTTTTCCCGCCCAGCAATTCATAAACAGGAACTCCTAAAGCTTTCCCTTTTAAATCCAGTAGAGCAATGTCAATGGCACTCATAGCAGCGGTTACAACAGTTCCACCACCCATTCCCCAGAAAGTCTTGCGGAAAATGGTTTCCCAGATTTCTTCAATATGCATTGGATTCATGCCGATGATTTGTTCAGCAAAATCCTGAATCATCCCAAGGCCAGCGCGCCAACCTTTCCCATAAGCCAGACCAGCTTCACCCCATCCACAGATTCCTTCATCCGTGTTAATTCTAACAAGTACCGGGCTCCACGCTCCTCTGGAAGAAGCCGCAGCCCCGCCACTTGGTAATTGCAGTGCATCAATACTCGTGATTTTCATGATAATTTCTCCTTTCAAAGACATAAATTAAAAGATTCCAGCCAAATTTTTATTAAACCATTTTTTTCACACTGTCCATATGGACTTTGCCACTGTTATATCGGAGAACCGCATAGACTCCGCAAAAGATAAGAAATGCAATGTTGATAATCATAACAGTAAAGGACAAACCTCTCAAGGAAAGATACACCATATAAATATTTGCCAGTACCGTTACGATCATAATCGTATAAAAAACGCCATCAGGGATATGCAGGAAAGAATTCTTCCATTGTTGGCTCAGGATTTTGGGCATATAAAAGATGGAAAAGGCTGTGAGCATTCTTAAAAGATAACCTACCAAAACCAGATTACTGGTAATTTCTTTGATGCTCAAGCCAAAAATCAATGGTAAAATTCCCACCAGGTAAACGGCAAACATAATGACATAAGGAACATTCTTGGAATTGGTACGGCCAACTATTTCTGGGAACCAACCATCACGAGCTGCTCTTAAGATGGGGTTTGCCCGTGATCCATAGGTGGAATTCATCGTAGTCATCAATGCCATAACCGGTCCGCCAATAATAAATACGGGATAGAGCGTTCCAAAAAGTTTCTTTGCAGCCAACGTCAAGGGTTTATTTGCTACCTGATCGATGGGCAACAACCCGCAATCCACAATAGCCACACTGACATATACCACCAAAATAACCAAGGTTGAGATGATAATGGCCAAAGGAATATCTTTGGTCGGTCTGGCTGCATCTTTACTGAAATTCATTACCATATACTGACCATAGGTTGAATAAGCATAAATGGCTATAGCCGCTACAAATCCTCCATACCCATTTTTGAAAAATCCAGGCTGAGTGATATCATATACAACCGGATTTACTTGAGTCATCCCATAAAATCCAAAAATCAGAAGTGCAATCACCAAGATAGCCGTAAACAATTTTTGGACATCCGCCATAATGTTTACCCCACCAAGGTTCAGTACGAAAAATACTGTAACAGCAATCAAGCCAATAGCCGTTCCATTCAGAGAAGGAAAAACAGATGTCACATACATTCCTAAAGATTTTCCCAATAACGAAAGACTTAGGCATTGGGTGATGAACGCAGTTGCATAGAAGCCGGCCACCCTTTTATCCATCATATTGGCAACAATACTATATTCGCCGCCCTGCAATAAAGTAGTACTGCTAATAAAGATGAAAGGCAAAATGCTGAAAAAACCAACCAGGATGGCTGCCCCATAAGCAAGCCATGCTGAAGTTCCTGTTACTCCAATGGCAGTACCGATTAAGGTAATTACACCGGCACCAATAACTTGTCCACTGGAAATAGCAACCAAATCTGCTAATGTCAATTTCCGTGTTGATCCACTCATTTTGTACTTCTCCTTCCTTACTATTTCAGTATCCGTTCATATGTTCTTTCTATGAGAATAGTACTTCTTTTCTGAAATAAATAAAATTACTTTTCATTTTAACAGTTGTTAGGTTATAATTTAATAACTGAAAGGAGGTGGGTATCACGGAATTATTGCAACTTCGTTATTTTTTAAAATTGGCAGAAAGTGAACATCTAACAAAAACTGCTGCAAAGCTTAGAATTTCTCCTCCCAGTCTGAGTTCCTCTATAAAAAAATTAGAACAAGAATTAGGAGTTGCCCTCTTTACTCGTTCTAAGCAACGAATTTATCTAAACGAAAATGGAAAGGCCTTTTATCAATACGTTAGTCGATCATTGTCCATATTGGACGAAGGCATTGAATCTCTACATCCAATAAAAAATTACGCTCTTTCCATTGCTTTAACCAGCCAATCGGTTTATGCAGATATGTTGTACGCTTTTGAACAGAAGTATCCTGAAATCCCTTTGAAAGCATCAACTTTGACCTACTCTGATGTTATGAATACTGAAACTCTCAATCGCTTTGATTTCTATTTGGGTATTATTGAAGATTTGAATACTTCCGAAAGAGAAATCATCCAGCTATGCTCCAGTGAATCGCCCGTAGTCATGATTTCTCGAAACCATCCTTTAGCATCAAAAAGAACTCTTCGACTGGAAGAACTAAAGAATATGCCATTTATTTCCATTACCCAGGAAAATTCCTCGGCCACACAATTTGTATTTCGTGTTTTTGAAGAAGCACATTTTAAGCCGCGTAAATTTTTCGAAGGCAATTATCTTGTTCGACAAAAAATGGTTGCTGAAAACAAAGCCGTTGCTATCACGACTATGGTAGGTGCTGCTGCAAATGCATTACAGTCACCACAAGTAACTTTTATTCCCGTTGCTGAGATTAAGGCCACGCGTACCCAATCTGTCAGTTGGCCCAAACAGAAACCCCTTTCCGCCTCAGAGAAAAAGTTTATCCGTTTTTGTCAGCATTATTTTAAGATCCACCCATGGATATAAAAAGAACTGGAAGCCGAATACCATTCAGCTCCAGTTCTTTTCTATACTTTCTTTTATTCATTAAACGGGACAATTTTACTTGGCACTATCCCAGCACAGCTACACCTAAAGGATAGCCCACCGCGACTGTTACCAAAACGGCTATGATCATCATGGTAATCCCCAGTTTCAGGACTTGTCCGGTAGTTGTTTTTTCAGATCCTATGGCAAGCGCCACAGCCGGATGAGCTGGTGGTGTCGCATAGGCATAACTGGCAATCATCCCGATCAATGCACATACAACAGCAGTATTTATAGCTCCATTGGTTGCATTGCACAAAGGAATGGCAATGGCAGTTACAACGGTAACCGTTACCATATTCGAAGATACGTTGGTCTGGATGGAGGCCCAGGCAATAATAAAGAGTACCATCGTAGCCGCAGAAGCCGATTGCAGCAGGGGTGCAATGGTCTGTGAAATCCATGCAGTAATCCCCACCGTTTTATTTGTCATGGCAGCTCCCAAGGCCAGCGTGCCTGCAGCCATAATGATGCTGCCCCAATCAACGCCTTTGCTGACAGCCTCCTTAAAGTCCAGTAAAGGCTTTCCTTCCAGTGTCAGCAGACACAACAGACTGGCCCCAACAAGAGGCGGGAATGCTGTACCCTGGTTTTTAAAGAACTGATAGATCCCGGGAAACTTGATTTTAGGAAGCCTGGTACTATCCACATAATAACCACCGCTACGCAAATGGACAGAACCATTTTTTCATATTTTTCCATGGGCGGAATCGTTTTTTCCAAAGCATCAAAGTCCAAATTGGCCACTTTGGACATGTCCGGTTTCAACACAAAACGGAAAATCAGCATAAGGGCGGCAAAACAGATCAGCCTACGGGAACTGCGAACAACATATAGTCCCCATAAGCTATGCTTTTTCCTGTTGCCGCACTGTAAAAGCCCAATGCCATAATGGGAAAAACATGGGCTATTGGAGTCATGCCACAGGACATTTCTGCACAAATCAGCTGTCCCAGGACCAGGCTGTTGGTAAGAGAATCCTCATTCCGAAGCTGCAGTTCTTCACATATCGCATCCAGTATGGGAAGATAAATGACAAACAAAACTACTGGAGACATAAACATCCCAATGATCAGTACTGATGCACAATAAGAAATAAGGAACCACCATGATCCCTTTCTTGCAATCCGACTGCAGATAAACCCAATTGCACACCGTTTCACAAAGGGAGTTTTAGACAACGCATAGGTACACATAAACGTAAACAACAGAAAAGAAAAAGTGGAATTCCCTACTGATACTGCCAATAATTTATTCAGACTCAGACCCGGCACTGTAGCAGCATAGCAATTCCCAATAAACTGGGCCAGTGTATGGCAATGGTTAACCACATAATCAGCACACCGGCAAAAATACCCAGCACCTGCATTCCTGCAGGTGTCAATCCTCCTGCCGGCGGAAGGACTTTGCCCAAAAACATGCACAGCAGCCCTAAAATTACAGCCGTTTGCCGTTTCATCCTACATCCCCCCTTTTATATCAGAGCCCCCTGGCGCAGCAATTCTTTTTGTACTGTTTCAACAGCACACCCTTTCCCTTGGGAAAGAGCAGCTGCAACTCCAGCAGCCTGACCAGTGGCAAATCCGCACCCCATGACCCGTACAGATGCAAAAGCTGTAGGATCCGCGCTTATCGTTCTTCCTGCACACCACAGATTCATCCATCCCTTTGCCTGGAGACACCCCAGGGGAATGCCATAATAGTCATCATTGTCTACAAAGACATACTTTGCAATTTTATTGACATCCAGATGCATTTCGCAGGGCCATCCACCCCTGGCTACTGCATCTTCCGGTTTGACCGCATGAAGTACCTGTTCCCCAGTCAAAGTCTTTTCCCCCAAAACATGTCTGGTATCCCTTAATCCCAGCTGCACACCGGTAGAAACCAGCCGACATTTTTCCATACCTGGCATATATTTATGGAACACTTCAAGATATTCCTGTGCCTGTCTCCGTGTTTCCATTTCACAGGAAGTCAACGTTTCTGCACTTAAATCAGGTACCCATATACTGGGCAAAATGGCACATACCGTATCATCATTCACTCGAAAAACAATCCCCGACTCTTTTGTTAGATGCTTGTATCCATCTTTTTTGGCCTGTGTAAAGATTCCTTCCAAAATGGCCGGTTTAAAGCGAACGTCTGGAGAGACTCTGTCCAACATCAGAATCCGGGTAGAAGCCTGTCCTTTCCCGCTGCCATCTCCATAGCGCAGCTTTGCTCCTGCGAGATATGCCAGATTGGCATCACCAGTAGCATCCACAAAAGCATTGGCTGTAAATTCATAACTATTCTGATCATCCATACACACAACCTTTTGAACTTTCCCATTTTGCAGATCTGCCTCTGCCTGGACCATCTGGCAATGGAGCAGGACATCTACTGGATAACGAGAAATAACCTGATCCAAAGCAAATTTTGTAGTCTCCTGGTCCAATGCCACAATGGCATTCCCCACTGGAGAAAGTGTATAACCATCATACTGGCCCAAGGCATGCAATTCCTCCAGGATTTCCTGCCCCACACCTTTGACAATCTGTTGGGCATTTTCTCCATGCGTAAAAAAGCCACAGTATGATAAAACATTGGCCGTCGTCGCCTGTCCTCCCAGGCAGCCATATCTTTCCACCAGGAGACAACTGGCGCCAGTTTTGGCAGCTCCGATTGCTGCTGCCATACCAGCAGCACCACCTCCAACCACCAGAACATCATATTGTTTTTTTAACATGGTTTTCTCCCCCCTCTGCTTTCTCTGTATTTATTATAATATTCCGTTTGTTTTTGGTAAAAATCATTGATTCTATAATCTTCATAGGTTATAACTATTTTAAAGCTCTTATTACCTGTCAACAAAGGAGGTCAGTTCTATGATCAGCAATCGCCAGATGGAATATCTGCTGGCCATAGCCCGAACTGGAAACATTACCAAGGCTGCCCAGCTGCTCCATATTTCCCAGCCATCTTTAAGCAATCAAATCATCTCTCTAGAAAAACAGTTGGGGATTCCCTTACTGGAACGCCGCAGAAAAAGAGTGTATTTGACAGATGCCGGACAATACTTTGCTACACAATCCCAAAAGATTCTCACGCAAAGCCAGAATCTGGAACATGCCATGAATGAGTTTTCTCAAATTAAGCGGGGATCTCTGCGTTTAGGTCTTCTTCCCATTCTCTGCTCTTTGCATCTCCCTGAAGCCATTGCTTCCTTTCAGAAAGAATACCCGCGAATTCTCCTGAATTTAACAGTTGATGGAAGTCGCCACTTGATGGAGAAACTTTTAGACGACAGCTTAGATGCAATTATTGCTATCCTGGAAAAAACAGATCTTCAAGATGACATAACAGCCATTCCCTTAAAAACATCCCCTATTTATGCCGCCATTCATGAGTCCCATCCTCTAGCTGCTCAACAGTGGGTAACTACACAACAATTGCTCCATGAGTCTTTGATTATCAGCGGAGATAGTTTTGTGCTTCAACACATTATTCTTGAAAGCATGAATGCCAGTCGGATTTTGCCTGAACATAGCCACAAATGCAATCAGATTGAGCCAGCCTGGCTCTTGTGGATAAAATATGGGAATTACTTTCTGCAGCAAGGAAGTCGCATCATATTACAGATTTTCCCATATTGTTCTTCGTCCATTTACCCCTCCCATTACCCGCAACATTTATATGGCCTATCGAAAACAGCTGAATTATTTTCCTCTCCTAAAAGCCTTCGTACAATATATAGAAAAGTTTATTCACATTGTTAGCGTCGGGTAAATTTAGCCGAGGAGGGGGTGCAACTGTTTTTTGGGACCTACATACCGTGAGAGTACACCCGAACGCACAGGCGGGCGAGGCAAAACGACCCGTCCTTACAAAGCTGCCAGCGTCAGCTGACATCCAACTGCGTATGACTAATGACAAAAAACGACGGTCGCCACAGGCGACCGCCGTTTTTCGTATTTCAATCCATCACAATCCTGTCCAGCCTGCCAGTTGCAGGACAGCCAGCGCAACAGAAGCCAGGATACTTTGCAGCAGCAGGAACGGAGCAAACCATTTGGCATACCGGTTATAGGCAATCCCCGCGATACCCAGGGAACCCATGATGGTCCCTGCGGTGGGAACGATACAGTTGGACAGCCCATCTCCGAACTGGAAGGCCTGTACTGCCACCTGCCGGGTAATCCCTGTCAGGTCAGCCAGCGGAACCATCAGCGGCATCACTGCCGATGCCTGCCCGGACCGGAAGGGATAAACAGGTTGATAAACAGATTGGCCCAGAACATCAAAATAGCACCGATAACAGGTCCGAAACTGCCAATAGGGATGGAAAGATAGTACACAATGGTATTCAGGATATGGCCATCTTTCAGGATGACTGAAATCGCATTGGCAAAGGCAATGATGAAGCCTGCATTCAGCATGGTTTGCAACCTTCAATGAAAGCTTTCGTCGTCCCGTTGACACCCAGACCCAATGCCGCACCCTGCAGGATTACTGCCAAGAACATAATGGCGGCAATCTGCTGGTTCCCCCATTTGGCCACAACAGCACCGGTCATGATGCAACAATAGCCAAAATCATAACTGCCAGGCAAAATTTCTGTTTCCCATTCAGTTTACCGGCCGATTCAAAGCTCTCCCCTTCCTGGCGCCATGTATTCTTCCGGTTTCATACCTTCCTGATAGCACAGACTGGTCGTTGGATCTTTTTGGATCCCTTTGATATACTTCATGACCAGCAGATAGTTTAGTACAAAGTTGACCCCATGGAACAGAAACCGTACCGACATCCCGGAAAACACCGGCAATTCCGCAATGGGATGGGCAACCCCCAAAGTGGAAGGATTGGCCCAGCCTACATTGAAACCGGAATAAGCGCCCAGGTAGATAATCATGAATCCGGCCGCCGCATCCAATCCCATGGTTTTGGCCAGGACCATCCCGATAGGGATTAACGCAACCGTCGGATTGGCAAATACCCCCGTTGCACCGCCCACGGACATAAAGGCCATGATGATAAAGACGATCTTCCCCAGATTTTGGCTGTCCCTTTGACCACCCACCGAACGGAATGCGACTTCCACTGCTCCGCTCTTTTGCATCATGTGCACGGCCGAACCGGTGAACAACACCATGGCAAAAAGGACAGAAGCCCTCTGGAAGCCTGTTACTACTGCATTCAGCACCGCAAAAGGTCCCTGGGGGGCCTGGGTCACCGCATGGTAGGTACCTGCCACTACCCGCGTCATTTTCCCGACTTTGACCGTATCGTATTCCCCCGCCGGTAGAATGACCGTCAGGATCGCAGCCACGCAAATCAGGAAGAACAGAAGCGCAATGGTCTCCGGAAATTGGAACTCTTTTTTCTTCTCCACCTTTTCCATAATTTCTCTCCTTATGGCTTGGCCAGATAATCTCTGGTAAATTGCGTCAGTACCTTCACACCCGTCGGCAAAGCAGTTTCATCGAACACATTCTTTGGGTTATGCAGACCACACCGGGTATTAGGGTCGGTATCATTCCCTGTCCCCAGCCGGAACTGGCAGCCCGGACACAGCTTCGGGAACATCCAGGAGAAGTCATCTGATCCCGTAGAAGGATACGGAATCTGATTGACATTCTCCTTCCAATAGTTTCCGCCGCCGCCTTTTCAATGGCATCGATGACCTTTGCGTCGTTGATCAGCGGTGGCATCCCGTCGGCCCATTTCACTTCCCCTTTTCCCCGGAAAGCTGCAGCTCCGTGTTCCACGATCCGATTGATTTCTTCATGCATCAATTTCCGGCTTCCCGGATCCAGGCTCCGCAGGGTCCCCACCATTTCAACCTTTTCGGGGACTACGTTCCCAGCCTTTCCTCCATGGATGGAACCGAAAGTAAGCACTGCCGGATAAACCGGCCGATTCACACGGGAGACCACCGTCTGCAGTTCCGCAAGCAAGTAGCCGGAAATCATGATCGGATCCACGAAATTTTCCGGATGGGCCCCATGTCCGGCTTTGCCGTAAACCGTAATATAAAGGAAATCAGAAGAAGCATTGGCCGGCCCCTTGATGACCCCAATGGTCCCGGCATCCCATTCCGGCGAACAATGAAGACCTGCCAGCACATCGGGATGGCATTTTTCATAGAACTTTGTGGCCATGGTATCCAGTGCTCCATACAAAGCTTCTTCAGCAGGCTGGAAAATAAAGAGCACATCCCCATACAATTCTTCACGAATTTCAGAAAGGCATTTGGCCGTATACATCAGCACAGTCTGGTGGATATCATGGCCGCAGGCATGCATGACCCCTTCATTTTCAGAAGCAAAGGGCAACCCCGTCTGTTCCACAATGGGCAACGCATCGATATCCTCCCGCAGGCCTACAGTTTTCCCCGGGTGTCCTCCCTTTAAAACGGCAATACAGCCTGTTTCATCCCTACATCCAAAATTTCGATGCCGCACCCTTTCAGGAACTTTTCAATCCGTTTGGTGGAGTCGAACTCTTTGTTGCTCAATTCCGGATGGCGATGGATTTCTCGCCGCATGGCAACCATATCCGCAATATACTTTTTGACCAGTGTATTCGTATCCATAATGTCTCCCCCCTTGAATTACTATATACGCTTTTTATGATAATATTAAATTATTTGGTTTGCAATTTATGCAAATCAGTATGAGGTGTTTGGTTAATTTGTGTATAATTTGTGACGTTATTACTCTTTTATTTACTCACTTTGAAAGAGTAATCCATCGCTGTCTTTATCAATATGAGTTCCTGTCTCACTCCAAGTTTCAGAAAGGGCATCGGGTCAATGAAGTCGGAAAGGCTGTCGGATTCAAGACCTATACCCACTTTATCCGTACTTTTACCAATAAATATGGGCATTCTCCCACAAAATTTGTAAAAGAAAGAGAAAGTCTGCAAAATAGAAAGATAAAGGACTTGAGCAATCGCTGGATGACAAAAAACAGGACTACCGCAAACATGCAGCAGTCCTGTTTCTACACTCTTACTTTTTATCTTTCATCCTAAAGCAGAAGGTGCAGTGATGATCTTTGTACATGATATGGTCATGTACACATTCCAGGTCTTCATTGTACCCTTTGCAGATGGCGGGGTCGATATTTTCGCAGTAAATGCGGCCGTATTTTTCTTCCCCCGCATCCATCCAGGTCTTGGCGAATACACAGCGGTCAAAATCCTGGTTGATTTCGTCTTTGCCATATTCTGTGTCATACCCGAACAGTTCACTGCGTTCCATGTCATAGTTGGGCAGATAGGCATCCAGATCATTTTTCTGGCCCCGTTGAGCAGCCCTGCGGGCAATATCCTTACCCCGTGCCACTCCCCAGTCAATGACGCTTTGCTTCAGGATTTCCAGGCCTTTTTCCCCAAATTCTTTTTCCAGATTCTTTGCCAGGATGGAAAAAACGGGCAAACAGAACGAACATGGAAACCGGTTCATCCATTTTTTGCGGTTTCAAGTTTTACACTCCCCTTTTTTATGTCCCAGGGTCTGCTGCAGATACAGCAGGACCCTCAACCAGAACAATCGTATTTATTTGCTTTCTTTGATATGCTGAGCCAGGCCGTTCAGATAGTACAGGAATGCCCAGTTAACCACATGGGCCGCCGTCTGCAGGGTGAACACTTCCGGATAGTTTCCACAAAGTCAATGCCTTTCGCCCCTGCCAGTCCTGCTTCATGGAGCATCATCAGCAGTTCATAAGAAGTCAGACCACCCATGTCCTGGGGTGCCTGAGGCATGTTGGCTGCATCCAGACTGTCTGCACATACAGTAATGTAGATATATTCCGTATCCTTGCTGACTACTTCCAGGGCTTTGGAAATGGAAGCCTTCCAGCCATCTTCATGGACATCGATGGCCCGGATGACCGTTGCGCCATATTTTACGGCATTGTTGTATTCTTCCCGATGGTTTCTGGGTCCACGGATCCCGATATGAGCGATCTTGGTGGGATCCATGTTGGGATCATTGTAGACCCGATAGAAAGGAGAACACCGGGACAATTCATCATCACCGAAATGGGAGTAGTTGTCCAGATGGGCGTCAAAGTGGAGAACGCCTACTTTCTTCGGATACCGTTTGGCGATTTCACTGATGATGGGATAGGCAATGCCATGGTCCCCGCCAATGGTAATGGGGATAATTTTGGCATCAGCCAGTTTGCCAATCCGCTCCCGGATGGATTTGAAGGTAAAGTCATAGTTGCCATTCTGGGTGGCAATATCCCCGGAATCAGCCACATTGAGGTAATCAAAGCAATCCAGGTTGTAGTCAGGCAGGAAGCCGGTATACCGGATGGACGCAGAGCGGACTGCTTTGGGGCCTTCCGTAGTGGAAGAATACCCGCCGATGGTACAGCCTCCTTCCCAGGGTACCCCAACCACTGCGGCATCGATTTTTTTCAGATCGTCATCATTTTCAATGACGGACAGGTTCAACCAGGAAGGTACTCCGCTGTAAATCATATTGGGCAGGAAATTGGGATCATAAATCGTAGGTTTACTTTCTCTCATTTCAAAACATCTCCTTATAAATCTACCAAAGAGGCCAATGCCTTTTTAGAACAAACTGATGATGCTGCTGACTCCCAAGATCAGGGAGATGATAAAGATGGCAGTTCCCAGAACGTTTTCCAGCGTACTGTTGGCAAATTCTCCCATAATTCTCCGGCTGGCGGTCAGATAAATGGTCACACCCACCACAACGGGCAATACCACACCATTGACCATCTGGGCAGCCATAATCAGGGCAATGGGGTTAAATCCCATCCCGCAACGATGATGCCGGTAATAAGAACCAGGAAGTTGGTCACGGTGTACCGTTTGTCACTGCGGTTGGTTTTCCAGCCAAACAGACCGGCCAGCACATAGGAAACACCCATGGGCGTGCAAACAGCGCTGGACACCCCGGCGGCCACCAGCCGATGGCCATGAAGGGTTTGGCAAAAGTCCCCAAAGTCGGTTCCAACTGGATGGACATGTCCATGGCATTCCGGACCGGCATTCCCAGCATGACCGTTGCCGCCGTAACCATGATGGCTCCGGTTACGATGCCCCCGATGATCATGGGGATATTGGTCCCGAACCGGCAGAGAGGCAGGTCATCAGTAGAATGCCAGGTTCTCTTGGCGGAGGCCGCATGGAGGAACATGTTGTAAGGCACTACCGTGGTCCCGATCAGGACAGGCAGGTCATCAGTCCGCCCTTGGGAATGTTGGGGACACAGCCAGCCAGCAGTTTTCCCAGGTCCGGCTTCACCACGAACATGGTGACCAGGAATACCACAGCCATGATGATGACGCAGGCTCCCAACAATTTTTCCAGGTATTTCAGGGCATCTCCGGCGAAGCTCAGGAGCAGCAGGATGCAAAAGCCCCAAACCGGAGCAATGATCCGGGTGGAAATCCCGGTCAGGGCGCTGATTCCAATGGCCGTCCCTGTCAGGTCCCCGCTCATGTAAGCGAACCCGCCAATAGTGATGGCCACGGCCACCAGACCGCACAGCAGATTCCGCAGTACAGGACGGTTTTCAAAATCCTTGACCAGGTTCTGAGCCAACCCCATCTGGGTCACAATACCCAGGCGGGCTGCCATGCCCTGCATGACAATTACTGCAATAACTGAAAAGATGATGCACCAGAACAGCTGGAACCCATAATCAGCCCCGGCTTTCGTGGAACTGGTAACCGTCCCCGGTCCGATAAAGGAGCCGACGATCAGGAAGCCAGGCCCCAATGCCCCCAATTTTTCCTTTAGGGTAAACTGCTTTTCTTTTTTGTCCGCCATACTTCTCTCCCCCTCATTGGTAAAATCCTACGCCGCATTACCCTAGTTACTCGCTCTTGTTTAACTACATTGTCGTTTTTTATTTTGCATTGTAGTTTTGTGTATTTTTATACCACCATTATTTCTGTTTGTCAATCAAAATCTTTTGTGCTACTCTAATAAAGAAAAAATCGCTGCCAAGGGAGGTCGTTTATGGAAAAAAAGTTACAAAAGCCCATTCCGTCCATCCAGCGGGCTGTACAGATCCTGGACTGTTTCACGCCTACGGATCCCAGTCTGCCCCTGTCAGCCATCAGCGAAAAAACGGGACTGAACATCAATACCACCCGGGGTCTGGTCAACACGTTGGTAGAAAGCCAGCTGCTGCTGCGGGACAGGGAAACCGGTTATTATAAACTGGGATATTACTTCGTTACCAAAGCTTCCATGATCCACCAGGATATCGACCGGTATGTGGAACTGTTCAAACCTCTGGTCGATGCCATTGCAGAAAAATATCACTTCTCCGCCAGTCTCCAGATGGTGTACCAGAATCAAATTTTCAGTGTCTATTGTGCTATCCCACCAAGCAGGCCTATTACATCGTTATGAGTGAATACACAGATCTTCCCCTCCATGCCACCAGTCCGGAAAACTGCTTCTGTTGGATGAAGTGACCCATGGAAGGAAAGAAATGTTGGATCAATTGGATTTCAAGGCTTTCACACCTTCCAGTATCCGTTCCAGAGAACAGTTGGAATCCCAGCTGAAAGCCATCCAGAAAAACGGCTATTCCACGGAAATCGAAGAATTTGTCAATGATGTGGGCAGCCTGGCAGTGCCCCTCTATGATGAAAAAGGCCGGCTGCTGCTGACTATCAGTGCCACCTTCTTTGTAAAATCCCTTCCCCAGCTCAAAAACGATCTGCTGAAGGATTTCCAAAAAGCCATTGATACCTGGAAACAGGCCATGAGAAAGGAGATGCCATAATGGATAACCTGAAAGATATCTGGTCAGCGCTTTTCCAATCCCTTTCAGCCTTCGGCTATGAAGAAGGCCAGGGTACCACCCGTCTTTCCTGGTCAAACCCTTTCCTGGAGGCCCAGAAATATCTGCATAGTTACGCAGAAGCTGCCGGACTCCAATGCCAGCGGGACGGCTGGGGTAATCTGCTCATGACTGTACCGGGAGAAACTGGCCTTCCGCCGGTGTATACCGGTTCCCATCTGGATACCGTTCCCCATGGAGGAAAATATGATGGAGCCCTGGGGATTACGGTCCTCTGGCCATTGCCGCAGCCTGGCATCAGGCAGGATTCCGTCCCCGCCGCCCTCTGACCATCATTGCCTTTGCCGAAGAAGAAGGCACCCGATTCGGACCCCCATGCATGGGCAGCCAAGCTATGGCAGGAAAGCTCCAGGGAAAAGATCCTGGCAGTTTTATCACAGCAGAAGGCCAACCCCTTCCCCAACTGCTCCAGGAAGCCGGACTGGAAGGGGATCCCTTTGCCCCGCATCTGCTTCCGGGGAAATGTTTTGTGGAAATGCATATTGAGCAGGGCCGTGCCCTGGAAGATGCCAAACTGCCTCTGGGCATTGTTTCCGCCATTGTAGGAATCCGGCATTTTATAATCCGGGTCCAGGGCCAGGCCAACCATGCCGGCACTACCGCCATGAAAGACCGGCATGACGCCTGCGGCAGCAGCTGCAGAAATCAGTGAAATCCATCAAGTGCGCCCCGACATCCAACAATCAGTATGTAGCCACAGTCGGACATATCCGGGTGTCTCCCGATGCAGGAAATGTCATTCCAGGAGAAGCAGAGTTCTCTCTGGAAATCCGTGCGGAGGAAGATTCCACTATGGATTGTGTCGTTTCTGCCTACAAGGATTTCTCACGAAACCTGGAGAAACAATATGGCGTCCGATTTCTGTGGAATCAGCTGGATCAGATTCCGCCCCTGCCCATGGACCGGAAAATCATGGAACTTTCAATCGTACGCTCAAAAAGAAAGTGTCCGTTTTCAGATACAACCCAGTTGGGCAGGCCATGATGCCATGATCCTGGGCCACGAACTGCCCACTGCCATGCTGTTTGTCCCCAGCAAAAACGGCATCAGCCATTCTCCCGAAGAATTCACTTCAGCAGAAGATATTGGACAGGCAGCTTCCGTCCTGGAGAAAGTGCTGACCCATCTGACCAGAGAATGAGGATGGAGGTTTTTCCAATCATTCCTTGAAAAAAGAGCGAGGATACCGTACAAAGGGTATCCTCGCTTTTTAAATTGTTTTTTCTTTTCCTTACATGAGCCCAAGATGCACGCAAAAAATCATTTCTCCTGAAAAGCGTCCCAAACTGTTTGTGCCAGCACCTGCGCTCCAGTGGCAATTCCCTTTTCATCAAAAACGATGCCGCTGTTATGCAGGGGACGATGAGATTTCTCATCCGCATTGCAGGTCCCTATGCGGAACAGCGCCCCGGGAAGAATTTCCAGGTAATCCGCAAAATCCTCAGATCCCATGGAGGCTTTCTCCAGTTCTATTACATGGTCTTCGCCCAGTACTTCCTTCCCCGCTTGGGCGATCCGGTCAACTACATTGGCATCGTTGATGACAGGGGGATTTCCCTTCTGATACTCCACTTCACAGGTTCCGCCAAATCCTTCGGCAATGGAAGGCAACAGTGTTCCAACAGATTTTGGATCAACGTACGTACAGAGGGATCCAGAGAACGGACCGTCCCTTCCAGCACCACCTTGTCCGGTATCACATTGGGGGCCGTTCCTCCTGTAATCTTTCCAATGGTGATAACACCGGAATCCAGCGGCGCTATATTCCGGGATACAATGGTTTGCAGGGCCGTCAGGATGTAGCCCGTAATGCAAATCGGATCTATGGATTTATGGGGATGTGCCCCATGACCACCTTTCCCATGGACAGTCACTTTCAAAGAGTCACTGGCGGCCATGGAAGGACCTTTCCGTATGCCAATGGTACCGCCGGGAATTTCCGGCCAGGTATGGAGTCCGATAATGAATTGTGGATGATATTTTTCAAAAATCCCTGTGTCAATCACGGACTTGGAACCGTTGAGTTTTTCCTCTGCCGGTTGGAAAATCAGCAGTACTCTGCCAGTAATATCATTTTCAGCCTTTTTCAGCAGTTTTGCCGCATACAGAAGAGCGGTCATATGCAGGTCATGCCCGCAACAGTGGCGATACCTGCCTTTTTTGAAGCAAAGGGCAATCCGGATGCTTCCTGGATGGGCAGCGCGTCGATATCCGCCCGCAGCGCTATGCACTGGGGCTCTTTCCCCTGACCGATGGATGCCACCAAGCCTGTTTTCAAACCAGTATCCAGAATGGGGATTCCCCATTCCTGTAGTTTCCTACGAATTTTTTCCGTAGTTTCGGTTTCTTCATACCCCAATTCCGGATACTGATGACATTCTCTTCGAAACGCCACTGCTTCCTTGATTTCCGTATCGGTCAAAATAAACTTTTTCATGCCGGATCCGCCTTTCCTTTCACCCTAAAGAAGAGTATCCCTGCCAGAATAAATGCCACCAGGGCAGCGGAAACACCCCCTATATAAAGCATGGGACTGCTCAGGAACAGCATGGGCCCATGGTGGTATTGGGCAGCTGGTAGAAGGATCCCAGGTACTGGAACCGGAAATACTCTCACTGGTCATGGTATCCCCATCAGGATCCAGGACTTTGATCAGCAGCAGGCCGGTTGCCAAAGTCCCGGTGCATTGCCCATAGATTCCCATAGCTACCTCAAACCAATGATCTCCATACCATTTTTTGGAAAGATAACACGGAAAAGAAAGCCGTCAATCCGCACAGGATAATGGTAGACACAACAATAGGAACGAAATAGGCTTTTAAGACGCTGATCCGGATGGTTGCCACCGCCACCACAATCATATATTCCAGTGCCAGCCCGGAAATCCGTTTCATGGAAGGACGGTCAATATACTGTCCCCATTTTGTTTTCCCCAGAATAGGTCCTACAATGGCCCCCATCAGAAGGCACATGGTATACAAAGGAATCCGCTTCCAGAAAGGGATAATGCGATCAGACCAATCCGTGTGATATAGGAAATGGCAATGATAACGCCGACAATCATAAACTGAAAAGCAAAAGGATCCAGAGCTGAAGGACTGCACACTGCAGCGGCCATGGAAGGACGGCTTCTTTTTTCAAGCAATCCGGAAGAATAGGTCAGTTTGTCGATTTCTGCCTGATCTACTTTATGACTGGTCCATCCTCTGGAAGCCCCATAGTTGATCAGGAACATCCCTCCGATAACGGCGGCGAACATCCCAATGGTAGCATAGGTCATGGCAATCCCCATGGCATCGCTGATTCCTTCAGATCCAAAGGACGCCCCAATGATTCCAGCAGAACCGTGTCCTCCATAAAAACCGGTGACAGGCAACAGGCCCAGCCACATGGGCAGATCCTGCATAAACGGAAGCAATGCCACAATTATGGCCAACCCCACAAGGATCTGCATCATATGCATGGTCCCGGCAATAACTGTTGTGGATAAGATGTCTCTTCCCAGTTGCCCACAGAATTTCCTAAAAATGAAGTGGCAAAGATGAAGCAGAAAGCAAAATTAATCCATTGCCCGATTCCTTTGCTGTAATGCAGACAAATGGGCGATACCTTCCCCCAACACCTGGCCCCAACAGCAGACCCAGGATTCCGGCAATCAGAGATGCCGGAATAAAATACCGTCTGAAAAAAGCAATCTTCACCCGCAGTGCAAACCCCAGACACAACAGAAAGCTGACTGTTGCAATATCAATGGCAATATCTGTCAAGTTCATTTTTCACTCCCCCTCCCGCCCAAACGGAGACGTTAGCTTACTTGTAGTAGGCCTTGATAAACTTCAAAATCCTTGCCAGACAGGCCTCCACGATTTTTTCGCCCTTTTCTCTGGTAGCAACCGTTGCATCCCCTACCGTTCCGTTGTAAGTTTTATCCGTAAATTTTCCCAACGTGATAAAATCACTGAATTCAGAGCTGGTATGAGGATCTACACAGGTTTCTCCAGCTTCATCCACCAATTCAGGAACAGATACAACATTACAGATGTTCCGCATTCACTGGCATGGCCATTGCACATGTACCTTCATACTGGCAGATTCCTTTGTTGTGGACAGTAGCAAAACGCCACCAGTCAACTTGAGCCATTTTAAAATCATACTGTTCCATGTATTTTTTGGACAAATAATTGACTGTATCCACATTCCCTGCGTGGCCAGTGATAAATAAAATTTTCTTGGCTCCATCTTTCAGTACTTTCCCCAGGATATAATCCAGATAGTCTTCCAGAATCTTCCGAGGCATGGCAAATGTGCAGGGAAAAGAAGCCAGCGCAGAAGATTCTCCGGCTTCAATAGTCGGTGCAATCAAAGCATCCGTCTCCTCGGCAACCAGTTCAGCAATCCGTTTGGCCACCAGCAGATCCGTTCCCATGGGCAGATGAGCCCGTAGACTTCACAAGCGCCTGTAGGAATGATAACCAGAGGATCCTTTTCCATTCTTTCCAAATATTGTTTCCCTGGCATTTTTCTGATATAATTTTGCATAAT
>ENA-OQIG01000345-OQIG01000345.1-human-gut-metagenome-genome-assembly--contig:-NODE-345-length-27625-cov-2.929413_pt1 | contig 27625 bp, 28 predicted proteins | sample MGYA00242576_ERZ504741 | MGnify/ENA primary metagenome ERZ504741 (study PRJEB26092, sample SAMD00036436) | human gut metagenome | host: Homo sapiens | study: EMG produced TPA metagenomics assembly of... | reverse complement strand
TTGCCTGGCGGCCGTAGCGCGGTGGTCCCACCTGACCCCATGCCGAACTCAGAAGTGAAACGCCGTAGCGCCGATGGTAGTGTGGGGTCTCCCCATGCGAGAGTAGGGAACTGCCAGGCATCAAATTTAGCGTGCTGATATGGCTCAGTTGGTAGAGCGCACCCTTGGTAAGGGTGAGGTCCCCAGTTCGACTCTGGGTATCAGCACCACTTTTTAGGTTAAAGTTCGGCAGATTAGAAAAGAATTTGTCTGGCGGCAGTAGCGCGGTGGTCCCACCTGACCCCATGCCGAACTCAGAAGTGAAACGCCGTAGCGCCGATGGTAGTGTGGGGTCTCCCCATGCGAGAGTAGGGAACTGCCAGACATCAAATAAAACAAAAGGCTCAGTCGGAAGACTGGGCCTTTTGTTTTATCTGTTGTTTGTCGGTGAACACTCTCCCGAGTAGGACAAATCCGCCGGGAGCGGATTTGAACGTTGCGAAGCAACGGCCCGGAGGGTGGCGGGCAGGACGCCCGCCATAAACTGCCAGACATCAAATCAAGCGAAAGGCCATCCGAAAGGATGGCCTTTTTGCTTTTCGAACTAACATTCAATTAATGGATTACCTGCGATAAAAATGCCCTCGTACGCTCTGATTTAGGATGCGCAAAAAATTCATCAGGTGCAGCTTGCTCCACTATTTCCCCACGATCCATAAAAATTACCCGGTCAGCGACGGTTCGTGCAAACCCCATCTCATGTGTTACACACAACATTGTCATACCCGACTGCGCCAGCCCAATCATCGTATCCAGCACCTCTTTCACCATCTCAGGATCGAGCGCCGACGTTGGCTCATCAAACAACATAATTTTCGGCTTCATACACAGCGAACGCGCAATGGCAACGCGTTGCTGCTGACCACCTGAAATCTGTCCGGGAAACTTATGCGCATGTTCGGCAATTCTCACCCGCTCTAGGTAATGCACCGCCAGATCTTCAGCCTCTTTCTTAGGCATCTTGCGTACCCAAATCGGTGCCAGGGTACAGTTCTGTAAAACGGTCAGATGAGGGAAGAGATTGAAATGCTGAAAGACCATTCCCACTTCCTGCCTGACGCGCTCAATATTGCGGATATCTTCATTAAGTTCGATGCCATCTACCACGATCCGTCCCTGTTGATGTTCTTCCAGATGATTAATACAACGAATGGTTGTCGATTTACCGGAACCTGAAGGGCCACACAGAACGATCCGTTCTCCCGGTTGCACGGTTAAATTTATATTTTTCAAAACATGGAATTGTCCATACCATTTATTGACGTTTTCCAGCGTAATCATCGCGTTAGCAGGTTGCAGTAAAATTTGGCTCATAGTGTCCTCAATGCGGTGTACGCCCGGTGTTAAAACGTTTTTCCAGATACTGGCTATAGCGCGACATGCTGAAACAGAAGATCCAGTAGATCAGCGCGGCGAAAACATACCCTTCCGTCGACATACCCAACCAGGCGGGATCAACGGTTGCCTGCTGAACGCTACTGAAAAGATCGAACAACCCGATAATGATCACCAGGCTGGTATCTTTGAAGAGTGCGATGATGGTATTTACCAGCCAGGAATTACCAGCTTCAACGCCTGTGGCAGAATAACCAGCCCCTGAGTTTTCCAGTAACCCAACGCCAGCGACTCTGCCGCTTCATATTGCCCTTTAGGCAGCGCCTGTAATCCACCTCGCACGACTTCCGCAACATATGCTGACTGAAACAGGATCACGCCAACCAGCGCGCGGATCAATTTGTCGATACTGGTGCCTTCTGCCATAAACAACGGCAGCATGACCGAAGACATAAACAGAACGGTAATCAGCGGCACGCCGCGCCAGAATTCGATAAAAATGACCGATAAGATACGCACAATCGGCATATGGGAGCGGCGACCTAACGCCAGTAAGATCCCCCACGGTAGCGCCCCCGCAATCCCAACTGATGCAATAATTAAAGTTAGCGTCAGCCCGCCCCATTGCCGGGTTTCAACCCGCTCAAGAGCAAAAAAACCGCCATACATCAGCCACCAGACAATCAGTGGGTAAATCACCGCCCAGGCCGCAATATAGCGACCGCGATGCGGGAGTATTTTCCAGAACATTGGTGTGATCGACACAAGCCCAATCAGTAATGCGAGGTTAATTCGCCAGCGTTGGTCGTGTGGGTAAAGCCCATACATAAACTGACCAAATCGTTCGTGGATGAAGACCCAACAGGCACCGGCTTTTGTGCAGTCGGCACGCGTTGAGCCAACCCAGTTAGCCTGCAAAAATGCCCAGTTCAGCAACGGTGGGATCAGTTCCCACATCAACCATATGCAGCCAATAGTCAGCAGGCTATTGCTCCAGCTGGAGAACAGATTTTTTCGCACCCACACCATCGCGCGGCTTGAGTTATGGCTCGCCGGGCGCGGGGGATGAGACAGCAATACTTTTGTCATCATGACTCCTTAGCGTTCAACGATCGCGATGCGGCGGTTATAGATATTCATCAGCAGCGAGATAGTCAGGCTGATAATCAGATAGACCGACATGGTCATGGCTATCGTCTCGATGGCTTGCCCCGTCTGATTCAGCACGGTGCCGGCAAACAGCGAAACCATATCGGGATAGCCAATAGCGGCGGCAAGAGAGGAGTTTTTGACGATGTTGAGATACTGGCTGGTTAACGGTGGAATAATCACCCGCAATGCCTGGGGAATAATGACCTGGCGTAGCGTAACCGGGTTGGGTAATCCCAGTGACCGAGCCGCTTCATGTTGACCATAAGGCACTGCCTGGATCCCAGCGCGGATAATCTCGGCGATAAATGCAGATGTATAAACCGAAAGTGCCAGCGTTAAGGCTGCCAGTTCAGGAATTAAAACCATCCCGCCGCGGAAGTTAAAGCCTCGTAGGGCTGGGACATCCCAGTGTAGTGCTGCGCCAAAAAGCCATTGCGCCAGTAAAGGCAAACCAATGATCAACACTGCGGCGATCGGCCAGGTGCGGCGCAGTTGTCCGGTCTTTATCTGGTATGTTTTATTAAAGCGGAATAGCCCAACAGAAAGGACTATAGCCATAACAACAGCCAGGATAAACGCAATAAATCCGTCTCCCAGCTGCGGTGACGGAATATAAAGCCCACGATTGCTCAAAAAGGCCAGATCAAACGCGCTCACAGCCTGGCGTGGTCCGGGCAAATTGCGCAACACGGCAAAGTACCAGAAGAAGATTTGCAGCAGCGGGGGAATATTACGGAAGATCTCAATATAAATTGTGGAAAGCTTTCGTAGCAGCCAGTTATCCGAAAGTCTCGCCAGACCGATAAAGAAGCCCAAAACAGAAGCGAACACAATACACAATGCAGAAACCAGTAGCGTATTGAGTAAGCCGACAATAAAAACGCGTCCGTAGGTGTCGCCCTGCTGGTAATCGATCAAATGCTGGACAATACCGAAGCCAGCGCCGCGATCCAGAAAGGCAAAACCTGAAGTAATGCCACGATTATTGAGATTCGTTACAGTGTTGTGAAATAACCAACCAACAATGCCGACAACAGCAACAACGGCAAGGATCTGGAATAACCAGGCGCGAACCGTAGGGTTGGCAAAAGAGAGTGAGCCTTTAACGGTTGAGCGGCGATGAGACATAGAAACCTCGGAAAGCATAACGCTGAAGAGAGCGCCGCCGTAGCGACGCTCGTTACCTCACACCGACTTAACGCACGGGCGGTGCGTACTGAATACCGCCGTTATTCCAGAGATTATTTTGCCCACGTTTAATTTTCAGCGGGCTTTCTGAACCTACGTTACGCTCAAAAATTTCCGAGTAGTTACCCACCTGTTTGATGATGTTATAGGCCCATTTATTATCCAACTTCAGATCCTTGCCGTAATCGCCTTCTTTACCCAGCAGATGTGCCATATCAGGCGTTGCTGGATTAGCCGCTTTTTCATCGACGTTCTGGGAATTGATGCCCATCTCTTCAGCATTTAGCATGGCGAAAAGCGTCCAGCGTACAATCGAGAACCATTCATCATCGCCACGACGAACTACCGGCCCAAGCGGTTCTTTAGAGATAACCTCCGGTAAGACAATCCATTCAGCCGGGTTGCTTAATTTGATGCGCAGGGCATACAGTTGGGATTGATCCGAAGCCAGCGTATCGCAGCGACCAGATTCCAGTGCCTTCGCTGATTCGTCAGAGCGATCGAAAGTCACTGGTGTGTACTTCATATTGTTTGCCTTGAAATAGTCGGCGACGTTGAGTTCGGTATCAGTACCCGCCTGAATACAGACGGTAGCGCCATCCAGTTCTTTCGCGCTTTTTAGCCCCGCTTTATCGTGCGTCAGGAAGCCAATGCCGTCGTAATAAGTGACGCCAGTAAATGCCATTCCCATCCCGGCATCGCGAGATGAAGTCCAGGTCGTATTACGGGAGAGCAAATCCACCTCCCCTGACTGTAAAGCGGTGAAGCGTTCTTTTGCAGTGAGCGGGGTATATTTCACTTTCGTGTCGTCACCAAATACAGCAGCGGCAACACCACGACAAATATCAACATCAATACCTGAAAATTTACCGTCAGCATCGGCATAAGAGAACCCAGGTAATCCATCACTGATCCCGCATTGCACAAAACCTTTTTTCTGTACGGCATCAAGCGTCGCGCCAGCATGCGCTGATTTGCAACGGCAAGCAGCACGCTGGCGGCAGCCAGTGTGGCTATCATCATCTTTTTCATAATGCTTCCTGTGAGGCGAAAATTATCGTTATAGGACGTTTGGGAAACGTCTTTTACCTGTCTGTGGCCATCCTCTTATAAGCAAAAGTAGTGCCAGCTTTTGCGCACGATTTCGCGTCGCAATAAGCTGAGTGTAGACAGGAAATAATAAAAACAGCGCCCCGCAATGGTGCGAAAATGAAACATGCGCCACATTTTGGCGCAAAATATTTACGCGTGTTTTACTAAGCAGAATAATGATTGTTAGCGTGAGTATATTTCTGGTGGGAAGTGCGAAAGTTAATTGATGCGTTATTTCGAAAGCAGCGAAATACGCGATATAACATGCTAAGTCAGCAGAGAATTAGCCAGCAGAATATAGCAATATTTTATCTTATGTAAAGATACTGTATCGTTAAACAGAGCGCGAAACTCCGCGCCCTGTTCAGTTATTTCGACAGAGCGATGATCCCCATCGTCAGGCCAGCAACAGCTGCTGCTCCGCCAGCAATAGCCCCAGCCGTTTCCCAGTTATCCTGAGTTGTGCCTTTCATACAGGTATTGGTGTGAACCAGACGCCCCTGATCGTCATAAACCGGAACGCAGGGCGAATCGTGAGCACAGCCCGCCAGCAATGCGGTGAGCAATGCCACAGGAATTAATCTTTTCATGGTGTTACCTCAGTAATAAACGCTAACGCTTAATAAGTTAACTCTCTTATTAACGAGCTGAATGCCATTCTATCACCGGAGGTTATAAATCTTGCGGAATGAATAATGACAAATTATGTGAATTGTAAAAATAGTGAAGGGAGCGGGAACTATAGAAAGCTTTTAAAGAGTGAGCAAAAGAATATCTTATTAATTTTTATGGGTTTCACTGAAAATAATAAAGGCACCCGAAAGCGCCTTTATGTTTCAGATTTATCCTTTAAAGCAACGGCGGATCACCACAAAGAACACCGGTACGAAGAAGATTGCCAGCAACGTTGCAGAGACCATTCCGCCCATTACCCCGATACCCACTGCGTTCTGCGCGCCACTGCCGGCACCGTTACTGATAGCTAGCGGTAATACGCCGAGAATAAAGGCGAGAGAGGTCATCAGGATAGGACGCAGACGCATACGTACTGCCATTAGTGTCGCTTCAACAACACCTTTACCCTCTTTCTCCATGAGATCTTTAGCGAACTCAACAATCAAAATAGCGTTTTTGGCCGACAAGCCAATTGTCGTTAGCAAGCCCACCATAAAGTAGACGTCATTTTTTTGATTAAAGAGTGTTGCCGCCAGTAGCACGCCGACAATCCCTAACGGCACTACCAACATAACCGAGACAGGAATTGACCAGCTTTCATAGAGTGCAGCAAGGCACAGGAAAACAACCACAAAGGAAATTGCTACCAGAGCGGGAGCCTGGTTTCCCGATAAGCGTTCCTGATACGACATACCCGTCCAGTCATAACCAATGCCCGCAGGTAATTTTGACGCAAGGTTTTCCATCAACGCCATGGCATCGCCGGAACTGGTTCCTGGCGCGGCTTCCCCCTGAATCTCCATTGACGGCAGACCGTTGTAGCGTTCCAGTCGCGGAGAGCCATACACCCAATGTGAAGTGGTAAAGGCCGAGAATGGCACCATTTCGCCGTTGGCGCTGCGGACATAAGTTTATCGACATCTTCTGGCAGCATACGGAATTTGGCATCCGCCTGAACATACACCTTTTTCACGCGACCACGGTCGATGAAGTCGTTAACGTAAGTCCCACCCAGCGCCGTTGAAATGGTCTGATTGATGTCAGAAAGTGAAACACCTAATGCCTGCGCCTTTTCCTGGTCAACTTCCAGTTTAAACTGCGCGGTGTCTTCCAGGCCATTAGGCGCACGCTGACTAAGCTGGCAGGATGTTGCGCCGCCATACCAAGCAACTGGTTACGGGCCTGGGTTAGGGCATCGTGACCCAGCCCAGCCTGATCAATTAACTCAAAGTCGAAACCCGTTGCCGTGCCCAGTTCAACAATGGCTGGCATGTTGAATGGAATGACAAAACCGTCGCGGATCTTGCCCAATTCCATTTTGGCACTGGATGGATTACCGCTTCCGCACTGTTTTCGTCACCACTACGCTCTTCCCACGGTTTCAGACTGACGAAGGCCATACCGGCGTTTTGTGCCTGGCCGCTGAAGCTAAAGCCGTTAACCGTAAAGACACTTTCAACGTTCGCTTTCTCGTTCTTCAGATAGTAATCCGTCACTTGATCCAACACTTTTTGCGTCCGCTCTTGCGTCGCGCCAGCGGGTAACTGAATCATGGTCAGAAAGACACCCTGATCCTCTTCAGGTAAGAAGGAAGACGGAAGACGTAAAAACAACACCACCATTCCTGCAACAATCAGCGCATAGATCAGTAAATATCGTCCTGTGGAACCGAGGATTTTGCCGACGCTGTTGGTGTAGTGGTTAACGCTATGATCGAAGGTAGTATTAAACCAGCCGAAGAAACCGCCCTTATTTTCGTGATGCTCAGCAGAGACGGGTTTAAGCAGCGTTGCACATAACGCAGGGGTAAGAATCAATGCCCCCAGAACAGAAAGCGCCATTGCCGAAACGATGGTGATAGAGAACTGGCGATAAATTGCCCCAGTAGAACCGCCGAAGAATGCCATCGGAATAAATACCGCTGACAGCACCATCGCGATACCCACCAGTGCGCCCTGGATTTGCGACATTGATTTTTCCGTCGCTTCTTTTGGCGGGAGCTTATCCTCCATCATCACGCGCTCGACGTTCTCCACCACCACTATCGCATCATCGACGAGCAGCCCGATGGCAAGCACCATCCCGAACATCGTTAGTGTGTTGATGGAGTAACCAAAAGCGGCGAGGATGGCAAACGTCCCTAACAACACCACGGGTACCGCAATGGTGGGGATCAGCGTTGCTCGCATATTCTGCAAGAACAGATACATCACCAGGAACACCAGCATAATGGCTTCGAACAGCGTTTTTACCACTTCGTGAATAGAAAGCTGGACGAATGGCGTAGTGTCATAAGGGTAGAGAACCTTCATTCCTGCGGGAAGAATGGCTGTAATTCCGCCAGTTTTGCCTTAATGGCTTTCGCTGTATCGAGAGCATTCGCGCCGGTTGCCAGCTTAATCCCCAGGCCCGCCGCCGGTTTTCCGTTGATACGAGCGATAACGTTATAGTTTTCACCGCCAAGTTCAACCCGTGCGACATCTTTCAGGCGTACCACCGAGCCGTCACTGTTTACGCGCAGGGGCACTTTGCCGAATTCTTCCGGATTTTTTTAACCGCGTTTGAGCATAATCGAGGCATTCAACTGTTGCCTGGTAACGCTGGCGTTCCGCCCAACTGTCCGGCAGCGATCTGATCGTTCTGTACCTTCAACTGGTTAATCACATCAACCGGTGTCAGTTTATATTTGTTTAGCAGATCGGCGTCCAGCCAGATACGCATCGCATACTGTGCGCCGAAAAGCTGTACGTCACCGACGCCATTCAGACGGCTAAGCGTATCTTTAACGTTAGAGGCCACATAGTCCGAGATATCGTCCTGTGTGGTGTCTGGGTTATCAGAGACAAAGCCCGCCACCATCAAATAGCTGCTACTGGACTTTTCAACACTGATCCCCTGCTGCTGAACCTCCTGCGGCAGCAACGGCGTGGCGAGCTGGAGTTTGTTCTGCACCTGCACTTGCGCGATATCAGGATCGGTCCCGGACTGGAAGGTAAGGGTAATTGTCACGCTACCGGCGGAATCGCTGGTGGAGGACATATACATCAGGTTATCGATACCATTCATATTCTGTTCGATAACCTGCGTCACCGTATCCTGCACGGTCTGCGCATCAGCACCTGGATAGTTTGCCGAAACAGAAACCGCAGGCGGTGCAATGGTTGGATACTGAGCGACGGGCAATTGTAGGATCGCCAGTGCGCCCGCCATCATCAGAATAATGGCCAGCACCCATGCAAATATCGGTCGTCGAATAAAAAAGTTTGCCATGTCAGATTACCTTACTTCGATGCAGTATCTGCGGGGGTATCGGTAGTGGCTTTAACCTGCTCTCCCGGACGCGCTTTTTGCAGGCCGCTGACAATGACTTGATCGCCAGATTTCAGACCTTCGCTAATCAACCATTTATCGCCAATCGCCTGACTGGCAACGACAGGGCGCGCTTCCACCTGACTTTTATCGTTAACAATCAGCACGGTTGCATCACCACGCGGTGTGCGGCTAACGCCTTGTTGCGGGATAAGAATGGCGTCAGGTTGGACGCCTTCATCAATCCGTGCACGCACAAACATACCCGGCAAAAGCGTATGTTGCGGGTTAGGGAAGACAGCACGTAGGGTTATGGAGCCGGTGCTTTCATCAACGGTCACATCAGAGAATTGCAGCGTACCTTTCAGGGGATAGGTTTGACCGTTTTCCATGACCAACTCTACGTTGCTGGTGGCGTTTTCCTTATGCAAATTTCCTTGCTCTACGGATTGCTTCAGCCTCATAAAATCGTTGCTGGATTGGGTCACATCAACGTAGATAGGATCGAGCTGCTGGACAGTCGCCAGTTCAGTCGTTTGCCCATTAGTGACAAGAGCGCCTTCGGTCACGGTCGATTTGCCGATACGTCCGCTAATTGGCGCAGTCACTTTGGTATAAGCGAGATTGATGCGAGCGCTTTCGACTGTGGCTTTTGCGGCAATCACGGCGGCATCGGCCTGGCGAGCATCAGCAATGGCCTGGTCGTACTCCTGCTGGCTGATGTATTTCGTACCCACGAGCGGAACGTAACGTTTTACCGTCAAATGCGCGATGGCGGCGGCGGCTTCACTTTTCGCCAGTTCGCCTTTCGCGCTGTCATAATTTGCCTGATAGGTCGCGGGATCGATCTGGTACAGGGACTGGCCTGCTTGTACATCGCTGCCTTCAGTGAAATTACGATTCAGTACGATCCCGCTAACCTGTGGGCGAACTTCGGCTATACGGTAAGCATTGGTGCGGCCTGGTAATTCAGTCTTAACTTCTAACGGGGCCGTTTTCACAATATGAACGGTAACCTGCGGTTCACCGACGTGAGCTTTCTCTTCTCCCTTATCGTTACAACCGGCGATTAAAGCCGCGGAGATCAGAATAAAGGAGGGCAGGAGGAAAAACCTGGCATGTTTCGTCATTACTATTCCTCAAAAAACCAAAAGCGCGTTATTTACCCAGAAAGGCAACGCGTTAACTCGCAGAAAGAAAAATACAGTTTGCTATCCTACAAATTATCATTCGTCGATGTAAGGAATAGTTATGAATACTGGCGTCTCAAGGCACATAAACACAAAAAAAGATTAATATTCTACTGTTTTATTTTGACGCGGGTTGAAAGAGGTAGAATCAAATCCTCGTAAATTGAAATATATATTGATAGAGTGAATGTATTTTAAGGTAAATAATAAACGTTATTTATTTGACGATTTATAGCAACTCAATATTAGCCGCTCGTATAAATATACATTAGGTGATAGATTAACCTTCGCTATTTTCTCACCCTGTGTCGAATATATTTATTTCCTGAATAATTAATCATGGCAAAAAGAACCAAAGCCGAAGCTCTGAAGACCCGGCAAGAACTGATTGAAACTGCCATCGCCCAGTTTGCGCAACATGGCGTAAGCAAGACGACGCTCAACGACATTGCCGATGCCGCTAACGTTACGCGTGGCGCTATCTACTGGCACTTCGAGAACAAGACCCAACTGTTTAATGAGATGTGGTTGCAACAGCCTTCATTGCGGGAGTTAATCCAGGAACACTTGACGGCTGGATTAGAGCATGACCCGTTTCAACAATTGCGTGAAAAATTGATTGTCGGCTTGCAATATATTGCCAAAATTCCCCGCCAGCAGGCGTTGCTGAAAATCTTATATCACAAATGTGAATTTAATGATGAGATGCTGGCCGAGGGAGTGATACGCGAAAAGATGGGCTTTAATCCGCAGACTCTCCGCGAAGTATTACAGGCGTGTCAGCAACAAGGTTGTGTAGCAAATAACCTCGATTTAGATGTTGTGATGATTATTATTGATGGTGCCTTCAGCGGAATTGTTCAAAACTGGTTAATGAATATGGCGGGTTATGATCTTTATAAACAAGCACCCGCGCTGGTCGATAACGTATTAAGAATGTTCATGCCAGATGAAAACATAACGAAATTAATTCATCAAACGAATGAATTAAGTGTCATGTAAATTCACATTCTGTCCTGAAAATTCAGTTCGTCACAGTTAACCAGTTTTAGTGGATTAACTGAGTTCATATTACGGCATTTGTCTGTTTCTGTTGCCAGCAGTTCAATCCACTGCATCAGTAAAGTATCAAACAGAAAAACGAAGACAGCGAAAACGACGAGCCACCAATACTTGCGAATCATTACCTGAGCCTGTGCATGTTTAACCAAGTCTGGCAGGAAATATACACGAAATGAATAATCTGAAAACCAGGCTTACACTTCCTTTACTTTGCAATGAGATCGGGGTCAACTTCGCTAACCCGGCATCGTTTTGACCGGTTGCCCGTCTTTCTTTTTTTCACTTTCGCCAGTTCTTCCGCGGAGTAATGCGACGCGACATCCAGCCGTCGAAGCCCCATTTTGATGTACTCGCTGTTGATCTCAATACCAATGAATTTTCGCCCGCTGGGCGACGGCTACGGCACCGGTAGTAAAGCTACCGGCAAACGGGTCGAGAACGATATCGCCTGGGTTGGAAGAGGCGAGAATAATGCGTTTCAGTAAGGCTTCCGGTTTTTGCGTCGGGTGGTTCTCATATTCATCCATTAAATAACGCACGCGCGGAAAATCCCAGACGTTACCCGGTACTTTTTGATGATTGTATGGCTGTGGAGGATTTTTGCGATAATCGATCAACGCGCGCTGCGATCCGGTTTTGGCTTCTACCAGAATAGCATCACCGTTGAATGTGTAGTTCTTTGCGTCTTTCACCATCATCAGGATGGGTTCGTACATGGAGCCGTAGTGTTTTTTCGCCTGTACTCCAGAACTGTCATATGACCAGACGATGCGACTTTTGATGGTAAAAAGCTTGCGGCACTGGAGATCGATAAAGGGCATGTTTTCCGTACTGTTCATAATGTACATGCTGCCCTGCTTTTTCAGAACGCGGTGGCACTCTGCAATCACTTCAAACAGCCAGTCGATAAACAGATCTTCTTTCCAGGCTTCGATCAGACCATCAAAATTTTTACCGATGTTATACGGTGGGTCGGCAAAGATCAGATCGACGCTTTCAGTAGGTAGCTTTTTAAGTTCGGCAAGGGCATCACCGTGAATAATGGTCTTAGCTTCATTACCAAACCGGGTCGGTTCACATCCTGTTCTCATGGTCACTCCCTTTGTGACACCTATAAAAAAGGCGCTTCCCCATGCCGAGTAGCGCCTTTTTAATCAAGCATTTAGCTAACCTGAATTAGTTCATGCCGTATTTTTTCAATTTTTTACGCAGCGTACCACGGTTGATGCCCATCATCAGCGCAGCACGGGTCTGGTTACCACGGGTGTATTGCATCACCATGTCCAACAGGGGCTGTTCTACTTCAGCCAGTACCAGCTCATAGAGGTCATTCACATCCTGACCATTCAGTTGAGCAAAATAGTTCTTCAGTGCCTGTTTAACCGAGTCACGCAGGGGTTTTTGGGTTACCTGATCCTGAGAGTTAACGGTAGAAACGGTCAGTACGTCAGAATTTACGCGTTGTTCGAACATAGTTCTGTCAGCTCTTTATTTCTGTTTACGCAAAATTTTCGAAGTATGCCTCCAACGCCTCCAGCTGTTCGCTGGCATCCTCAATGGCGTTGAATGTGCGCCGAAACTGGTCATTTGGAGCGTGTTCCTGGAGATACCAGGAAACGTGTTTACGTGCAATTCGGTACCTTTTGCCGGACCATAAAAGTCATGCAGTTCCCGAACGTGCGCGCAAAGCAAGCGCTTAACCTCTGCCAAAGGCAGCGGGGGCAGCAACTCCCCAGTGTCCAGATAATGCTGGATTTCCCGAAAGATCCAGGGTCTTCCCTGAGCTGCGCGGCCTATCATCAGGCATCCGCCCTGTATAGTCGAGCACAGCTCTGGCTTTAAGCGGGTCAGTAATGTCGCCATTCGCGATAACCGGAATGGAAACTTTCTGCTTAACTGCCCGAATACTGTCGTACTCAGCTTCTCCATTGAACAAACAGGCGCGTGTACGGCCATGAATGGTCAGAGCCTGAATGCCACAGTCTTCAGCCAGTTGGGCAATCTCTTCGCAGTTACGGTGTTCCGGTGCCCAGCCGGTGCGAATCTTCAGGGTAACAGGAACGTCCACTGCATTGACGACCTCGGTAAGGATCGATTTAACGACATCCGGGTACTGCAAGAGGCTGAACCTGCGAGCTTGCGATTCACTTTTTTAGCCGGGCAACCCATATTGATATCAATAATCTGGCACCGCTTTCCACGTTAATACGTGCTGCATCTGCAATTTCTTTCGGATCGCTACCAGCAATTTGCACGGTGCGAATACCGGGTCATCAATGTGCACCATCCGTAAACGAGATTTGTCGTCTTCCCAACCTGTGGTTAGAGACATCATCTCGGATACTGTCAATCCGGCTCCCATCTCGTAGCACAACGTCCGAAAAGGTCTGTCTGTAATGCCAGCCATGGGCGCTGCGATCAGGCGATTTCTGAGCTGATATTGTCCGATGCGCATGAGTTAAGAAATGACCATACTGTGACTGCAAGGCGGCGTATATTACGCATTTTTTGCACGAGATGAAAGGCCAAACTTTGACCAATCCTCTGAGATGGATCAAAGAATTGCATTTAAAATGAGCGTGGTGCGATAATTACTCATAAAAATCATCATATTAGAAAATAGTGACTAAAATTTACACTCAAAGAAATTTGAGTAAGTTCTCAATTTTTCTTTATGAATGAAAATTTTGGCACGCAAATTTGCGTAAATAATCGGCAAATTTACGTGCCTTTTGTGAGCTTGCTCGCACTTCGCCCCGCGTCACCCTACGGCGATGCGAAGGTTAATTCTTACGACCGGTAATACGGCACCACTCTTCTTTTTCCACGACCGGGTCCAGTGCGAAGCTATCGGCATAAGCTTCACAAACGCTCTCTGCCTGGCTTGCCAGAATACCGGAAAGGCCCAGCAAACCGCCTGAAACCGGCAGGACGCTGATTAACGGTGCCAGTTCACGTAATGGGCCTGCAAGGATGTTAGCGACCACCACGTCGGCTTTCATTTCTTCTGGCTGATCTTTCGGTAAGTAGAGTTCCAGACGGTCAGAAACGCCATTACGTTCGGCGTTATCGCGGCTGGCCTGAATCGCCTGCGGATCGATATCAATACCAATGGCTTTTGCTGCACCCAGTTTCAGCGCCGCGATCGCCAGAATGCCGGAACCACAGCCAAAGTCGATGACTGTTTTACCGGTTAAATCGAGGCTGTCGAGCCATTGCAGGCACAGAGAGGTGGTTGGATGGGTACCCGTACCAAACGCCAGCCCTGGATCTAACATCACGTTGACGGCGTTTTCGTCCGGCACATCACGCCAGCTAGGGCAGATCCACAGTCGTTCACCAAAGCGCATCGGGTGGAAATTATCCATCCATTCGCGCTCCCAGTCTTTATCTTCTAGTTGTTCGATTTTATGCGCGAAGCCTGCGCCGAGCAGCGGATGGTTTTCCAGAATCGCCACCACGTCGTTCATATCGGTTTCAGCGTCGAACAGACCAATCACATCGGTGTCGCCCCACAGGCGCGTTTCGCCCGGCAGCGGCTCAAATACTGGCGTATCGTGGGTATCCTGAAAAGTGATAGAAACGGCACCCGCTTCCATCAGCGCATCGCTAAGATCTTCCGCGTTCGCGCCGGTGGTGTTCAGTTTCAGTTGGATCCAAGGCATGGCAAAACTCTTTATTTATCAGTAGTCAAAACGGTAGCTTGCGGGACGGATGTACCGAAACGGTTTCCGACCAGGAAAGCCAGCAAACTTAGTAAGTAACGAGGGCACGATAGGTGGAAGCCAGGTACTGAATATTCAGCGTCGCGAGTACGGCATACAGCACGCCGCCAACGATCATCGCACTTAGCGCGCCTTTGGCGTTGGCGCGTTCCCAGTAAAGACCCAGCACCAGCGGCCACAGGAAAACGGCTTCCAGCCCACCGAAGGCCAGCAAATTCAGCCAGATGATCATTTCTGGCGGCTTCCAGGCGGCAAGCAGCAGCAACGCGCCGAGAACTAACGTAATTACCGCCGACATCCGCTTCAGACGCGTCTCGTTTTGCATTTGATCCGGACGGATATTCAGATAGAGATCTTTAATGATCGTAGCGGAACTTTGCAGCAACTGGGCATTGATCGTCGACATGATCGCAGCATAGGTGCAGCCAGGAAGATCCCGGCAGCAAACGGTGGCAGCACTTTTACCATTAACGTCGGGATCACCAGATCCGGTACGGTGAGATCGGGGATCACTGCACGACCTAACGCTCCGGCCAGGTGCATACCGAACATCAGGATTGCGACTACAATCGTACCGATGATGATCCCCCGGTGTACTGCTTTGCTGTCTTTATAAGAGATACAGCGCACCGCAGTATGCGGCAGGCCAATCACGCCAAAGCACACCAGTACCCAGAACGACGTCATAAAGGCAGGCGACAGAATATCGTCAGCGCCTTGTGGCGTAACCAGTTGCGGATCGATGGTTTGCAGCGTGTCTACCGCATTACTTAAACCACCTGCGGCATGTACCACGCCAATAAGCAGCACAACGGTGCCAATCAGCATCACAAGCCCTTGCATGGTGTCGTTCAGCACGCTGGCGCGAAAGCCACCAAAGGCGGTATATAACGCAATGCTGATACCAAAAATCAGCAGCCCGGTTTCATAAGGAATACCCGCCGCGGTTTCCAGCAGGCGCGCACCGCCGATAAACTGCACGGTCATCGCACCAACGAACGCAACCAGCAAACTCAAACTCGCCAGCCACACCAGAAGACGACTCTGGTAGCGGGCAAACAGCATATCGTTCAGCGTCACTGCATTGTAGCGGCGCGCAAGAATCGCAAACTTCTTGCCGAGAATACCGAGTGAAAGCCAGACTGCAGGAAGCTGAATCATCGCCAGCAATACCCAGCCCAGCCCGTATTTATAAGCAGCTCCTGGCCCGCCGATAAACGAACTGGCACTGATATAGGTCGCGGTGAGCGTCATCGCCAGCACAATACCGCCCATAGAGCGGCTGCCGAGGAAATACTCATTAAGGAAGGTGCCGGTGCTCCGTTTACGCATCGCATAAACCGAGATACCGAACACCACCACCAGATAGGCGACCAGCGGTAGAATTACTTCAAGCTGCATCGTCATCCTCCAGTGGGATATCGCGATAGATAAATTTCACCATCGCCCAGCACAGTCCAATAAACAGCAGCGGCGTCAGGATGCAGGCCATCTCAAACCAGCGCGGAAAGCCGGTAAAACCGGGGGCAACGCCAGGTAAGTAAGCGGCTACTAACCAAACTGCCAGATACAAAAGGGTCAGCCCCAGCGCCCAGCGCGCCTCTTTATGGGCCTGAACAAAACGAGTGTCCATTTTTTGTCCCTGATGGGTGAAGAAAGCGAGGATTGTACCTTATGGGGGTTGTCGATCCCCAGTAATAAAAAAGGCCGGAAAATCCGGCCTTTTGACGCTTTTGCAGTCTTATTTTTCCTGAAGACCGAGTTTTTTCTCCAGATAGTGGATGTTAGTGCCACCATGCTGGAAGTTCTCGTCATTCATGATGCGGATCTGCAGATCAACGTTGGTTTTGATACCGTCGATGATCAGCTCCTGCAGCGCATTCTTCATGCGGGCAATCGCCACGTCACGGTTTTCACCGTAGCAAATCAGCTTACCGATCATTGAGTCATAGTACGGCGGTACGGTGTAGCCCGCGTAGATATGAGACTCCCAACGTACGCCAAAACCGCCAGGTGCGTGGAAACGGGTGATTTTGCCTGGGCTTGGCAGGAAGGTGTTCGGATCTTCGGCGTTGATACGACATTCCACCGCATGGCCGCGAACGTGAACTTCTTCTTGCTTGATCGACAGCGGTTGACCGGCAGCGATACGCAGCTGTTCTTTGATCAGGTCAACGCCGGTGATCATTTCGGTAACCGGGTGTTCTACCTGAATACGGGTGTTCATTTCGATGAAATAGAACTCGCCGTTTTCGAACAGGAACTCGAAAGTACCTGCACCGCGATAGCCGATATCAACACACGCTTTAGCGCAACGTTCGCCGATGTAGCGACGCAGTTCCGGGGTAATGCCCGGTGCTGGCGCTTCTTCGACCACTTTCTGGTGGCGGCGCTGCATGGAGCAGTCACGTTCCGCCAGATAGATAGCGTTGCCCTGACCGTCAGCCAGTACCTGAATCTCGACGTGGCGAGGATTTTCCAGGTATTTCTCCATGTAACCATATCGTTGCTGAAAGCAGCTTTCGCTTCCGCACGGGTCATGGAGATGGATTGTGCCAGTTCAGCGTCGCCGCGCACTACGCGCATACCGCGACCGCCGCCGCCGCCGGAGGTTTGATAATCACCGGATAACCAATGCGTTTAGCATGGCGCGGTTTTTATCCATATCGTCGCCCAGCGGGCCGTCAGAACCCGGTACGCAAGGAACGCCCGCTTTTTTCATCGCCGCGATTGCGGATACTTTGTCGCCCATCAGGCGAATGGTTTCTGCTTTCGGGCCGATGAAGATAAAGCCGGAGCGTTCAACCTGCTCGGCAAAGTTGGCGTTCTCGGAGAGGAAGCCGTAACCCGGATGGATTGCTACTGCGCCGGTGATTTCAGCGGCGCTGATGATTGCCGGGATGTTCAGATAACTTTTTACTGACGGAGCAGGGCCAATACAGACCGTTTCATCTGCCAGTAATACGTGTTTTAGATCGCGATCCGCGCTGGAGTGCACAGCGACAGTCTTGATGCCCAGTTCTTTACAGGCACGAAGAATACGCAATGCAATCTCGCCGCGGTTGGCAATAACAATTTTATCCAGCATGTTCGCCTCGTTACTCGATGACGACCAGCGGCTCGTCAAATTCTACCGGTTGTCCACTTTCGACCAGAATTGCTTTCACGGTACCGGATTTGTCCGCTTCGATCTGGTTCATCATTTTCATGGCTTCAACGATGCACAGGGTATCGCCCACGTTGACTTTCTGACCCACTTCGATGAACGCTTTTGCGTCCGGGCTTGGGGTGCGGTAGAAAGTACCAACCATCGGGGAACGTACGATGTGACCACTGATTTCCGCTGCTGCTGGCGCTTCCATGGAAGGAACGGTCGCCGGAGCGGCTGCGTTAGATTGAGCTGGCTGCTGCATCATTGGTGCAGCGTAAGCTTGTTGCATCACAGGGAAACTTGCGGCAGGAGCTGCACGGCTAATGCGTACTGACTCTTCGCCTTCAGAAATTTCCAGTTCGGAGATGCCTGATTCTTCAACCAGCTCGATCAGTTTTTAATCTTACGAATATCCATGAGTGGGTTCCGTACTCTTTGTTTAGTGTGATTGTGACAGGCGTTTCACCGCCGTCTGTAAAGCGTATGCCCCGACAGCTGTATGCATAGCGATAAATTCCAGCAGGCCGGGACGCCGGTCTATTTTGCCCCAGAGTGTCAATGTTAGACTTGACGGACATTGTGCAGCGATCTGCTGCTATCCTCCGGCAAAAAACAAAATATACCTTCGTTGCGCCAATGTCACCTTTTCCGCAGCGCAAAAACTGCGTCAGGGAGGACGAGGTCGCACATTATAACGATTTCGTAGCAATTGGCAGCTAAATACTGGTCTTATCAGGGAAGATAATCAACAGCTAACATGTAAATAACCTTCAACACCGTGTAATTTGCAACAAGCCGCACAATTCACGAAATTAGCGCCATCATCGACGGAACTTCTTATAACGTAAGGTGAAAAGCTGTAAGGCCAGCCCTGCGAAGATGAGGGGCTGCAATGAGATAATCTTCACAGACCACAAATAATGTAGGGATGCCAGGATCGCGACAAGATAGACGACATTACGCAGCGGTTGCTGGGGATTACCCAATTTTCACTGCATCGTCTGGATAGATGTGAATGCTAAAGCACGCAAAATTAACCGATTGACAATGCTCAGCATTAAATAGGTTCGAGTGATTAATTTGTAGTCAAACAAAATCAGATTATTCACCCCATGGTACCAGAAATAAGTAAGGGGCTAAGCGTAGCGTCGCCCAGGCAAAGCACCATAAACCTAACAGGCGACGGAGGCGTATCAATAATAGCTGTTTAGTGGAGTATCAATGCGCATCAATTTGTGGTCAGTCGAAATCATGACTTTCCAGTTTGGATGATGTTGTATAACTTCCTGACCAAGGTGTTCGACGAAAGCTGTCCGGCTAACCGCTTTTCCCGTTAACCGATTGAATAATGATTTCAAAATGAGTTCCCTCTCTTATTATTCCCTGCTAAATGGTTAGTTAACCTTCACCAGCGTGCGACCCTGGATCTGGTTATTAATGATGGCCTCGGCAAAGTTCGGTGCCTCTGACAGAGATATCTCTTTTGCCGCCTGGGTATAGAATGATTCCGGTAAATCGGCGACCAGTCGCTGCCAGGCTTGTGCGCGGCGTTCTGGTGGCGTCATTACTGAATCCACCCCTTGCAAACGGACATTACGCAGAATAAATGGCATGACCGTGGTTGGCAGAGTAAAACCACCCGCCAGACCACAGGCCGCCACGCAGCCGCCGTAATTCATTTGCGCCAGCACTTTTGCCAGCACTTTGTCGCCAACGGTGTCAATTGCCCCAGCCCAGACTTGTTTTTCCAGAGGACGGGATTCGGCAAACTCATCACGAGGGAGAACACGGCTAGCACCTAAACTTTTCAGATATTCATGGGTACTTTCGCGACCGGAAACGGCAACGACCTGATAACCCAACTTATGCAGCAGCGCCACGGCGGTACTGCCGACGCCACCACTGGCACCCGTCACGACAATCTCCCCGTCCTGCGGGCGAACACCGGCATCTTCCAGCGCCATCACACACAGCATGGCGGTAAAACCGGCAGTACCGATAATCATTGCTTTACGCGCGTCCAGCCCTTGCGGCATGGCAACCAGCCAGTCACCTTTCACTCGCGCCTGCTCCGCCAGCCCACCCCAGTGGTTTTCACCAACGCCCCAGCCAGTGAGTAACACCTCCTGACCGGCATGAAAACGCGGATCTTCGCTGGTGCGTACAGTTCCGGCAAAATCGATCCCAGGAATCATCGGAAAATTACGGATGATTTTTCCCTTACCGGTAATCGCCAGCGCATCTTTATAGTTCAGGCTCGACCAGTGAACATCGACCGTGACATCGCCCTCCGGCAGGCGACTTTCGTCCAGAGTCTGTACTGATGCGAGAGTTTTGCCGTCCTGCTGTTCTAAAAGTAACGCCTGCATAAGTGGTCCTCATGTGCATGATGGATTGGAAAATAATTTCTGAAGACTATACTCGCTAATGGAAAAGCAAAGCCGATGAAGCGCAATAAATTGCGAGATAAATCTGATTTGCTAGTATGCCCGCTTCCTCACTATCGGAGTTAACACAAGGATGAGATTAACGACGAAATTTTCGGCCTTTGTCACGCTGCTCACCGGGTTAACAATTTTTGTGACTTTGCTGGCTGTTCGCTAAGTTTCTACAACGCCATTCAGTATAAGTTTAGTCATCGCGTTCAGGCGGTGGCGACGGCGATTGATACCCACCTTGTGTCGAATGACTTCAGCACATTAAGGCCACAAATTACCGAATTAATGATGTCGGCAGATATCGTTCGTGTAGACCTGCTCCATGGTGATAAACAGGTTTATACCCTGGCCAGAAATGGTAGTTATCGTCCAGTTGGCTCCAGCAATCTGTTTCGCGAACTGAGCGTTCCGTTGATAAAGCATCCGGGGATGTTGTTGCGTCTGGTTTATCAGGATCCGATGGGCAACTATTTCCATTCGTTGATGACCACCGCGCCGCTCACGGGGGCGATTGGCTTTATCATTGTTATGCTCTTCCTGGCGGTACGCTGGTTACAACGGCAACTTGCCGGGCAAGAATTGCTGGAAACCCGGGCAACTCGTATCTTAAACGGTGAGCGTGGCTCTAATGTGTTGGGAACCATCTATGAATGGCCGCCCAGAACCAGCAGTGCGCTGGATACGCTGCTTCGTGAAATTCAGAACGCACGCGAACAACACAGCCGTCTTGATACGCTGATCCGCTCTTATGCCGCCCAGGACGTGAAAACCGGCCTCAATAACCGACTCTTTTTCGATAATCAGTTAGCAACGTTACTGGAAGATCAGGAGAAAGTAGGTACCCACGGGATCGTGATGATGATTCGTCTGCCGGATTTCAATATGTTGAGCGATACCTGGGGGCACAGCCAGGTTGAAGAACAGTTCTTCAACCTGACGAATCTGCTGTCGACATTTATGATGCGCTACCCTGGCGCACTGCTGGCGCGTTACCACCGCAGTGATTTTGCTGCGCTGTTACCGCACCGGACGTTAAAAGAGGCAGAGAGCATCGCCGGTCAGTTAATCAAAGCCGTTGATACCTTGCCGAACAATAAAATGCTCGATCGCGACGATATGATCCACATTGGTATCTGCGCCTGGCGTAGTGGTCAGGATACCGAGCAGGTAATGGAACATGCAGAGTCTGCCACGCGTAATGCGGGATTGCAGGGCGGCAATAGCTGGGCTATTTACGATGACTCGTTGCCTGAAAAAGGACGCGGTAATGTTCGCTGGCGTACGCTTATCGAGCAAATGCTCAGTCGCGGCGGCCCGCGCCTTTATCAAAAACCGGCGGTTACTCGCGAAGGTCAGGTTCATCATCGCGAACTCATGTGCCGCATCTTCGATGGTAATGAAGAGGTTAGCTCGGCGGAGTATATGCCGATGGTCTTGCAGTTTGGCTTATCGGAAGAGTATGACCGTCTGCAAATCAGCCGTCTTATTCCACTATTGCGTTACTGGCCAGAGGAAAATCTGGCGATTCAGGTTACCGTTGAGTCGCTGATTCGCCCGCGTTTTCAGCGTTGGCTGCGCGATACGTTAATGCAATGTGAAAAATCACAACGAAAACGCATAATTATTGAACTTGCAGAGGCCGATGTAGGTCAACATATCAGTCGTTTACAACCTGTTATTCGTTTAGTGAATGCTTTAGGGGTACGGGTAGCCGTCAACCAGGCTGGTTTGACGCTGGTAAGTACCAGTTGGATCAAAGAACTTAATGTTGAGTTACTCAAGCTCCATCCGGGGCTGGTCAGAAACATTGAGAAGCGAACGGAGAACCAGCTGCTGGTTCAAAGCCTGGTGGAAGCCTGCTCCGGGACCAGCACCCAGGTTTACGCCACCGGCGTGCGTTCGCGAAGCGAGTGGCAGACCCTGATTCAGCGCGGTGTTACAGGCGGGCAAGGGGATTTTTTCGCGTCCTCACAGCCACTTGATACTAACGTGAAAAAATATTCACAAAGATACTCGGTTTAACCTGCCGTTTAATCCGTTTTCACGTAGAATAACGCGCGCTGCGTCTCATGGGAGTGTGCTTGTCTGCTCGCCAGATTGTTGCAGCACATATGCAGATGAATGACCTTACGCGGTTGCAAACAGGCGAGGAATGCTGCTGATGCATTAAGCCTTTCTGGACTCAGGCAGAGATTTGTAACAAAGGAAACGAACTGCACTAATTTTCACCGTAGCAGATGATTTTTGCGCCTTGTCGCTGCTGCGTGTGGTTGGTAAAGTAAGCGGATTTTCTTTTCCGCCCCAGCTTTCAGGATTATCCCTTAGTATGTTGAAAAAATTTCGTGGCATGTTTTCCAATGACTTGTCCATTGACCTGGGTACTGCGAATACCCTCATTTATGTAAAAGGACAAGGCATCGTATTGAATGAGCCTTCCGTGGTGGCCATTCGTCAGGATCGTGCCGGTTCACCGAAAAGCGTAGCTGCAGTAGGTCATGACGCGAAGCAGATGCTGGGCCGTACGCCGGGCAATATTGCTGCCATTCGCCCAATGAAAGACGGCGTTATCGCCGACTTCTTCGTGACTGAAAAAATGCTCCAGCACTTCATCAAACAAGTGCACAGCAACAGCTTTATGCGTCCAAGCCCGCGCGTTCTGGTTTGTGTGCCGGTTGGCGCGACCCAGGTTGAACGCCGCGCAATTCGTGAATCCGCGCAGGCGCTGGTGCCCGTGAAGTCTTCCTGATTGAAGAACCGATGGCTGCCGCAATTGGTGCTGGCCTGCCGGTTTCTGAAGCGACCGGTTCTATGGTGGTTGATATCGGTGGTGGTACCACTGAAGTTGCTGTTATCTCCTTGAACGGCGTGGTTTACTCCTCTTCCGTGCGCATTGGTGGTGACCGTTTCGACGAAGCTATCATCAACTATGTGCGTCGTAATTACGGTTCTCTGATCGGTGAAGCCACCGCAGAACGTATCAAGCACGAAATCGGTTCGGCTTACCCGGGCGATGAAGTCCGTGAAATCGAAGTTCGTGGCCGTAACCTGGCAGAAGGTGTTCCACGCGGTTTTACCCTTAACTCCAACGAAATCCTCGAAGCACTGCAGGAACCGCTGACCGGTATTGTGAGCGCGGTAATGGTTGCACTGGAACAGTGCCCGCCGGAACTGGCTTCCGACATCTCCGAGCGCGGCATGGTGCTCACCGGTGGTGGCGCACTGCTGCGTAACCTTGACCGTTTGTTAATGGAAGAAACCGGCATTCCAGTCGTTGTTGCTGAAGACCCGCTGACCTGTGTGGCGCGCGGTGGCGGCAAAGCGCTGGAAATGATCGACATGCACGGCGGCGACCTGTTCAGCGAAGAGTAATCGGATGCAGGCAGGGGAAGCGTCTGTTTACCCTGCCTGGTCTGATACGAGAATACGCATAACTTATGAAGCCAATTTTTAGCCGTGGCCCGTCGCTACAGATTCGCCTTATTCTGGCGGTGCTGGTGGCGCTCGGCATTATTATTGCCGACAGCCGCCTGGGGACGTTCAGTCAAATCCGTACTTATATGGATACCGCCGTCAGTCCTTTCTACTTTGTTTCCAATGCTCCTCGTGAATTGCTGGATGGCGTATCGCAGACGCTGGCCTCGCGTGACCAATTAGAACTTGAAAACCGGGCGTTACGTCAGGAACTGTTGCTGAAAAACAGTGAACTGCTGATGCTTGGACAATACAAACAGGAGAACGCGCGTCTGCGCGAGCTGCTGGGTTCCCCGCTGCGTCAGGATGAGCAGAAAATGGTGACTCAGGTTATCTCCACGGTTAACGATCCTTATAGCGATCAAGTTGTTATCGATAAAGGTAGCGTTAATGGCGTTTATGAAGGCCAGCCGGTCATCAGCGACAAAGGTGTTGTTGGTCAGGTGGTGGCCGTCGCTAAACTGACCAGTCGCGTGCTGCTGATTTGTGATGCGACCCACGCGCTGCCAATCCAGGTGCTGCGCAACGATATCCGCGTAATTGCAGCCGGTAACGGTTGTACGGATGATTTGCAGCTTGAGCATCTGCCGGCGAATACGGATATTCGTGTTGGTGATGTGCTGGTGACTTCCGGTCTGGGCGGTCGTTTCCCGGAAGGCTATCCGGTCGCGGTTGTCTCTTCCGTAAAACTCGATACCCAGCGCGCTTATACTGTGATTCAGGCGCGTCCGACTGCAGGACTGCAACGTTTGCGTTATCTGCTGCTGCTGTGGGGCGCGGATCGTAACGGCGCTAACCCGATGACGCCGGAAGAGGTGCATCGTGTTGCTAATGAACGTTTGATGCAGATGATGCCGCAGGTATTGCCTTCGCCAGACGCGATGGGGCCAAAGTTACCTGAACCGGCAACGGGGATCACTCAGCCGACTCCGCAGCAACCGGCGACAGGAAATGCAGCTACTGCGCCTGCTGCGCCGACACAGCCTGCTGCTAATCGCTCTCCACAAAGGGCTACGCCGCCGCAAAGTGGTGCTCAACCGCCTGCGCGTGCGCCGGGAGGGCAATAGTGGCGAGCTATCGTAGCCAGGGACGCTGGGTAATCTGGCTCTCTTTCCTCATTGCGCTGTTGCTGCAAATCATGCCCTGGCCGGATAACCTGATTGTTTTCCGGCCAAACTGGGTGTTACTCATCTTGTTGTATTGGATCCTGGCCTTGCCTCATCGCGTAAATGTGGGCACAGGTTTTGTGATGGGTGCCATACTGGATCTGATCAGCGGCTCGACGCTTGGCGTACGCGTATTGGCGATGAGCATCATTGCTTACCTGGTGGCGCTGAAATACCAGCTTTTCCGCAACCTCGCATTATGGCAGCAGGCGCTGGTCGTCATGTTGCTTTCGCTGGTGGTGGATATTATTGTTTTCTGGGCAGAGTTTTTAGTGATTAACGTCTCTTTCAGACCGGAAGTGTTCTGGAGTAGTGTAGTCAATGGGGTGCTCTGGCCGTGGATTTTCTTGCTGATGCGCAAAGTCCGTCAGCAGTTTGCAGTGCAATAAAGGTTTCTATGACTTCTCTGTATTTAGCTTCCGGTTCTCCGCGTCGTCAGGAGTTACTTGCGCAACTTGGCGTGACCTTTGAACGTATTGTTACGGGCATTGAGGAGCAGCGTCAGCCGCAGGAGAGCGCGCAGCAGTATGTTGTGCGTCTGGCGCGCGAGAAAGCACGGGCAGGTGTCGCGCAAACGGCGAAGGATCTCCCGGTGCTGGGTGCGGATACTATCGTTATCCTGAACGGAGAAGTGCTGGAGAAACCGCGCGACGCAGAGCATGCGGCGCAGATGTTGCGCAAATTATCGGGTCAGACCCATCAGGTGATGACGGCAGTGGCGTTGGCCGACAGCCAGCACATTCTCGATTGCCTGGTGGTCACCGATGTGACTTTCAGAACGTTAACAGACGAAGACATCGCGGGCTATGTCGCCAGCGGTGAACCGTTAGATAAAGCAGGTGCATACGGTATTCAGGGGCTGGGTGGCTGTTTTGTCAGGAAGATAAATGGCAGCTATCACGCCGTAGTCGGCTTACCGCTGGTTGAAACGTATGAATTATTAAGTAATTTTAACGCACTGCGTGAGAAAAGGGATAAACATGACGGCTGAATTGTTAGTAAACGTAACGCCTTCGGAAACGCGAGTGGCGTATATTGATGGCGGTATTCTGCAGGAAATTCATATTGAACGTGAGGCGCGACGCGGAATAGTAGGCAATATCTACAAGGGTCGTGTAAGTCGTGTACTTCCGGGTATGCAGGCGGCTTTTGTAGATATTGGGCTGGATAAAGCCGCGTTTCTTCATGCATCCGACATCATGCCGCACACCGAATGTGTGGCGGGTGAAGAACAAAAGCAATTCACGGTGCGCGACATCTCGGAACTGGTCCGTCAGGGGCAAGATCTGATGGTGCAGGTGGTGAAAGATCCGCTTGGCACTAAAGGTGCGCGCCTGACCACCGATATCACGCTGCCTTCTCGCTATCTGGTGTTTATGCCAGGGGCTTCTCACGTTGGGGTTTCCCAACGTATTGAAAGCGAATCAGAACGTGAACGCCTGAAAAAAGTGTCGCAGAGTATTGCGACGAGCAGGGCGGGTTTATCATCGTACCGCAGCGGAAGGGGTTGGCGAGGCTGAACTGGCCTCCGATGCCGCTTATCTGAAACGCGTCTGGACCAAAGTTATGGAGCGTAAAAAAACGCCCGCAGACCCGTTATCAGCTGTACGGCGAACTGGCGCTGGGCGCAGCGTGTTCTGCGTGATTTCGCCGACGCCGAACTGGACCGCATTCGCGTTGACTCACGCCTGACTTACGAAGCATTGCTGGAGTTTACCTCGGAGTACATTCCCGAGATGACCAGCAAGCTGGAGCATTACACCGGACGCCAGCCGATTTTCGATCTCTTTGATGTCGAAAACGAAATCCAGCGAGCGCTGGAACGCAAAGTAGAACTGAAATCCGGTGGTTATCTGATTATCGACCAGACCGAAGCGATGACCACCGTGGACATCAATACCGGAGCGTTTGTCGGTCATCGCAATCTGGACGACACCATTTTCAATACCAATATTGAAGCGACGCAGGCTATCGCTCGCCAGTTACGGTTGCGTAATCTGGGCGGGATTATCATTATTGATTTCATCGATATGAATAATGAAGATCACCGCCGCCGCGTGCTGCACTCGCTGGAGCAGGCGTTGAGCAAAGACCGGGTGAAAACCAGCGTTAATGGTTTTTCGGCGCTGGGCTGGTGGAGATGACGCGTAAACGCACCCGCGAAAGCATTGAGCACGTACTGTGTAACGAATGCCAACCTGCCACGGTCGCGGAACGGTGAAAACCGTGGAAACGGTATGCTATGAAATCATGCGCGAGATTGTTCGTGTCCACCATGCTTACGATTCCGACCGTTTCCTGGTCTATGCTTCTCCGGCAGTAGCCGAAGCCTTGAAAGGCGAAGAGTCACACTCGCTGGCGGAAGTGGAAATTTTCGTTGGTAAACAGGTTAAAGTACAAATTGAACCGCTCTATAACCAGGAGCAGTTTGACGTCGTAATGATGTAAACAGATGCTGGGCCGCCATCCGGCAAAGGTTTTTGAGTCACATTTTTAGCAGACAAGGAGTGACGGGTGAGGCGATTGCCGGGGATTTTACTGCTTACTGGAGCCGCGCTCGTTGTGATCGCTGCCCTGCTGGTTAGCGGCCTGCGTATTGCTTTACCGCATCTTGACGCCTGGCGTCCGGAAA
>ENA-OQIG01000343-OQIG01000343.1-human-gut-metagenome-genome-assembly--contig:-NODE-343-length-27676-cov-2.605358_pt1 | contig 27676 bp, 36 predicted proteins | sample MGYA00242576_ERZ504741 | MGnify/ENA primary metagenome ERZ504741 (study PRJEB26092, sample SAMD00036436) | human gut metagenome | host: Homo sapiens | study: EMG produced TPA metagenomics assembly of... | reverse complement strand
ATTCCGGACGGAAGTTATGGCTTACCACACCGAGCACCAGCTCTTTCATGTGCGCATAATCCAGTTCACCAAAACGTTCCTGAATCAGATCAGAACCGAGGTTAGAGGTCATAATGACGACCGTATTACGGAAGTGACCGTTCTCCCCTGCCCGTCAGTCAGACGCCCATCATCCAGTACCTGCAACAGAATGTTGAAGACATCCGGATGCGCTTTTTCCACTTCATCCAGCAGGATGACGGAATACGGACGACGACGCACCGCTTCGGTCAGGTAGCCACCTTCTTCATAACCGACATATCCCGGAGTGCACCAACCAAACGAGACACCGAGTGTTTCTCCATAAACTCGGACATATCTATACGGACCATCGCCTCGTCGCTATCAAACATAAAGTTCGCCAGCGCCTTACAAAGCTCTGTTTTCCCCACACCCGTTGGGCCGAGGAACAGGAATGAACCAATCGGGCGATTTGGATCCGCCAACCCCGCACGGCTACGGCGAATAGCGTTAGATACCGCATCAACCGCTTCGTTCTGACCAATGACGCGATGGTGCAGTTCTTGCTCCATACGCAGCAGTTTTTCGCGCTCGCTTTCCATCATGCGAGAAACCGGAATCCCCGTCCAACGCGCCAGCACTTCAGCAATTTCGGCGTCGGTCACTTTATTACGCAACAGACGCATAGTTTTGCCTTCGAGCTGCGTTGCGGCTTCCAGTTGCTTTTCCAGTTCCGGGATTTTGCCGTATTGCAGTTAGACCATCCGCCGCCAGGTCCCCCAGCACGGCGAGCTGTTCAATAGCGATTTTCGCCTGTTCCAGTTCCGCTTTAATGGTCTGCGTACCAGAAAGCGATGCCTTCTCTGCTTTCCACTCTTCTTCTAACTCGGAGTACTGACGTTCTTTGTCGCTCAGTTCTTCGTTGAGCATATCCAGGCGTTTTTTACTGGCTTCATCAGACTCTTTCATTAACGCCTGTTGTTCCAGTTTGAGCTGATGATACGACGATCGAGTCGGTCGAGTTCTTCTGGTTTTGAGTCAATCTGCATACGAATGCTGGATGCTGCTTCATCGATCAGGTCGATGGCTTTATCCGGCAGCTGACGGTCAGCAATGTAGCGATGAGACAACGTCGCCGCTGCAACAATTGCCGGGTCAGTAATTTGCACATGGTGGTGCAATTCGTAACGTTCTTTCAGCCACGCAGAATCGCAATGGTATCTTCAACAGAAGGCTCGGCAACAAACACTTTCTGGAAACGACGTTCCAGCGCAGCATCTTTTTCGATGTACTGGCGATATTCATCAAGCGTCGTGGCACCTACGCAGTGCAATTCACCACGCGCCAGCGCCGGTTTCAGCATGTTTCCGGCGTCCATTGCGCCATCGGCTTTACCCGCGCCGACCATGGTATGTAATTCGTCGATAAACAGGATGACGTTGCCTTCCTGTTTGGCAAGATCGTTAAGCACGCCTTTTAAACGTTCTTCAAACTCACCGCGATATTTCGCCCCCAGCACCAGCGCGCCCATACTCCAGCGCCAGTCACGGCGGCCTTTCAACCCTTCCGGCACTTCGCCGTTGATAATACGCTGCGCCAGACCTTCAACGATGGCAGTTTTACCGACGCCGGGTTCACCAATCAGTACCGGGTTATTTTTAGTACGACGTTGCAGCACCTGAATGGTACGGCGAATTTCTTCATCACGACCAATCACCGGATCGAGTTTGCCCTGTTCGGCTCGTTCGGTAAGGTCGATGGTATATTTTTTCAAAGCCTGACGTTGGTCTTCAGCACCTTGATCGTTCACGCTTTCACCTCCACGCATTTGTTCAATCGCTTGAGTAATGTTGGCGGTGGTCGCCCCTGCTGCTTTCAGGATGTCGGCCAGCGTGCCGCGAGACTCAAGTGCCGCCAGAACGAACAGTTCTGACGAGATAAAGTTATCACCACGTTTTTGCGCCAGCTTGTCGCAAAGATTAAGAACGCGCACCAGATCCTGTGATGGCTGGACATCACCACCAGTACCTTCAACCTGCGGTAAACGATTTAATGCCTGATTGATATCTGTGCGCAACTGGCCAGCATTTATGCCAGCTGATGTTAACAAAGGACTAACCGAACCCCCTTCCTGATTCAGCAGGGCGCTCATTAAATGAAGTGGTTCGATGAATTGGTTGTCGTGCCCGAGTGCAAGTGATTGGGCATCGGCAAGAGCAAGCTGGAATTTATTAGTAAGACGATCCAGACGCATAACTCCTCCCATAACGGATCAAAGTTGCTACTGGAGATTAAATGAGGTCATCCCTCAATTATTCAAGGTTATTGACCAGATTAATGTGAAAAGAAAATCACGCGTACCGGATCGTCTTGATTCTTTAGGTTATATCAGCCAAATGAAACTTGCCATACGCCCGGTGGTCTTGTCGCGACGATAAGAGAAGAAAGTCTCATTTTCCGTATATGTACAACGGTCGCCGCCGAAAATTTGTTCAACACCAACGCTCGCCAGACGCTGCCGGGCAAGCAGATAAATATCCGCCAGATACTTATCACCATGCTGAATGAAAGCTGTACTCGCTTTGGCGTCTGCTGCCATAAACGCCTCGCGAACCTCCGCCCCCACTTCGAACGCGCGTGGACCAATTGCCGGCCCTAACCAGGCGAGAATATTTTCCGGATTATCAGCAAAACAGGAAACTGTCTCTTCCAGCACGCCTGCGCACAGTCCACGCCAGCCAGCATGAGCGGCGGCGACTTCCGTTCCCGCTCGATTGCAAAACAGCACAGGGAGGCAGTCGGCAGTCATCACTGCGCAAACCGTGCCAGGCGTATTGCTATAAGAGGCATCTGCTCGTTTTGAGGCATAAGGTTCGCCAGTAAGCTTAAGCACATCTTTGCCGTGTACCTGCTCAAGCCAGACCGGTTTAGAAGGCAAATTGCCCGCAGCAAAAAGTCGCTTGCGATTCTCCTCAACGTGATCCGGGTTATCGCCACAATGGGCACCGAGGTTGAGCGAGTCATACGGGGGCAAGCTCACGCCGCCGATACGAGTAGAGCTACAAGCCGCAACACCCTTTGGCAGCGGCACTGCGGGACAATCAGCTTACTCATAACCAGTCCACTTCATCCTTATGTTCTTCGAAATCGGCGCGCATCACCTCAATCAGCTCCACCATATCTTGTGGAATAGGCGCATGCCATTCCATTTCGATGCCGGAGATCGGGTGATAAAGACGCAGCATGGTTGCATGTAGCGCCTGGCGGTCAAACTTACGCAGCGTGGAGATAAATGCTTCCGAAGCACCTTTTGGCGGACGCGGACGGCCACCATAAACCGGATCGCCCACCAGCGGATGAGTGATATGGGCCATATGCACGCGGATCTGGTGCGTACGTCCAGTTTCCAGACGCAACCGCAGACGCGTGTGCACACGGAAGTGTTCCATGATGCGATAGTGAGTCACCGCTGGTTTGCCCATCGGATGCACCGCCATATGGGTACGTTTGGTCGGGTGGCGACTGATTGGCTCGTCCACCGTGCCACCTGCGGTCATATGACCAATCGCCACCGCTTCATACTCACGAGTAATTTCACGCCGTTGCAAGATTCGACTAAACGCGTCTGAGCCGGAACGGTTTTTGCCACAACCATCAGGCCAGTGGTGTCTTTATCCAGACGATGGACGATGCCCGCACGCGGTACATCGGCAATGGGTGGATAGTAATGAAGCAACGCATTCAGTACCGTGCCATCCGGGTTACCCGCGCCAGGATGTACCACCAGGTCGCGCGGTTTATTAATGATAATAATGTCTTCATCTTCATAGACGATATCCAGCGGGATATCCTGCGGTTCAAAACGCGCTTCTTCTTCAATCTCAGCGTTGATGGCAACCTGCTCGCCACCCAATACTTTTTCTTTCGGCTTATCACAAACTTTGCCGTTAACCAGCACTCGCTGGTCGAGGATCCATTCTTTTATTCGCGAACGTGAATAATCCGGGAACATTTCGGCCAAAGCCTGATCTAAGCGTTGACCGAGTTGGTTTTCGGACACCGTTGCAGTGAGCTGTACTCGTTGTGCCATATATACTGCTTCTTCGTTTATCGTTGGGGTTTTACGGCTTTGCCGTTTAATATAGTGTGCTATTGTAGCTGGTCTTAACCGGGAGCAGGAACAGAGAATCTCCCGTATTACATTTTGAGGAAAGTCAAAACGTCATGACGCGCATGAAATATCTGGTGGCAGCCGCCACACTAAGCCTGTTTTTGGCGGGTTGCTCGGGGTCAAAGGAAGAAGTACCTGATAATCCGCCAAATGAAATTTACGCGACTGCACAACAAAAGCTGCAGGACGGTAACTGGAGACAGGCAATAACGCAACTGGAAGCGTTAGATAATCGCTATCCGTTTGGTCCGTATTCGCAGCAGGTGCAGCTGGATCTCATCTACGCCTACTATAAAACGCCGATTTGCCGTTAGCACAGGCTGCCATCGATCGTTTTATTCGCCTTAACCCGACCCATCCGAATATCGATTATGTCATGTACATGCGTGGCCTGACCAATATGGCGCTGGATGACAGTGCGCTGCAAGGGTTCTTTGGCGTCGATCGTAGCGATCGCGATCCTCAACATGCACGAGCTGCGTTTAGTGACTTTTCCAAACTGGTGCGCGGCTATCCGAACAGTCAGTACACCACCGATGCCACCAAACGTCTGGTATTCCTGAAAGATCGTCTGGCGAAATATGAATACTCCGTGGCCGAGTACTATACAGAACGTGGCGCATGGGTTGCCGTCGTTAACCGCGTAGAAGGCATGTTGCGCGACTACCCGGATACCCAGCTACGCGTGATGCGCTGCCGCTGATGGAAAATGCATACCGTCAGATGCAGATGAATGCGCAAGCTGAAAAAGTAGCGAAAATCATCGCCGCAAACAGCAGCAATACATAACAGAAACCTGAAACACAAAACGGCAGCCCTTGAGCTGCCGTTTTTTATTCTGTCAGTTGTGAAACTGAAGCGATTTAGTCGCTATCGATCTCATCAAATATGGCTCGCTTTGAGATATTCCTCAAGTAAAAAAACACCTCTTCCTGCGATTTCTCACAAAAAAGATTCGTTGACAAAAAGTGACAAAATTATGAGATTTTCATCACACATTTTGACATCAGGAACGGTATGCTGAATTCACCAAGACGGGAAGACAAGAGGTAAAATTTATGACAATGAACATTACCAGCAAACAAATGGAAATTACTCCGGCCATCCGCCAACATGTCGCAGACCGTCTCGCCAAACTGGAAAAATGGCAAACACATCTGATTAATCCACATATCATTCTGTCCAAAGAGCCACAAGGGTTTGTTGCTGACGCCACAATCAATACACCTAACGGCGTTCTGGTTGCCAGTGGTAAACATGAAGATATGTACACCGCAATTAACGAATTGATCAACAAGCTGGAACGGCAGCTCAATAAACTGCAGCACAAAGGCGAAGCACGTCGTGCCGCAACATCGGTGAAAGACGCCAACTTCGTCGAAGAAGTTGAAGAAGAGTAGTCCTTTATATTGAGTGTATCGCCAACGCGCCTTCGGGCGCGTTTTTTGTTGACAGCGTGAAAACAGTACGGGTACTGTACTAAAGTCACTTAAGGAAACAAACATGAAACACACACCGTTTTTCTTCGCATTCTTTTTTATCTTCCCCTGAAAGGGAGGCGTTTCGTCGTGTGAAACAGAATGCGAAGACGAACAATAAGGCCTCCCAAATCGGGGGGCCTTTTTATTGATAACAAAAAGGCAACACTATGACATCGGAAAACCCGTTACTGGCGCTGCGAGAGAAAATCAGCGCGCTGGATGAAAAATTATTAGCATTACTCGCAGAGCGGCGCGAACTGGCCGTCGAGGTGGGAAAAGCCAAACTGCTCTCGCATCGCCCGGTACGTGATATTGATCGTGAACGCGATTTACTGGAAAGATTAATTACGCTCGGTAAAGCGCACCATCTGGACGCCCATTACATTACTCGCCTGTTCCAGCTCATCATTGAAGATTCCGTATTAACTCAGCAGGCTTTGCTCCAACAACATCTCAATAAAATTAATCCGCACTCAGCACGCATCGCTTTTCTCGGCCCCAAAGGCTCCTATTCACATCTTGCCGCTCGTCAGTACGCTGCCCGTCACTTTGAGCAATTCATTGAAAGTGGCTGCGCCAAATTTGCCGATATTTTTAATCAGGTGGAAACCGGCCAGGCCGACTATGCCGTCGTACCGATTGAAAATACCAGCTCCGGTGCCATAAACGACGTTTACGATCTGCTGCAACATACCTGCTTGTCGATTGTGGGCGAAATGACCCTTACCATCGACCACTGCCTGCTGGTTTCCGGCACCACAGATTTATCTACCATCAACACGGTCTACAGTCATCCACAGCCGTTCCAGCAATGCAGCAAATTCCTTAATCGTTATCCGCACTGGAAGATTGAATATACCGAAAGTACGTCTGCGGCAATGGAAAAGGTTGCACAGGCAAAATCACCGCATGTTGCTGCGTTGGGAAGCGAAGCTGGCGGCACTTTGTACGGTTTGCAGGTACTGGAGCGTATTGAAGCGAATCAGCGACAAAACTTCACCCGATTTGTGGTGTTGGCGCGTAAAGCCATTAACGTGTCTGATCAGGTTCCGGCGAAAACGACGTTGTTAATGCGACCGGGCAACAAGCCGGTGCGCTGGTTGAAGCGTTGCTGGTGCTGCGCAACCACAATCTGATTATGACCCGTCTGGAATCACGCCCCGATTCACGGTAATCCATGGGAAGAGATGTTTTATCTGGATATTCAGGCCAATCTTGAATCAGCGGAAATGCAAAAAGCATTGAAAGAGTTAGGGGAAATTACCCGTTCAATGAAGGTATTGGGCTGTTACCCAAGTGAGAACGTAGTGCCTGTTGATCCAACCTGATGAAAAGGTGCCGGATGATGTGAATCATCCGGCACTGGATTATTACTGGCGGTTGTCATTCGCCTGACGCAATAACACGCGGCTTTCACTCTGAAAACGCTGTGCGTAATCGCCGAACCAGTGCTCCACCTTGCGGAAACTGTCAATAAACGCCTGCTTATCGCCCTGCTCCAGCAACTCAATCGCCTCGCCGAAACGCTTATAGTAACGTTTGATTAACGCCAGATTACGCTCTGACGACATAATAATGTCGGCATAAAGCTGCGGATCCTGAGCAAACAGTCGCCCGACCATCGCCAGCTCAAGGCGGTAAATCGGCGAAGAGAGCGCCAGAAGTTGCTCAAGCTGAACATTTTCTTCTGCCAGATGCAGCCCATAAGCAAAAGTAGCAAAGTGGCGCAGAGCCTGAATAAACGCCATATTCTGATCGTGCTCGACAGCGCTAATACGATGCAGCCGAGCGCCCCAGACCTGAATTTGCTCCAGAAACCATTGGTATGCTTCCGGCTTACGTCCATCACACCAGACCACAACTTGCTTTGCCAGGCTACCGCTGTCCGGCCGAACATCGGGTGTAACCCCAGTACCGGGCCATCGTGCGCCGCCAGCATGGCCTGTAATGGTCCATTTTTCACTGATGCCAGATCAACCAGAATACAATCTTTCGGTAAAGGCGGTAATTTGCCGATAACTTGCTCAGTAACGTGGATTGGCACACTAACAATCACCATTCCGGCATCGGCAACAATATCAGCCGCTCGATCCCAGTCATGTTGCTCCAGAATCCGCACCTGATAACCCGATAGTGTCAGCATCTTCTCGAACAGGCGTCCCATCTGACCGCCACCGCCGACGATAACCACCGGACGCAGTGACGGACAAAGTGTTTTAAATCCTTTGTCGTTTTCACTGGAGTAAGATTCACGCATCACCCGACGCAAAACATCCTCAATCAGATCTGGCGGTACACCCAGAGCTTCCGCCTCTGCGCGCCGCGAGGCCAACATAGATGCCTCGCGCTCCGGAACATAAATAGGCAGTCCAAAGCGGCTTTTCACCTCGCCCACTTCAGCAACCAGTTCCAGACGCTTCGCTAATAAATTCAGCAGCGCTTTATCGACTTCATCAATTTGATCGCGTAATGCGGTCAATTCAGCAACCATAATAAACCTCTTAAGCCACGCGAGCCGTCAGCTGCCCGTTCAGATCCTGATGAATTTCACGCAGCAAGGCATCGGTCATTTCCCAGCTAATGCAGGCATCGGTTACGGATACACCGTATTTCATTTCACTGCGCGGTTGCTCGGAAGACTGATTGCCTCGTGGATATTACTTTCGATCATCAGACCAATAATTGAGCGATTGCCATCTTTGATTTGAGCAACCACGGATTCTGCCACCGCAGGCTGACGGCGATAATCTTTATTGGAATTACCGTGGCTGCAATCTACCATCAGAGACGGGCGCAGTCCCGCCTGTTCCATCTCTTTTTCACATTGCGCAACATCCGCAGGGCTATAGTTCGGCGCTTTACCACCGCGCAGGATCACATGGCCGTCCGGATTCCCCTGAGTTTGTAGCAACGCAACCTGCCCTGCCTGGTTAATGCCAACAAAACGGTGCGGCTGGGCGGCGGCGCGCATAGCGTTAATTGCTGTTGCCAGACTGCCGTCGGTGCCGTTTTTAAAACCAACCGGCATGGAAAGCCCGGAGGCCATTTCACGGTGAGTTTGCGATTCCGTTGTACGAGCACCAATTGCTGACCAGCTAAACAGATCGCCCAGGTATTGCGGGCTATTCGGATCTAACGCTTCCGTCGCCAGTGGCAGTCCCATATTCACCAGCTCAAGCAGCAATTTACGCGCGATCTGCAGCCCGGCTTCTACATCAAAAGAGCCATCCATATGGGGATCGTTAATTAACCCTTTCCAGCCGACAGTGGTACGGGGTTTTTCAAAATAGACGCGCATTACCAGATAGAGGCTATCGCTGACCTCTGCGGCAAGGGCTTTAAATCGACGAGCATATTCCAGAGCAGTTTCCGGATCATGAATGGAACAAGGACCACATACTACCAGCAGACGAGGATCGCGCCCGGCGATAATATCTGAAATGGTTTTACGCGAGTCAGCAATCTGGGCTTCTTGTTGCAGGCTCAATGGAAAAGCGGCCTTCAGTTGTTCCGGAGTCATTAAAACCTGTTCGTCGGTAATATGTACGTTATTCAGCGCGTCTTTTTGCATGATGGCGATCCTGTTTATGCTCGTTTGCGATAGTTGATCCTCAGCGAGGATGACGTAACGATAACACATAAAGTAAAGTTTTAAATCCATATTTCGTACATTTTTATTTACACAAACAATTTACTCGCGCTTTTGATGCTTATTTCGTACAAATAAATTTACACCTCCTTTAAAAACAATCCGCTATGCTTTGAAAAAGGAGAAAGAAATGATGAAAAAGTTTATCGCCCCCTTGTTGGCTTTACTGGTTAGCGGATGTCAGATTGATCCTTATACTCACGCGCCAACCTTGACCAGCACCGACTGGTATGATGTTGGTATGGAAGATGCGATATCGGGCAGCGCCATAAAAGATGACGATGCATTTAGCGATTCACAGGCGGATCGCGGTCTATACCTTAAAGGATATGCCGAAGGACAAAAGAAAACTTGCCAGAGCGATTTTACTTATGCCCGGGGACTTTCCGGTAAAAGCTTTCCTGCCAGCTGTAACAATGTTGAAAGTGCCAGCCAACTGCATGAAGTATGGCAAAAAGGGGCTGATGAAAATGCCAGCACAATACGATTAAATTAATTAAAACCCCACAAATAAATTAAAACATAAAGATTTTACTCATTGTGTTTTATTTCTCACATTGATGACGGTCGCATGAAAAATGATATTTTAATGAGCATTCTGAAAAAATATCGATGCATTTCGAGCGAAGATGGTGGGGATCCCTGAATGCGTTTTTCTCACCGACTGTTCTTACTTCTGATTCTCCTGCTGACGGGAGCACCAATACTCGCTCAGGAAACTTCCGACGTTGCGAAAAACGTACGTATGATGGTTTCCGGTATTGTCAGTTACACCCGCTGGCCTGCGCTATCAGGCCACCAAAGTTATGTATCTTTTCATCTTCACGTTTTAGTACCGCCCTACAAGAGAATGCTGCGACATCTTTGCCTTATCTGCCTGTCATCATTCACACTCAACAAGAGGCGATGATTTCAGGCTGCAATGGTTTTTATTTTGGCAACGAGTCACCGACATTCCAGATGGAATTAACCGAACAATATCCGTCAAAGGCGTTATTATTAATTGCCGAACAAAATACCGAGTGCATTATTGGTAGCGCCTTTTGTCTGATCATCCACAATAATGACGTCAGATTTGCCGTAAACCTGGATGCCTTATCGCGTAGCGGTGTAAAGGTCAACCCGGATGTCTTAATGCTCGCACGGAAGAAAAATGATGGATAACGATAATTCTCTTAATAAGCGCCCCACGTTTAAAAGAGCATTACGCAACATCAGTATGACCAGCATATTTATCACTATGATGCTGATCTGGTTGCTGCTTTCCGTGACCTCGGTGCTGACCCTGAAACAGTACGCGCAAAAAAACCTGGCACTGACAGCAGCAACAATGACTTACAGTCTGGAAGCAGCTGTCGTTTTTGCCGATGGCCCTGCAGCAACTGAAACACTGGCAGCGCTGGGCCAGCAAGGGCAATTTTCAACTGCAGAAGTACGTGATAAGCAGCAAAATATTCTGGCATCCTGGCATTACACCCGTAAGGATCCAGGCGATACTTTCAGCAATTTCATAAGCCACTGGCTCTTCCCTGCCCCCATCATTCAGCCGATTCGTCACAATGGTGAAACCATTGGCGAAGTACGCTTAACCGCTCGCGACAGTTCAATCAGCCATTTTATCTGGTTTTCGCTCGCCGTACTGACCGGTTGTATTCTGCTGGCATCAGGAATCGCAATTACCCTCACCCGCCATTTGCACAATGGCCTGGTGGAAGCACTGAAAAATATCACCGATGTCGTACATGATGTGCGTTCCAACCGCAATTTTTCCCGACGAGTTTCGGAAGAACGTATCGCTGAGTTTCACCGCTTCGCTCTCGACTTCAACAGTCTGCTGGATGAAATGGAAGAGTGGCAGCTTCGTTTACAGGCCAAAAATGCGCAGCTTCTGCGTACCGCGCTACATGACCCATTAACCGGGCTGGCTAACCGCGCAGCGTTTCGTAGCGGCATCAATACGTTGATGAACAATTCCGATGCCCGAAAAACGTCGGCGTTACTATTTCTTGATGGCGATAATTTCAAATATATCAATGATACCTGGGGTCATGCGACGGGCGATAGAGTCTTGATTGAAATCGCAAAACGGTTAGCTGAATTTGGCGGGCTGCGACATAAAGCATACCGCCTGGGCGGCGATGAATTCGCTATGGTGCTCTATGATGTACAGTCGGAATCTGAAGTGCAGCAGATATGCTCAGCACTGACACAAATCTTTAATCTCCCGTTTGATCTTCATAATGGCCATCAGACCACCATGACATTAAGCATTGGTTACGCGATGACCATTGAGCACGCCTCTGCGGAAAAATTACAAGAGCTTGCCGATCACAATATGTATCAGGCCAAACACTAGCGTGCCGAAAAGCTGGTGAGATAACAAGGATATATCGATATGATAAAGCACCTGGTAGCACCCCTGATTTTCACCTCACTAATACTGACTGGCTGCCAGTCCCCTCAGGGAAAGTTTACTCCTGAGCAAGTCGCCGCTATGCAATCTTATGGATTTACTGAATCCGCCGGCGACTGGTCGCTGGGCTTATCAGATGCCATTCTGTTCGCAAAAAATGACTACAAATTGCTCCCGGAAAGCCAGCAACAGATCCAAACCATGGCAGCCAAATTGGCCTCGACAGGGCTAACACATGCCCGTATGGATGGACACACCGATAACTATGGTGAAGACAGTTACAACGAAGGCTTATCATTGAAACGGGCGAATGTCGTGGCCGATGCATGGGCTATGGGTGGACAAATTCCACGCAGCAATCTCACCACACAGGGTTTAGGAAAAAAATATCCCATAGCTAGTACCAAGACCGCCCAGGGCCGCGCCGAGAACCGCCGCGTCGCAGTGGTGATTACTACCCCTTAAAACACGAGCAAACAGATAAAAAAAGGGCCAGCCAATTGGCCAGCCCTTCTTAACAGGATGTCGCTTAAGCGAAATCTTAGTTAAGACGCTCTTTGATACGAGCAGCCTTACCAGTACGCTCACGCAGGTAGTACAGTTTAGCTTTACGAACAGCACCACGACGTTTGACAGAAATGCTGTCAACTACCGGAGAGTGAGTCTGGAAGACACGCTCAACGCCTTCGCCGTTGGAAATTTTACGAACAGTGAATGCAGAGTGCAGACCGCGGTTACGAATAGCGATAACCACGCCCTCGAATGCCTGCAGACGTTTTTTGGAACCTTCAACAACCCATACTTTCACTTCCACGGTATCACCCGGACGGAAGGAAGGTACGTCCTGCTTCATCTGCTCTTGTTCAAGTTGCTTAATAATGTTGCTCATAATTTAATCTCTTATCCTGGGTAAACTGATATCTCGGGGGCTTACGCCATCCCATCATGTTTATGTTGCTGTTGTGCGTGTTCCGTTTTGAACTCCGCCAGCAACCTTGCTTGCTCTTCAGTCAGAGCCAGGTTTTCCAGAAGTTCAGGTCTTCTAAGCCAGGTACGGCCCAGCGACTGTTTCAAACGCCAGCGACGTATCTCGGCATGGTTGCCCGACAGTAACACTGGCGGAACTTCCATCCCTTCTAACACCTCAGGCCGCGTATAGTGCGGGCAATCCAGCAATCCTTCAGCAAAGGAATCTTCCGTTGCCGAGGCTTCATGTCCCAGTACTCCCGGAATAAACCGGGAAACGGAGTCAATCAGCGTCATTGCTGGTAACTCACCACCACTGAGAACGTAATCGCCGATTGACCATTCTTCGTCAATTTCGGTTTGGATCACGCGCTCATCTATACCTTCGTAGCGACCGCACACCAGAATCAATTTTTGATTCGTTGCCAGTTCGCTGACGCCCGCTTGATCAAGCTTGCGTCCCTGTGGTGAAAGATAAATCACCTTTGCGCCTTCACCCGCCGCGGCTTTTGCTGCATGAATGGCGTCCCGCAAGGGTTGCACCATCATTAACATCCCCGGTCCGCCGCCGTAAGGACGATCGTCCACGGTACGGTGCCGGTCATGCGTGAAATCGCGAGGACTCCAGCTCTGGATGCTCAGCAGGCCATTTTTAACTGCCCGGCCAGTTACCCCGTAATCGGTAATTGCGCGGAACATTTCAGGAAACAGGCTAATTATGCCAATCCACATAGCGCCGTCTTTTACCGTTTATCCGGTGGTTTAAAAACCAGGATCCCAATCTACTTCGATTGAACGAGTAGTGAGATCGACTTTCTTGATAACCTGCCCATCGAGGAACGGTACGAGACGTTCCTTGATACCAAACGCATCTTTCAGGTTTGCCTTAATGACGAGAACGTCATTAGATCCGGTTTCCATCATATCGACGACTTTACCGAGATCGTAGCCTTCAGTGGTTACTACCTGGCAGCCCATCAGGTCTTTCCAGTAGTAGTCCCCCTCTTCAAGCTGAGGCAGCTGCGATGAATCCACGACAATTTCACAATTCGTCAGCAGGTTCGCCGCATCACGATCGTCAACGCCTTTCAGTTTGATGATCATGTCCTGATTGTGGTGCTTCCAGCTTTCCAGCTGGACTTGCTGCCACTGACCCGCCTTCTGGATAAACCAGGGCTGATAGTCAAAAATGCTTTCGGCGTCTTCGGTGGAAGAAAACACTCTGAGCCACCCACGAATACCGTAAGACGAACCCATTTTTCCCAAAACGATGGGATCAACAGGTGCTTGCGCGGTGAGTTGTTTGCTCATCATGACCACCGTGACAGATTAAGCTGCTTTGTTTACTTCTTTGATCAGCGCAGCAACGCGATCAGAAATAGTTGCGCCCTGGCCAACCCAGTGAGCGATGCGATCCAGATCCAGGCGAGTGCCTTCTTCTTTTTCGCTAGCGATTGGGTTGAAGAAACCAACGCGCTCGATGAAGCGACCGTTGCGTGCATTACGGCTGTCAGCGACAACAACCTGGTAGAACGGACGCTTTTTAGCGCCGTGACGTGCTAAACGAATAGTTACCATAACATCCTCTTGTGTGAATAAAACAACCGGACCCCATCGAGGAACGGAGTCCGGTGTCATATTAAAAGCCCGAAAATTTTACTCATTTTTGCGGGAATTGCAATCAACAGTTGCTAACTCTGCTGTAAAAGGCCGTCGGCGGTGCAGCCAGTTTGGGGCCGGAGTGCGCGCAGTCACCGGAGCGTACACGCAGTACGTGAGGATGACGAGCACATCCCGGTGCCAAAATGGCAAACAAGCCAGGCCGATTAGCGACCAGGGAAGCCTGGGGGCATCATACCCTTCATGCTTCTCATCATCTTCGCCATTCCGCCCTTCTTCATTTTCTTCATCATGCGCTGCATGTCGTCGAACTGTTTCAGAAGACGGTTAACGTCCTGCACCTGCATACCGCAACCGGCAGCAATACGGCGTTTACGCGAACCTTTGATGATTTCTGGCTTAGCGCGCTCTTTCATCGTCATCGAGTTGATGATGGCTTCCATACGCACCAGCACTTTATCGTCCATCTGTGACTTGACGTTATCCGGGATCTGCCCCATGCCCGGCAGCTTGCCCATCAGACTAGCCATGCCGCCCATATTTTTCATCTGGCGCAGCTGCTCAAGAAAGTCGTTGAGATCGAAGCCGTCACCTTTTTTCAGCTTGCTGGCTAATTTCTCTGCCTGCGCGCGGTCAACTTTGCTTTCGATATCTTCGATCAGCGACAGTACGTCGCCCATGCCGAGAATACGCGACGCGATGCGGTCCGGATGGAACGGCTCCAGCGCCTCAGTTTTCTCGCCAACACCGAGGAACTTGATCGGTTTGCCAGTGATGTGACGAATAGAGAGCGCCGCACCGCCGCGGGCATCGCCGTCCACTTTGGTCAACACTACGCCGGTAAGCGGTAACGCTTCATTGAATGCTTTTGCCGTATTGGCCGCATCCTGACCGGTCATGGCGTCAACCACAAACAGGGTTTCAACCGGGTTAATCGACGCATGGACTTGTTTGATCTCGTCCATCATCGCTTCGTCAACGTGCAGACGACCAGCGGTATCCACCAGCAGCACGTCGTAGAATTTCAGTTTGGCTTCTTTCAGCGCCGCGTTAACGATATCTACCGGCTTCTGACCAACATCAGAAGGGAAGAAATCAACGCCTACCTGCTCTGCCAGCGTCTCAAGCTGTTTGATTGCCGCCGGGCGATAAACGTCGGCAGAAACCACCAGCACTTTCTTCTTGTGCTTCTCGCGCAGGAACTTACCGAGTTTACCAACGCTGGTTGTTTTACCGGCACCTTGCAGGCCCGCCATCAGTACGACCGCAGGCGGTTGCGCAGCCAGGTTCAGGGTCTGGTTCTCTTCGCCCATCGCCGCAACCAGTTCGTTACGGACTATTTTGACGAACTCCTGCCCCGGCGTCAGGCTCTTATTAACTTCATGACCAACCGCTTTCTCTTTTACGCGATTGATAAACTCACGCACTACCGGCAGAGCGACGTCCGCCTCCAGCAGCGCCATGCGCACTTCGCGCAGCGTATCTTTTACGTTGTCTTCAGTGAGGCGTCCACGGCCACTGATATTGCGCAGCGTGCGCGACAAACGATCGGTTAAATTATCAAACATTGTCTCTCGCCTGGGGTGGAAACGGTTGGCCGCAATCGCGACACATCATCAGTATTTTGCCGCAGTATAACATGAAGCGTCTTTGTTGTTATGCAACGGTTGGAGCAGCGTTCACCTGACGCTATACTGCTTCTCTTTCTTATTGCTCAAACTGTCGACATTACTATGCCCGTTTTTGCTCTGCTCGCGCTTGTCGCCTACTCCGTCAGTCTTGCGCTGATTGTTCCCGGTCTGCTGCAAAAAAACGGCGGCTGGCGGCGCATGGCTATTATTTCTGCGGTCATTGCGCTGGTCTGCCACGCAATCGCTCTGGAAGCCCGCATCCTGCCCGACGGTGATAGCGGACAAAACCTCAGCCTGCTGAACGTTGGTTCATTGGTCAGTTTGATGATCTGTACGGTAATGACCATTGTGGCTTCTCGCAATCGTGGCTGGTTGCTGCTACCCATTGTCTATGCCTTTGCGCTTATCAACCTGGCGCTGGCGACCTTCATGCCCAATGAATACATCACCCATCTGGAAGCAACGCCTGGGATGCTGGTGCACATTGGCTTATCGCTCTTTTCCTATGCCACGCTGATAATTGCCGCCCTGTACGCGCTACAACTGGCGTGGATTGATTACCAACTGAAGAACAAGAAGCTGGCGTTTAACCAGGAAATGCCGCCATTGATGAGTATCGAGCGTAAAATGTTCCACATCACGCAGATTGGCGTGGTGCTACTAACGCTCACGCTTTGCACTGGCCTGTTCTACATGCACAACTTATTTAGCATGGAAAATATCGACAAGGCCGTGCTCTCTATCGTGGCGTGGTTTGTCTATATTGTGCTGCTGTGGGGACATTATCATGAAGGATGGCGTGGACGCCGCGTCGTCTGGTTTAACGTTGCGGGTGCAGTCATCCTGACACTGGCCTACTTCGGCAGCCGAATTGTCCAGCAGTTAATCAGCTAAACCCAGAAAAGGAGTTTCCCCTGGAACACATTTCTACTACTACGTTGATCATTATTCTGATCATCATGGTGGTCATTTCAGCCTATTTTTCCGGGTCCGAAACCGGAATGATGACCCTCAACCGCTATCGTCTGCGACATATGGCGAAACAGGGTAATCGCTCGGCCAAACGCGTCGAAAAATTGCTGCGTAAGCCAGACCGCCTGATAAGCCTGGTGTTAATCGGCAATAACCTGGTCAATATTCTTGCCTCCGCGCTCGGCACTATTGTTGGGATGCGTTTGTACGGCGATGCGGGCGTGGCAATTGCGACTGGTGTGCTGACTTTTGTCGTACTGGTTTTTGCTGAGGTATTGCCGAAAACCATTGCCGCGCTGTACCCGGAAAAAGTCGCTTATCCGAGTAGTTTTCTGCTGGCTCCGCTGCAAATTTTGATGATGCCGCTGGTCTGGTTGCTGAATGCTATCACCCGTATGCTGATGCGCATGATGGGTATCAAAACCGATATCGTGGTTAGCGGCTCTTTGAGCAAAGAAGAGTTGCGCACTATCGTGCACGAATCACGCTCACAAATTTCCCGTCGCAATCAGGATATGCTACTGTCTGTGCTCGATCTGGAAAAGATGACCGTTGATGACATCATGGTGCCGCGCAGTGAAATTATCGGTATTGATATCAACGATGACTGGAAATCGATTCTGCGCCAACTCTCCCACTCACCTCACGGGCGCATCGTGCTCTACCGTGATTCGCTGGACGACGCCATCAGTATGCTGCGAGTACGTGAAGCCTGGCGGTTGATGTCGGAGAAAAAAGAGTTCACCAAAGAAACCATGCTGCGCGCCGCGGACGAGATCTATTTTGTGCCGGAAGGTACGCCGCTCAGCACGCAGTTGGTAAAGTTTCAGCGCAACAAAAAGAAAGTCGGCCTGGTCGTCAACGAGTATGGAGACATTCAGGGGCTGGTGACGGTTGAAGATATTCTGGAAGAGATTGTCGGCGATTTCACTACGTCGATGTCGCCAACACTTGCCGAAGAGGTCACGCCGCAAAACGACGGTTCGGTGATTATCGATGGCACCGCCAACGTGCGGGAAATCAACAAAGCCTTTAACTGGCATCTACCGGAAGATGATGCCCGCACGGTTAATGGCGTCATTCTTGAGGCACTGGAAGAGATCCCTGTCGCAGGCACCCGCGTGCGTATTGGCGAGTACGATATAGATATTCTCGACGTACAGGACAATATGATTAAGCAGGTAAAAGTTTTTCCTGTGAAACCGCTGCGCGAGAGTGTGGCGGAGTAACGAAAACGGCCCTGCATTCGCATGCAGGGCGTGAATTATTACGAAAACAGAAATTACGCTTTTGCTTTCGCTACAGTTACCATCGCCGCACGAATCGTACGACCATTCAGCGTATAACCCTTCTGCATAATGCCCAGTACGTTACCTGGCGCAACGTCATCAGATTCCACCATTGCGATAGCCTGATGCACATTCGGGTCCAGCGGCACGTTAGTTTCGGCGATCACTTCAACACCAAACTTACGCACAACATCCAGCATCGACTTCAGCGTCAGCTCAATGCCTTCAACCATCGCAGACATATCCGGGTTAGCTTTATCAGCCACTTCCAGCGCACGATCCAGGCTATCAATCACCGGCAGCAATTCGTTGATGAATTTCTCCAGCGCGAATTTGTGGGCTTTTTCAATATCCAGTTCAGTACGTCGACGCAGGTTTTCCATTTCGGCTTTTACACGCAAAATGCCGTCACGTTCACGGGTCTGGGCTTCAGCCAGCTGAGCTTCGAGATTCGCAATTTTTTCATCGCGCGGATCCACCTGCTCAGCAGAAGCTTCTGGCTCAACTGCCTCAATCTCTTCGTGCTGATCCATGATAATTTCTTCCGGGGCTTGCCCCTCAGGCGTTTTCTGTTCTTTACTACTCATGAATTTCTCCGCGTTTTTTTCGCATTCATCTCGCTAACTTCACTTATTATGGGGATCAGTTTCAGGGTTTCAAGGGAAGCACTCACATTGTCATCAATCTTCGCAACAAGGACCTCGGAAAAATGAATAATCATTTCAAGTGTATTGGCATTGTGGGACACCCACGGCACCCCACTGCACTGACAACACATGAAATGCTCTACCGCTGGCTGTGCACAAAAGGTTACGAGGTCATCGTTGAGCAACAAATCGCTCACGAACTGCAACTGAAGAATGTGAAAACTGGCACGCTCGCGGAGATTGGGCAACTAGCTGATCTCGCGGTAGTCGTTGGTGGCGACGGTAATATGCTGGGCGCGGCACGCACACTCGCCCGTTACGATATTAAAGTTATTGGAATCAACCGTGGCAACCTGGGTTTCCTGACTGACCTTGACCCCGATAACGCCCAGCAACAGTTAGCCGATGTGCTGGAAGGCCACTACATCAGCGAGAAACGTTTTTTGCTGGAAGCGCAAGTCTGTCAGCAAGATTGCCAGAAACGCATCAGCACCGCGATAAATGAAGTGGTGCTTCATCCAGGCAAAGTGGCGCATATGATTGAGTTCGAAGTGTATATCGACGAGATCTTTGCGTTTTCTCAGCGATCTGATGGACTAATTATTTCGACGCCAACAGGCTCCACCGCCTATTCCCTCTCTGCGGGCGGTCCTATTCTGACCCCCTCTCTGGATGCGATTACCCTGGTGCCCATGTTCCCGCATACGTTGTCAGCACGACCACTGGTCATAAACAGCAGCAGCACGATCCGTCTGCGTTTTTCGCATCGCCGTAACGACCTGGAAATCAGTTGCGACAGCCAGATAGCACTGCCGATTCAGGAAGGTGAAGATGTCCTGATTCGTCGCTGTGATTACCATCTGAATCTGATTCATCCGAAAGATTACAGTTATTTCAACACATTAAGCACCAAGCTCGGCTGGTCAAAAAAATTATTCTAATTTTACGCCAGCCTCTTTACTGTATATAAAACCAGTTTATACTGTACACAATAACAGTAATGGTTTTTCATACAGGAAAACGACTATGTTGGCACAACTGACCATCAGCAACTTTGCTATCGTTCGTGAGCTTGAGATTGATTTTCATAGCGGCATGACCGTAATAACTGGCGAGACCGGCGCGGGTAAATCTATTGCAATAGATGCCCTCGGTCTTTGTCTCGGTGGTCGCGCTGAAGCCGACATGGTGCGTACCGGCGCTGCTCGCGCTGACCTGTGCGCCCGTTTTTCTCTGAAAGATACGCCAGCGGCTCTGCGCTGGCTGGAAGAAAACCAGCTTGAAGACGGGCATGAATGTTTGCTTCGTCGCGTGATCAGCAGCGATGGTCGCTCCCGTGGTTTCATCAACGGTACAGCTGTTCCTCTGTCACAACTGCGCGAACTGGGTCAGTTGCTGATTCAGATCCATGGTCAGCACGCTCATCAATTACTCACCAAACCTGAGCACCAAAAATTCCTGCTTGATGGCTATGCCAATGAAACCTCTCTACTGCAGGAAATGACCGCACGTTATCAGTTGTGGCATCAAAGCTGCCGTGACCTCGCGCATCATCAACAGTTAAGTCAGGAACGCGCCGCCCGTGCGGAACTGCTGCAATACCAATTAAAAGAACTTAACGAATTTAATCCGCAGCCCGGAGAGTTTGAACAAATCGACGAAGAGTACAAACGTCTGGCGAACAGCGGTCAATTGCTGACCACCAGCCAGAATGCATTGGCATTAATGGCCGACGGTGAAGACGCAAACCTGCAAAGTCAGCTTTACACGGCTAAACAACTGGTGAGCGAATTGATTGGCATGGACAGCAAACTGTCCGGCGTACTTGATATGCTGGAAGAAGCTACCATCCAGATTGCTGAAGCCAGCGATGAACTGCGCCACTACTGCGATCGTCTGGATCTCGATCCCAACCGACTATTTGAACTTGAACAGCGCATCTCAAAACAGATTTCGCTGGCACGTAAACATCACGTCAGCCCTGAGGCATTGCCACAGTATTACCAGTCGCTACTGGAAGAACAGCAGCAACTGGACGATCAGCCGACTCACAAGAAACGCTTGCGCTGGCGGTAACGAAACATCATCAGCAGGCACTGGAAATCGCGCGCGCATTACACCAACAACGCCAGCAATATGCAGAAGAACTTGCACAGCTGATCACCGACAGTATGCATGCGCTCTCAATGCCGCATGGGCAGTTTACGATCGATGTTAAATTTGACGAGCATCACCTGGGCGCTGACGGTGCCGATCGTATTGAGTTTCGGGTAACCACCAACCCAGGTCAGCCAATGCAGCCTATTGCCAAAGTCGCATCCGGTGGTGAATTGTCCCGCATCGCACTGGCAATCCAGGTCATCACGGCGCGTAAAATGGAAACCCCGGCACTGATTTTTGATGAAGTGGATGTAGGATTAGCGGTCCAACAGCGGCAGTTGTCGGCAAACTGCTGCGTCAACTCGGCGAATCAACTCAGGTGATGTGTGTTACCCACCTGCCACAAGTCGCGGGATGTGGTCATCAACACTATTTTGTCAGCAAAGAAACCGATGGTGCGATGACAGAAACACACATGCAATCCCTGGATAAAAAAGCGCGGTTACAAGAGCTGGCGCGCCTGCTTGGTGGCAGTGAAGTCACACGTAACACACTGGCGAATGCGAAAGAACTGCTTGCGGCGTAAACTTTTTTCCTGCTTCACGGTCAGAGTAAACAGCAAAACGCCGTAAGACCGGAAAGCAAAAGGTTTTAAAGTGATGAAAGGTCTATTATCATCGGCATATTACAGATGAGCCACGTACTGCTCGGGCCCGAAAAGGAATCAAATCACTATGCGCTGTAAAACGCTGACTGCTGCAGCAGCAGTACTATTGATGTTGACCGCAGGCTGTTCCACTCTGGAGCGAGTGGTTTACCGTCCTGACATCAACCAGGGGAACTATCTGACCGCTAACGACGTATCCAAAATACGTGTTGGCATGACGCAACAACAAGTTGCGTACGCATTGGGTACACCGCTGATGTCCGATCCATTTGGTACGAATACCTGGTTCTATGTCTTCCGCCAGCAACCAGGTCATGAAGGTGTAACTCAGCAAACGCTGACGCTGACCTTTAACAGTAGCGGTGTGTTGACCAATATTGATAACAAACCTGCGCTGAGTGGTAACTAATAATAAAGTTGCTCTCAAAGACGTTAAAAAAGGTGCTCAATGAGCACCTTTTTTCTGTCTGTTATTTATTCGCTGATTTTTCTGCTCGTTGCCTGCGAAGCTCTTTCGGATCGGCAATGAGAGGGCGATAAATCTCCACCCGATCGCCATCATGCACACTATCGCTTAGTTTTGCCGGACGCTGTAAATGCCGACTTTGTTTTTAGTTAAATCGATATCGGTACGCAATTCCAGCAAGCCACTGGCGCGAATAGCTTCTTCAACCGTCGCGCCCTCCTGCAGCGTCACTCGCTGCAGGTACTGCTTCTCAGGTAGCGCATAAGCCACCTCAACGGCAATTTTACCTGGCACTGTAAACCTCTTTCGCACGAACCGTAAAAGCCTGGACCATATTAGCCGCCAGCTCTTTAAACACGCGACCAAAGGCGAGTTCAATCAACTTATTGGTAAACTCAAAGTCGAGATGAAACTCGATACGACACGCCTCCTGGCTCAGCGGCGTAAACTTCCATCCACCAATCAATTTCTTGAACGGCCCATCCACCAGATTCATAAGAATACTTTGGTTACTGGTCAACTGGTTGCGGGTAGTAAACGTTTTGCTGATCCCAGCCTTAGACACATCTACCGCAGCAGTCATCTGCCCAGGAGTGGACTCCAGAATCCGACTTCCGGTACAACCCGGCAAAAACTGAGGATAAGACTGAACGTCATTCACTAACTGATACATTTGCTCCGCGCTGTAGGGTACCAGTGCGGTCCGGCTAATCTGAGGCATAACAATTTCCATCAACAAAAAATCCAACAAATAATATCATTTATCCTGCTGTAAAAAAAACGCTATCCCGGCGCTGGGTAACATCGGGTTCATGCTAAGATAGAGCTTGTCCCCCGCAGGATTGATATGGGGTGTTTTCGATTTCAGATTACCGATGATTCACGACGCTTATGACGAAGAAAAAAGCACATAAACCTGGTTCAGCGACCATCGCGCTTAACAAGCGCGCCCGTCACGAATACTTTATCGAAGAAGAGTTCGAAGCGGGACTTGCCCTGCAAGGCTGGGAGGTTAAATCCCTGCGCGCAGGAAAAGCCAATATCAGCGACAGCTACGTCCTTCTGCGTGACGGAGAGGCATTTCTGTTTGGCGCTAACATCACGCCAATGGCCGTGGCCTCCACGCATGTGGTGTGCGATCCCACCCGTACCCGCAAGTTACTTCTCAACCAGCGCGAACTGGACTCATTGTACGGTCGCGTCAATCGAGAAGGCTATACCGTAGTGGCGCTCTCCCTATACTGGAAAAATGCCTGGTGCAAAGTGAAAATCGCGTCGCCAAAGGTAAGAAACAGCACGATAAACGTTCAGACATCAAAGAACGCGAATGGCAGGTGGATAAAGCGCGTAATCATGAAAAACGCCCACCGTTAAACCTGTAGTCCAATTATTGACCAGTTCCTCACCGCGCCTCCCTCTCCGGCGGCGCGAATGAACATCTTATTGGCTATCACATCCGACACAAATGTTGCCATCCCATTGCTTAAATCGAATAAAAATCAGCTACATGGGTGCTAAATCTTTAATGATAACGCCATTGAGGCTGGTCATGGCGCTCATAAATCTGGTATACTTACCGTTACACATTGGGCTGATTCTGGATTCGACGGGATTTGCGAAACCCAAGGTGCATGCCGAGGGGCGGTTGGCCTCGTAAAAAGCCGCAAAAAATAGTCGCAAACGACGAAAACTACGCTTTAGCAGCTTAATAACCTGCTTAGAGCCCTCTCTCCCTAGCCTCCGCTCTTAGGACGGGGATCAAGAGAGGTCAAACCCAAAAGAGATCGCGTGGAAGCCCTGCCTGGGTTGAAGCGTTAAAACTTAATCAGGCTAGTTTGTTAGTGGCGTGTCCGTCCGCAGCTGGCAAGCGAATGTAAAGACTGACTAAGCATGTAGTACCGAGGATGTAGGAATTTCGGACGCGGGTTCAACTCCCGCCAGCTCCACCAAATAAATCAAGGGGTTACGTGAAAGCGTAGCCCTTTTTTCTTTGGTAGTGGCGGCAAAATGGCGGCAGGCATTCAGTCAAGCCCAGTTGCTACTACATGCGATCGCAATTACAACTTAAAGAGTTTCGCTTGCCCTGGATTAACAGCTTCGACGTAGTTTTTGACCCCTATTCTGTGCGGCTCATAATTCCTTGAATAGAAATCAATCAGGAAGTCACTCATTTTCTGAGATGTGACTTTCATAACTCCCTTACTCAAAGTTAAATTAAACACGCTAATCTTTGACGATGGTGCCTGAGTTTTACTCATGTTGGCTTGATAACCAGATTTGCGCATTGCCACTAGTGCTTCGTCGTAAGCCGCTTGTAATTGGGCCAAATCGTTTGACGAGATGATCACATCATCCATAAACACACTTAGCTTGAGATCATGATGTTTGTTCAATCGGCGTAGTAAGCTACCAAAATAACTTTTATCTAAGCAGAGGGTTGCAAGTATTGGAGATTGAACAAAACCAAAAGGGAGGACATGCTTATGTGGACTATGGGACAAGTTTCTTACAGTTGAAAATGTTGAGATTTCCCGCGCTTGAGAATAGGTGAAGTAGCTCTTTAGATCACGGGTGATACGACTACGGCTCGTTGACTGAAAAAATTGTTTAATATCAACAACGGCAAAAAAATCACTTTTTAAGTGTAATCTGGCAGCTTTAAGATGCCCACCAGTTCTTAGATGGTAAAAATAGAGTGGCGGAATCCACTTGTTTCTGACAGCCTGAAGTATCTTCCCTCCGACTTTACGTGCCTCAACGCTTGGGACATAAACCCAAACCCCGGCTTAATCTCAAATTTATCTTCCCACCTTTGAACTTCTATTGTCATGAGTTAAATTGCTGTAGTTGAAGGCCATGTTAAGAACGGCGTAAACCGCACCAACTAAGCCAACAAACGCGGTTGCGCATTTGAGCATAGCGTGATCAGTTCAACACGCGCCTTAACTAAGCCAAGTTCGTTTGTATCCATAACTTGTTCCTCCATAGATACCTGACGTCTCTTAGCGCAAGCGCATGGCCCTAACTAAATAAAAAATAACAACCAGTTAGCCCAGAAAGCTTAACAAGTCGGCGTCCGATTACATGGCAATCAGGTAATCGGTCCGCAGTCGCAAAGCGACAAACTACATATCTACGGAGTGGGGATAAATCCCCGCTAACGTCAGGCATTGTTAATTTAACCTCAACTTATAGAAAAGTATAGTTTTAAATCATGTAGTTATGTCGCCATTTAAATCGGCAAACCCACCTGTTTAAATTTATGAGGATGCGGCTGAACCGGATTTGACTCTTTTGGCGTTGCAATCGAACGAACAAAAGTTTCATGGGTAACAAAAGTATGGCTGCAGTTAATGTTCTGGCACTGGTTGTAACGCTCTTTGGTCAATGAAGATACCTGAAAACTGCTGCGAGTATGGGCGGCACTTCCACACAGTGGGCAAATCATCATTTTTCGAGTTCTCCCCATTTTTGCTAAATTCACAATAATGATATCGCATTATTCCATTTTTCAAACTTAAAAGTTCTCCATTGTAAAGAATCATTCCATTTCGAGATCATCAACCTTCACTTCAAGCTCAAGACTGGTCGTAAAACCATTATCCGGGCTGACGGTATGTGTCAGAGTCGTAATGGTCCATTCCGCATCATCTATCGGCTGTTTAAAGCCACTGACTTTCACTGGCATTTCCGTGTAGAGATCTGCCCGCCCTTCCGCCAGTTGTAGCGAGAATGACGCAACGCCGCGTTGCAGGCGTTCCCACTGCATTTTCGCTGCCCGTTCGGCGTTACTCCGATTGGCATAGGTGCGATTTGAGTACCAGCACGTTTTCATCCGTACCCACCAGGTATCTGGATTAAAACGCTGCTGCTCATGCGCCAGCTTTGCCCGACTAATGAGCTTATCCTGCTCCATTTCGCGCTGGACAGGATCACGGGATTCATTAAAGAAATAACGCTCCCAGACCTGATCACTCAGTGCCTCGCGGCGCAGGTGTTCCTGCTCGTTATCGGCAGCGTACAGAGCGATCAGGTTTGAAAGCGCAGAAACCGGCGCAACTTCCGCCGGGTCCAGATAAGGGTTAATGGCCTTTTTCGGGCTGTTCCATGAGAACGCTGCGGCAGCCTCGTTAAAGCCGCAGCAGTTGTTCATATCGGCATGGCTCATGCACGTACTCCGTACACGGCAGAACTATCCACGCCACGCGAATAATCAAATCCCACCCAGCAGCGCGGCCCGGAAACAGCAATGATTTCTGTTGCTGATTTACCCTCGCCAGCTGCCACACCGATGCTGCGTTTTACCTTGATATAGTGGTGAGTAAAATTGCGATACAGCGAACGGATCAGGGATGTGTCACTGTTAGAAACAATGACCGGATGTCCTTCTGATGACCGATGTTCAAGAACGGATGCCAGGTGATACTGGTCATCTTCAGTGAAACCATCAGTGTGATAGCCGGAAAACGTACCGTCATACGGCGGATCGCAATACACCACATCCCCCGCCTTCAACATCGCCAGCGTTTCATCAAGCTGGCGCAGATAAACGTTGCTCGCTGGGCTTTTTCTGCAAATGCGCGAATTTCTTTTTCAGGGAAATACGGATTTTTATAATTACCGTAGGGAATGTTGAAATGCCCGCTCTTGTTATAGCGACATAAACCACGGTAACCGTGACGATTGAGATACAGGAAATATACCGCTTTCATGAAATCAGTAATTTCAGTTGAGTAATTAAACTCCTGCCTTATGTTGTAATAAGCCACCTCCCTGTTTGCGATCTCAAATAAAACTCTGGCGCGAGATATAAACGATTCACAATCAGCAGCAACCTTTTTATAGAGGTTGATTAAATCAGGATTAATATCCGCAACAAGATAGCTGGGGTACTCCGTCTCCATCATCACTGCACAGGAACCCGCGAAAGGTTCAACCAGTCGCGGGCCAGCAGGAAGATGCTTTTTCAGTTCGGACATAATGGCGGTTTTATTTCCCGCCCATTTCAGGATGGTGCTCATACAGCACCTCCGTTGTAATGTTTGCCTTTCAGCTCTGCGATTTCCTGACAGGTAATGCAAAGCTGCACACCCGGAATGGCACGGCGGCGTGCTGGCGGAATTGGCGCTTCACACTCAATGCAAAGCACGCGGGACACGCCCGGCGTTTTGGCACGGGCAGCACGGATATGACGCTGGCGTTCTTCTTCAACGCGCTGCTGTACGAGATCCATTGCATCAGCATTAGTGGATCTCCTGCGCTTCGTTCTGGATTGCTTCAGCTGCCACACGCAGCAGTTCAGCCGCTTCAACGTGGTTTAGCTGGCGGGATGTGATATGGCACGCAAGGCTATCAACGAGCTGCCATTGCTTCAGCTCTTGCCCGACGTTCTTCCAGACGAGCCTCTGTCAGTAAAATATTAAGTCCTGCGTCATCCGGTCCGGTTTTAGTCGAGAGGGTTTCAATATTACGCATAATCGGTAATGACTCCAACTTATTGATAGTGTTTTATGTTCAGATAATGCCCGATGACTTTGTCATGCAGCTCCACCGATTTTGAGAACGACAGCGACTTCCGTCCCAGCCGTGCCAGGTGCTGCCTCA
>ENA-OQIG01000342-OQIG01000342.1-human-gut-metagenome-genome-assembly--contig:-NODE-342-length-27719-cov-4.497572_pt1 | contig 27719 bp, 30 predicted proteins | sample MGYA00242576_ERZ504741 | MGnify/ENA primary metagenome ERZ504741 (study PRJEB26092, sample SAMD00036436) | human gut metagenome | host: Homo sapiens | study: EMG produced TPA metagenomics assembly of... | reverse complement strand
AAAGGTAGAGGTTACTGCTTATTTAATTAAAGAAGCAGGTCATCCACACCTGCTGCAGGACGGTTCTTTTACATTATTAGAAGGATTGTTAACCAAATGGAGTCAATGAATAAATTGGAGGGGGTAAAGGGCTGAATATCTATCTTTATTTCTAAGTTTATTCATTGATCCCGCAGTAATCTATTCTCTCTTCATATATACAAATAAAAAAAGGCTATCCTCCCGGACAGCCAATCTTTATTAACCTTAAATCTAATACCATGAAAACAACAGTGCAAGATAAAGGAATTTATGTTATATAACATAATGATTTGATGAAAATCTTCTGTTTATTAACTCTAATTAACTTTGAGGATGGTGCTTTTATGCTTATGGAATGATTATTCTACATAGAGCACCAATCCTTTGAGATATTCCCCTTCCGGGTGATAGATGTTCACCGGATGGTCTGCGGGCTGGGTCAACTGATGTAGTATACGTACACTTCTGCCCGACATGGCGGCAGCAGTAAATACAGCAGTACGGAAATTATCTTTGGTCACTACTTGCGAACATGAGAAGGTGAATAAGATACCACCCGGTTTGATTTTCTCAAATGCTTTGGCATTGAGCTTGCGGTAGCCCTGAAGGGCATTGCGCAGCGCATCCTTATGTTTGGCAAATGCCGGAGGATCAAGAATGATCAAGTCGTACTGGTCACCCATACGGTCGAGATATTTGAAAGCATCTTCAGCAAAGGCTGCATGACGGGTATCTCCTGGGAAGTTTAATTCTACATTTTTATTAGTCAGATCGATGGCTTTTGCAGAACTGTCTACCGAGTGCACCTGTTTGGCACCTCCACGCATGGCGTAAAAGGAAAAGCCTCCGGTATAACAGAACATATTTAATACCGACCGCCCCTTGGCATAACGCTCCAGTAGAGCACGATTCTCACGCTGGTCTACAAAAAATCCTGTTTTTTGTCCCTTCAGCCAGTCTACATGGAATTTCAGCCCATATTCCTGAGCGATGTTGTCGCTGATTCCTCCTCTAAGGAAACCGTTCTCCGGGAAAAGGTCCGCTTTAAATGGGAGGGTCGTTTCTGATTTATAATAGATATTTTCAACCTGATCACCCATAACTTCGGACAAAGCTTCGGCAATGGCCATACGGTCTACATGCATTCCTGCAGAATGTGCCTGCATCACAGCAGTCCGGGCATAAACATCGATAACGAGTCCGGGCAGATTATCGCCTTCTCCATGTACCAGGCGATAGGTATTGTTAGTCGGATTGGTAGCGATGCCAATACTGCGTCGCATGTCGTAGGCCACTTCCAATTTGTGTTTCCAGAAATCGTGGTTAATCTCTTCTTGTTTGAACGAAAGTACACGTACAGCAATACTTCCGATCTGGAAATGCCCTTTGGCAATAAATTCTTTTTTTGAGGTGTACACTTCCACTACTTCACCTTCCTCGGGTTCGCCGTCGAAGTGGGCGATGGCACCAGAAAAAATCCAGGGGTGGAACCGTTTCAATGAGTCTTCTTTGCCGGGTTTAAGATATACTTTATGCATAAATTTATTATGTTGTTTTTACTTTTATTGTTGATCTGAACCTACTTTTACTTTCTCTGTGGCTTCCTCTTCCGGAGCCAATTCGTAGTTTCCTGTTCGTTTCAGTTCCTCCAATAAGTGATATATGTTGAGGCAGGCCCAAGCATCTGTAGCTGCGTATTGCTTTTGAGCGTCCGTCAGTACATCTGCTTCCCAATTAGAAAGACGCTGTGATTTTGAGATTTTCTCACTAAACAAGATACCGTATATCTTTTGCAGGCTCTTATCCTGAATGCCGAAAGGACGGACGTATTCTTGTAACTCAATGCATGCCTGTTGATTGAAAGGGGCCCGTTTGTGTAACATCATGAAGTCGTCTTTTAGTGAAAGGCCCACTTTGATTACTTTCGGATCTTCAAGTAGTTCTATGATAGGTTGGGTTAGGCCGGTCATGTTCAGGCGAAACAGAAAGCAACACTCGTCAGATGAAATCTGAAGTAATGCTACTTTATGAGAATGTCCCTTGGTGAATGAGGGACGTGTCTCGCTGTCGATTCCCAAGATGGCTTGGGATTGCAGATAAGCCACCGCTTTTTGCGCCTCACTTTCAGTCTGTATTACATGAATCCGTCCGGGAAATGCTGCTTTGGGCATCTCCTTCACCTCTTCTTTGCTTATGGTTCTTTTTAAAATCATATTCTTTTATTCATCATCATGCAATGGCAGCCATGATCGTGACAATGGCAGTCGTCATCTTCACAGTGACAGTCTTCATTGTTTTCGGGTTCGTACTCTTCTTCCTCTTCGTCTTCTCCCGGGCTTTCGGACTATATTTTACGTCATGCAGGGCACGCATGGTGTTTACCAGTTTTTGTCCCCACAAGAGTCCGAAGTTTTCTTGGCAGATGGCGAGGGAATCGTTCATCGTCTCGTTCAATCCCAGCTGGAATACGAAGATAAAGTCTTTGATATCCTGATAGATATCGGCCAGATCTTCCGAAATATTCTTTTTGATCGGTTCGTCACTGTAAGCCATGTCGGGTAGAAATACTTCCAGATAATCGTCTTTTTCTGCCAATATGGATGCCAGGTTGATGCGTAACACTTCGTAAATTTCTTCCGTTACATACGTTTCAGGTGATTCATCACCTATCATTTCGCATTTCGGAAGCATGGATGCTTTTAGATAAAGCAAAGGAAGTATTTTAAGGGTGGTATCAACAAACGTACTGCGTTTCATACTTTCGGCACGTTCCAAAAAAGCGCAGAACTCGGCGGCTACTGTAACGAATTCTATCACATTCTTATCAAATATTACTTGACTCTCTTTTTTCATATCTGCTTGAATTGAAACGCAAAGGTAAGAAAAAGTTGTGGGTAGTCCAATGAAATTCTTTTTTTTACTACTTTTGCATCATTAATCATATAGCTTAAGATTCATCATCCACATGGCAAAAAAGAAATCAGATAAGGAAGCAGAACAGAAGCCGGCTTCCACAAAAAAATATGTGGCTTTCTTCAGGAACGAAACAATTCACTTTGTAATCGGGTTGGTACTGGTTATTTTCTCAGTCTATTTGTTACTGGCCTTTACCTCTTTCTTTTTCACTGGAGCAGCTGACCAAAGTATTATTGATAGCGGAAATGCCCAGGACCTTGCTGCTGTGAACAATCACGTAAAGAACTATGCAGGTTCCCGGGGAGCTCAGTTGGCAAGCTACCTGATCAATGATTGTTTTGGTATTTCCTCTTTCTTTATTTTAATCTATTTGGCTGTTGCCGGACTCAAATTAATGCGTGTGCGTGTGGTACGCCTTTGGAAATGGTTTATCGGATGTTCATTGCTGCTCATTTGGTTTTCTGTTTTCCTTGGTTTCGTTTTTATGGACCATTATCAGGACTCCTTCATCTATCTGGGTGGATTGCATGGTTATAACATCAGTAACTGGCTGATTTCTCAAGTTGGCATTCCGGGTGTATGGCTGATTCTTCTGGCAACAGGTATTTGTTTCCTTATATATATGAGTGCCCGCACCATCATTTGGCTGCGTAAGCTTTTTAGTCTTAGTTTCTTGAAGCGTAAACAAAAAGAAGAACTTGCTGAAGTTACTCAGGCCCCTCAACCACATGAATATGATAACCCGAAACCTCAGGAAGTGGAATTTGATGTAAATCGTACTTTCCGTCAGGAAGTACCGGTGAAAAAGGTGGAAACTACTGTTGTGCCTGAAACACCTGTCGAATCTTCAACCGAAATGCCTGTGACTCCGGAAGACAGGGATGTGACATCCGATGGTGATGTGACTATGACTTTTGAACAGACAGCTCCTGATCCCGTACCTCCTTTTCGGGCAGCGTCGGCAGATAAAGAGCCTGAGTTCGAGATAGAGCCTGCTGCCGATGATGAAAATTATCAGGGTGCGGAGACCGAACCTTACAACCCTAAATTGGATTTAGAGAACTATCATTTTCCTACTATCGATTTGATGAAACACTATGAAAATAGTGAGCCTACCATCAATATGGAGGAACAGAATGCGAATAAAGACCGTATTATCAATACATTGCGTAGTTTTGGAATTGAAATAAGTACGATTAAAGCTACGGTAGGACCTACGGTAACTCTTTATGAGATCACTCCGGAACAAGGAGTACGTATTTCAAAGATTCGTGGCTTGGAAGACGATATCGCTTTGAGCTTTCTGCGTTGGGCATTCGTATCATTGCTCCCATACCTGGGAAAGGTACGATCGGTATCGAGGTACCTAACTCAAATCCGAAGATCGTTTCAGGACAGTCTATTATAGGTAGTAAGAAGTTTCAGGAGTCAACCTATGATTTGCCTATTGCACTTGGTAAAACCATTACGAATGAGGTATTCATGGTTGATCTTTGCAAAATGCCGCACGTATTGGTGGCAGGTGCTACCGGGCAGGGTAAATCTGTCGGCTTGAACGCTATCATCACTTCACTGCTTTATAAGAAGCATCCTGCCGAATTGAAGTTTGTTCTGGTAGATCCTAAGAAAGTGGAATTCAGCATTTATTCTGTCATTGAGCATCATTTTCTTGCAAAACTTCCCGATGGTGAAGATGCTATCATCACTGACGTAACTAAAGTGGTGCAGACTCTCAATTCTGTTTGTGTAGAGATGGACAGCCGCTATGATCTGCTGAAAATGGCTCATGTGCGCAACATTAAAGAGTACAACGAGAAGTTCATCAATCGCCGCCTGAATCCGGAAAAGGGGCATAAATTTATGCCTTATATCGTAGTGGTTATTGATGAGTTTGGTGATTTGATTATGACAGCCGGTAAGGAGATAGAACTACCGATCGCCCGTATTGCGCAGTTGGCACGTGCCGTAGGTATTCATATGATTATCGCAACCCAGCGTCCGACTACCAATATCATTACAGGTACTATTAAGGCCAACTTCCCGGCACGTATCGCATTTCGCGTGTCAGCATGATGGACTCACGTACCATCCTCGACCGCCCGGGAGCCAATCAGTTGATCGGTCGCGGTGATATGCTCTTCCTTCAGGGAGCCGATCCGGTACGTGTACAGTGTGCATTTATTGATACGCCCGAAGTGGAAGAAATCACCAAGTATATTTCACGTCAGCAGGGATATCCTACCGCCTTCTTCCTGCCCGAATATGTGAGTGAAGATAGCGGCAGTGATTTGGGTGAAGTCGATATGGGACGGCTCGATCCGTTGTTTGAGGAAGCTGCCCGGTTGATTGTGATTCACCAGCAGGGATCTACTTCGCTGATACAGCGCAAATTCTCCATCGGCTACAATCGTGCCGGGCGTTTGATGGATCAGCTGGAAAAGGCCGGTATTGTAGGTCCCTCACAGGGAAGCAAGGCACGCGATGTGCTGTGTGTGGACGAAAATGACCTTGAAATGCGTTTGAACAATATTCAATAATCAAACGTTAAATGAGTGTATACAATGAAGCAGATTATAATTAGCATTTGGATAGCTTTACTGACTTTGCCTGTGTTTGCTCAACAACAAATGCAGGCAAAAGTTGTGCTTGATAAGACGGCGGCCACATTTGAAAAGGCAGGCGGTATCTGTGCGGAATTCAACGTGACAGTGTTTAACAAAAGCAGGATGGCCGGACAGTCTGCCGGAGTCATCGAACTCAAAGGGGAAAAGTTTGTACTGAAAACAGACGATGGTATTACTTGGTTTGATGGTAAGACCCAGTGGAGCTATCTGAGAAGCAGTGATGAAGTTAATATCAGTAACCCTACCGGGACCGAATTGCAGGGCCTTAATCCGTATGCGCTTTTACAGATATACCGTCATGGCTTCGACTATAAGATCGGATCATTGAAGAACTTTGGTGGCAAACCGGTCTATGAGGTAGTATTGACTGCTACTGATAAGAAGAGAGATTTATCGCGAATTGTGCTTTATGTGAGTAAAGACACTTATCAACCCTTGTTCATTATGATGGAACAACGTGATAAGAGTCGTAGCGAGATCACTGTGACCGGTTATCAGACAGGTTTGAAATATGCCGATGGTATGTTTGTGTTTGATAAGAAACAATATCCTCATGCCGAAGTGATTGATCTTCGGTAGGAGAGGGAAATGATTTCAAGCGTTAAATAGTAAATCGTAAAATATAAATAGGAGTATGGAAACAGAAAGAATTAAATGCCTTATTATAGGTTCAGGACCAGCCGGCTATACAGCCGCTATCTATGCTGGACGTGCAAATTTGTCACCGGTGCTTTACGAAGGAATACAGCCGGGTGGACAGTTGACTACCACTACCGATGTAGAAAACTTCCCGGGCTATCCGCAAGGAATCAGCGGACCGCAATTGATGGAAGATCTTCGTACACAGGCCGAACGTTTTGGTGCTGACATCCGCTTTGGGATTGCTACCGCTTCTGATCTTGGTCAGGCTCCTTACAAAATTACAATCGATGGTGAAAAAGTAATCGAAGCCGATTCATTGATTATCGCCACCGGAGCTACAGCCAAATATTTAGGACTGGACGATGAAAAGAAGTATGCCGGTATGGGGGTAAGCGCTTGTGCTACTTGCGACGGTTTTTTCTATCGTAAGAAAGTGGTTGCTGTGGTAGGTGGTGGTGACACTGCTTGTGAAGAAGCGATCTATTTGGCCGGACTCGCTTCCAAGGTTTATCTGGTTGTGCGCAAGCCTTATCTTCGTGCTTCGAAAATTATGCAGGAGCGTGTGAGGAAACATGATAAGATTGAAGTACTTTTTGAGCATAATGTAGTTGGTCTTTTCGGTGAGAACGGTGTAGAAGGTATGAATCTTGTGAAACGTTGGGAGGAGCCCGATGAAGAACGCTATTCATTACCTATCGACGGTTTCTTCCTTGCTATCGGGCATAAACCGAATTCGGACATCTTTAAACCCTATCTGGATACTGATGAAGTGGGATATATTACCACCGACGGTGACAGTCCTCGTACCAAGGTACCCGGAGTATTTGCTGCGGGTGACGTAGCTGATCCGCATTATCGTCAGGCTATTACAGCAGCCGGAAGCGGATGTAAAGCTGCTATTGAAGCTGAACGCTATCTGTCTGAAAAGGGATTGATCTAAGATTTGTAAAAAACTACAAAGATATTCCGGACGCAGTTGTCTCTTTGGACAGTAATTGTGTCCGGAAATAAAGCGGAGGACGCAGAGTTTATATTTTCAGAAATGGAATAATACTCTGTGTCCTCCGCGTTTTTGTGGAGTATGATGTGGTCGTTAATATACTTCTATTTCGTCCAAATAGATGTTAGCCTGAACCACATCTTTTTCATTCGGGTCTTTCACGAAATCAATACCGTTTCGTAAAGTACCACCATTTTGAAGAGTGATTTTGATATACTTGACTTCTTTGGGGGCAAAGCCTAATGTATCAGTGAATGCCTTTCTGCCTCTTTCAGGATAGTTCCGTTTGAAGGAAGCTTCTGCCATTTTATCATACTTCCGTCCGTCGGAAGAGGTCTCGACAGTAGCTACACTGGGAGGGAGAATGACTGATGCGGGGTTGTATAACGAACCGAAGACCACTTTGCTGACAGTAGTAGGCTGTTCGAATTCAACGATAAATACCAGTTTATTGCAGGCGTCGTTCATCCGGAATCCGCTCCACGGAGTCATCGAGGCGATGTTGCCACGTTTACCGTTGGTCAGTCCGAAAGTGCTTATATCAGTACCGAGAACATCATTTTCACCAAAAATGTCGCCTTTGGCCCCTCCGATGGGCGGAGTCACTGTGAAACTTTTACCACTGATCAGATTGCCATACAACTTCTTTCCACTGACCTTGCCCAACATCTTTCCGTCTTTGAAAGCAGCGGCTTTCACGTCCATCTCGCCGGATAAGGCGAAAGGCTGATTGTAAATGGCAGATTCTACTGTTGGAACGCTTCCATTTGTTGTATAGTGAATTTCGGCATTGGGGTAGAAACTTTCCAGTACTACTTTCAACGTATTAGTTTCGTCTACATGTGTATTGATATTCACATCGAAGAAATTGCGGCAAGCTTTGACATTTTTCACATCCATACGACGGAAGTCTTCTACCATGCGTTGGCAAAAGTTATTCCAGTTTTTGTTTGCATTCAATGTCCAGCCGTTTCGGCGATGGCTACTGCACGTGGGAAAGCCTGATAGTCGCGGTTGTCATTGCCGGGCATGTATTCCGTCCAGATGTTACCCTGTACACCGATGATATGCTTTTTCACCAGTTCGTTTGCATCGTCCGGTACAGGGTTGTAGCTGTAAGTCTTTTTAAGCGTATTATATCCACCGATGGTGACGGGAGCTATCTCCGGTTCTTCCTGATACTGATCCAGATATGCGTATGGATTTGGTGTCATAATGGCGTTGTGTCCGGCTTTGGCTGCATTTAATCCACCCTCTACTCCTCTCCAGGACATAACGGTGGCATTCGGGGCCAGTCCGCCTTCCAGAATTTCGTCCCATCCGATGATGTTACGCCCTTTACTATTCAAGTATTTCTCCATGCGGGTGATAAAGTAGCTTTGTAACTTCTCTTCTTTGGTATGTTTCTTCCCATCGATAACGTTGGGGGTAACATCGTCTTTCAGTCCCAGTTGTTTGATCAACGACTGGCAGTATTCACTGTTGATCCAGGCTGTTTTCGGGCATTCATCACCACCGATATGGATGTATTTGCTGGGGAAGAGATCCATAACTTCATCCATCACTCCTTCAAGGAATTGGAAAGTGGTGTCTGAAGGGCAGAATACCTGCTCAAATACACCCCAGGTTCCTGTCACATCGCATGTGCTGTCCGGTGTACATGAAAGTTCCGGATAAGAAGCAATGGCTGCTATTGCATGCCCCGGCATCTCGATTTCGGGGATCACCGTGATAAATTTGCTGGCTGCATAGTCTACAATGGCTTTGATCTGCTCCTGTGTATAGTATCCGCCATGCTCTTTGCCGTCAAAGACTTGCGGGTAGTTTACATAGTAATAATCTACTAGTGTCTCTTTACGTTTGGAACCTATCTCAGTCAGTTTAGGATATTTTTTGATTTCGATTCTCCATCCCTGGTCGTCGGTCAGATGCCAGTGGAAAGTGTTCATCTTGTGCATGGCCAGCATATCGATGAATTTATATATATATTCCACCGGGGAGAAGTGGCGACATACGTCCAGCATCAGACCACGGTATGCAAAGCGCGGAGCATCTTCTATTTCGACAGCCGGTACCGACCATTCGGCGTTCTTCACCTTTTGATTACCATATACAACAGGTGGCAATAACTGATAAAGTGTTTGCACTGCATAGAAAAATCCCTTGGGGGTAGAAGCTGTAAGGGTGATATTTTGAGGAGTGACAGAGAGTTTATATCCTTCTTCGGGCATTCCGTCTTGCGGCACGAAACGAATAACAGGCTCGTCCGTTACGTTCTCGAAAGTTTGCTTTATGGTAATTCCTGATGTCAGCTTCAATCGGTTGATGAGGCTGTCGGCAATGATTTGTACGTCCGGTGTACAAGCGGTTGTTATGACTCTTACTTTTTTACTTATTTCGAACCGTCCCTGTTGGGGAATCATTTGGTTTGGCAACGGAACGATATTGTATTCGTTCACGATGGTTTCTTTTGACTGTTTACATCCGGGGGTGATGAAAAGCAGAGACAAAAGAAAAAGAGTAATTCCTTTTTTCATGGTAATAAATGTGTGTTAAGTTATTGAATGGCGACAAAGCGCTTTTATCCTATTTTGCTGATCTTCTTAAGTTTTTCCTCGTCGATGATCTTGATTTTTCGTCCGTCGATGGTGATCAGTCGTTCGGTTGCGAAGTTGGATAATGTACGGATGGCATTAGAAGTAGTCATATTCGATAGGTTAGCCAAATCCTCGCGTGAAAGATAGATACTTAACGTAGAGCCATCTTCTTCCAGTCCATAGCTTTCTTTGAGGAAAAGCAGTGATTCGGCCAAGCGTCCGCGAATGTGTTTTTGGGTCAGATTGACGGTTCTTTCATCGGCAATACCGAGGTCGATAGACAATTGACGAATGAAAAACATACCCAGGTCATTGTTCTGGCTTACCAGTGTCATGATAGCACTCATGGGAATCAGCAGATGGTTGAAGGTTCGAACGCAGAAGCGGCAGTCACATAGTCTTCTTTGGCAAAGTAAGCTCGGTAACCGAAATATTCTGTAGGCTTTATCATGCGTATAATCTGACTTCTGCTCCTACACCGTCTTTATAGATTTTTACTTTGCCGCTAAGCAGACACATCAGATAGGTAGGTGATTCACCTTCACAATAAATTGTTTCATTCTTTTTGTAATTTTGAAGGGTGAAATTATTGGCCAGGAACTCCCTTTGCTCTGCGTTTAGAGGAGCCCACATCTCTGCAATACGTTCGGGAACGTTTATTTCTGACAAATTCATCTTTACCATATCTGTTGCAAAACTGTGTTATAAAGCACAAATGTAGAAAGAAAAAATGAAAAACAGAATAGTTTATCGAAAAGTTTGCTATGTATGCTTTACATTTTGGAAGTCGGGCGGGCTATTTAGGAGAGTGAGCATACTCTTTCTGAGAGCAAGAAGCGCAATATGGAACTCCGGTTTATCTATCTTTCAAATTGAACATTGATCTCTTTCAATCTTTTGTTGACAGACGCTGGGATGTTTGCCGACAGGAAAGTAGGGTTGGGTAGAGGAAACCCGGGAAATGAAAAGCTCCCCATAAGAGATCTTTGAAAAGGACCTTCTTACGGGGAGACATCAAGTATGGCTTACTTCGTGAATAACAGTTCTCTGTATTTGGGCAACGGCCAGATTTCATCGTCAATTTCCATCTCGAGATGGTCTATATGGTCGCGTATGCTTTCCAGGTAAGGACGTACGGTCTCTTCGTAAGCAAATGCTTTTTCTTTGAAGTTCTCTTTGTGATTGGCTACTTTGCGGGCTTCTGTCATGTCGCGTACCAGTACTTTAATAGCAGATACACGGTGAGAGATTTCTTTAATAAGTTCTTTCCGATCGGCACTCATTACTTCGTATTCTTCTTCAGAGAAGATTTCCTTCATTCTGCAAAGGTTTTCCAAAAGACGATTCTGGTAGCTGACAGCGATAGGGACGATGTGGTTGATGGCCAGATCACCCAATACGCGGCTTTCAATCTGTACCTTCATGGTATATTTTTCCAATTCCACTTCCAGACGGCAGGCGAGTTCGGTTTCGTTGAAGATACGTTCGCCTATCAGTACGGCTCTCGATTGGTTATCCATATAATGCATCAGGGCCTCCGGAACATGGCAGATGTTGGTTAGTCCGCGGCGGGCTGCTTCCTGTTTCCACTCTTCTGAGTAGCCGTCACCCTCAAAACGGATAGGTTCGGAGGCTATGATATTTTCTTTCAGGATGCGGAAGATTGCTTCGTCCTTACCGATACCCTCTTCCATCAGTTTGTCTACCGATGCTTTAAATTCATTCAACTGGTTGGCCATGGCAGCATTTATGGCAATCATGGCAGCAGCACAGTTGGCTGAGGAGCCGGCGGCACGGAACTCAAAACGATTTCCTGTGAATGCAAAAGGAGAAGTGCGATTACGGTCGGTGGTATCGAGCAGGATTTCGGGTATACGCCCGATACCTAATTTCAAAGTTGTCTTCTCCTCCGGAGTCATTTTTGAGTTGGTCACCTGACGGACAATTTCATCGAGTGTAGCTGACAGTTGTGAACCCAGGAAAATGGACAAGATAGCGGGAGGTGCTTCGTTGGCTCCCAAACGGTGACTGTTTCCGGCACTCATAATAGAAGCACGCAACAGATCCTGATTCTTGTGGACCATCATTAATACGTTTACCAGGAAAGTAAGGAATAGCATGTTTCCTTTTGGATTTTTACCCGGTGCAAAGAGGTTGATGCCTGTATCGGTGCAGAGCGACCAGTTGTTATGTTTGCCCGAACCATTAACGCCATTGTAGGGCTTTTCATGGAAAAGAACAGCAAAATGATGTTTGCGTGCGATACGTTTCATCAGGTCCATTACCAGCTGATTGTGGTCATTCGCCAGATTACAGTTTTCAAAAATGGGAGCCAATTCAAACTGGTTGGGAGCGACTTCATTGTGGCGGGTCTTTACCGGTATGCCCAGCTTGTGACACTCTATTTCAAGTTCTTTCATGAAAGCTGTGACGCGTGGTGGAATAGAACCGAAGTAATGATCTTCCAACTGTTGGTCCTTGGCCGAAGAATGTCCCATCAAGGTGCGTCCTGTTAGTCGAAGGTCGGGGCGGGCATTATATAAAGAGGTGTCAACCAAAAAATATTCCTGTTCCCAACCCAAATTGGTGAATACCCGGGTGATATTTTTGTCGAAAAGCTGGCATACTTCGGTAGCAGCTTTGTCAACGGCTGCCAATGCTTTTAATAATGGAGTTTTGTAGTCGAGTGCTTCACCTGTATATGAGATAAAAATCGTCGGGATACAAAGAGTGGTGTCTACTACGAAAGCCGGTGACGAAACGTCCCATGCAGTGTAACCGCGGGCTTCGAATGTATTACGGATTCCACCATTAGGGAAAGAAGAAGCGTCCGGTTCCTGCTGGATCAGTAATTTGCCGGAAAAACGTTCGATTACTTCACCGTCTTCACCGAACTCGATAAAGCCGTCATGTTTCTCGGCCGTTCCGTCTGTCAGTGGCTGAAACCAGTGCGTGTAGTGTGTCACATTGAGCGATTTTGCCCAGCTTTTCATGCCGTTGGCTATCAGGTCGGCCATTTCTCGGCTGATAGGGGTGCCTTTTTCGGTAGCGTCTACTACTGCTTTGTATGCTTCTTTGGGAAGGTACTCTTGCATCTTCTTACGATCGAATACATGGCTGGCATAATAATCGGATAGTTTATTAGAGGGAGTAGTAATTTCTAAGGGCTTTCTGTTAGATAGCTCTTGTAGTGCGAAAAATCTCATTTTTGACATGATGGTGTCTCTTTTATTGGTTGTTGGGTACAAAATTATATGTTTTTTCTAATATACCCCTATTTTTATAGGGGTATTTTGCAAAATAAATATGTTTTTTCTTTGTACACCCCTATTTGTTTGTGGGCGAAAGAACTTTTTTGTATACTTTACCTATCCGGAGATTACTATAAAATATGAATTTATTAGTCGCATAATCGGATTTTTTTTATATTTGCCTTCAATAAGGAGATTAGTATTTGAGGTGCAATATATTAATATGGTGTTTTTGGTTATTCTCGCTCTGTTTTGTTCAAAAGGGAGTGGCTAACGTTGTTCTTGATCCTCAGACCAATCGTCCCATCTCTGCCGATTCTATTTTGAATAATGTGATGACTTTCGCTCCTTTTTACGAAAAGTTAGTGACCGACTATCGGGCCGATCTATATATAAAAGGTACGATGGACATCAAACGAAAGAATTTTATTCTCCGGTATGTACCTTCCATGTTCCGTCTTCAAAAAGGTGTACGGCAGTATATGGTGGAGACGTATAGTGATCTGCATTTTACAGCTCCTAATATCTATGACCAGAAGGTGAAAGCTTCTATGGGCACTGTGCATAATAGCCGGGGAGTACCGGGGATGCTCGAGTATTTCAATATCAATCTTTATTCTTCAACGCTGCTTTACGACCGATTGCTTTCGCCTTTGGCCAAAAACGGGCGGAAATATTATAAGTATCTGATCGATTCCATAATGGGTGGGACGGACAACCGACAATATAAGATACGGTTTATCCCCAGAAGTAAGAGTGATCAGTTGGTGGGTGGATATATGATTGTGAGTAGTGACGTGTGGAGTGTCCGCGAAATACGTTTTTCCGGCAGGTCGGAACTGCTATTGTTCAGTTGCCTGATAAAAATGGGTAGTGTAGGAAGGATGATGAGTTTCTTCCGGTCAGCTATAATGTCGAAGGACAGTTTAATTTTTTGGGTAACCGTATTAATGGAGTTTATGTGGCATCGCTCAACTATCACGATATTGTGCTTGAAGAAAATCAGAATAAATGGAAAGAGAAGGTGAGGGCGAGAATAAAAGGAAAAAGTAAATATGATCTTTCAGACTCTTATAACTTGCAATGCGAGACTACCTCTTTCCATACGGATAGTGCTTATTTTGAAACATTGAGGCCTATTCCTTTGTCGGAGGCTGAGCGCAGACTATACAAAGAAGATGCGTTGCGTAAAGATACCATTCAACGCAACATCAAACCAAAGAGTAAGAGTCAGGTGTTTTGGGGACAGGTGGGAGACGTACTGATCAGTGACTATAAATTGAACCTCTCCAATCTGGGAAGCGTGAAGTGCTCACCACTTATCAACCCTTTCTTGTTGAGTTATAGCGGGAGCAATGGGCTTTCCTACAGGCAATCGTTTAAATATAACCGACTTTTTAAGCATGATCGGCTATTGCGTGTGGTACCTAAGTTGGGCTACAACTTTACACGAAAAGAATTCTATTGGTCTGTCAATACCGAATTTAATTACCTGCCCGAGAAGATGGGAGCTGTTCACATTGACTTTGGTAACGGCAACCGGATTTACAGTAGCGATGTGCTTGATGATTTGAAAGCCATACCCGACAGTGTATTTGATTTTAATCAGATTCATTTGGACTACTTTTACGATTTATATTTTAACTTCCGACACAGTATCGAGATTATTAATGGATTAGAGTTAAGTGTAGGCTTATCTACTCATAGGCGAAAGGCGGTAAAGTCCTCTAAGTTGGTTCCACTGACAAAGAGTCGGGAGACACTCAATGAAGATATCCAGAACAAAATCAGGAATACCTATTGAGTTTTGCCCCTCGGGTTCGGTTGGAGTGGACCCCTTGTTTATACTATTACATGAACGGACACCGTAAGATTAATCTCCGTTCTAAGTATCCCACTTTTTCGATAGACTGGGAGAGGGGAATCAAGGGGGTATTTGGCAGTACCGGACAATATGAACGTTTGGAGTTTGATTTGCAGCATCATATACCCTTGGGACTGATGCGTAATATCTATTATCGTTTTGGATTTGGTATGTTTACCAATCAGAAAGAAATGTATTTTGTCGACTTTAATAACTTTACCCGAAGTAATCTTCCTGAAGGTTGGAATGACGAAATCGGAGGAGTATTTCAGCTTCTCGACCGTCGTTGGTATAATGCTTCACGGAAATATATACGGGGACATTTTACTTATGAAGCTCCTTTCCTATTATTAAAACATCTGATTAAATACACACGTTATGTACAGAACGAGCGGTTGTATGCGAGTATATTGTCAGTACCCCATCTTCAGCCGTATGTGGAATTGGGATATGGAATCGGTACTCACATCTTTGATTTTGGCGTTTTTGTAGGTAGTGAGAACTGGAAGTATACCGAGGTCGGCTGCAAGTTTACGTTCGAGCTGTTTAACCGCTAACTTTATTCTTACTATTTTTGTTAGCAGAGAAGAATATTTCTACCTTTGCGGTCAAGAGGATGAGATAAAGATTTAGCAAAAAGAGGTGCAGTCGCCTCATGAACTCAGGTTCTTTCTGGTTTCTTTATTAAGATACTCATAATAAAGAAAAGTAAATACTCTCATCCTCTTCTTTTATTGCTTCTATATATTATAATGTATAAGGATGGAACTACTTTTGGGTATTGTGATTGTCGTTACCTGTTGGATGGTTGTTCGTATTATTCGTTCAAGCAAAATCAGGAAGGATATAAAAGGTGGAGGCTGGTAACTATGCCAGTGAAAATCCTTATGCCAAAGAAAAAGCAAGTGGTCCGCTTTCCCAAGGTCTTTTTAGTAAGAGAGTCAGAACTACCGGTGTGAGGCGGTTCGATGACGGAGCTATCAGGTGGTGTGCCAATCTGCTGGCAACCGAAGAATCCAGATTGAGGGAAGTGTTGGATTATATACCGCGCCAATATACCTGTTTTCATGTTCGGAAAAGAAGTGGCGGATTTCGTTATATTTCGGCTCCCGCAGGTGATTTTCGTTCCATGCAACAAACTATCTATCACCGTATTTTATTGTTAGCTAACATACATCCCGCTGTTACCGGATTTTGTCCGGGAAAGTCCGTATCCGATAATGCACGGGTGCATCTGGGGCGAAAGAATGTATTAAAAGTAGATCTTCACGACTTTTTTCCTTCCATACGTTCACCCAGGGTGAGAGCAGCTTTTAGGGAGATGGGGTACTCACGTTCCATCGCGAAAGTTTTGGCGGAACTTTGTTGTCTCAGATGTTGTCTTCCGCAGGGAGCGCCTACCAGTCCGGCTCTCAGTAATATTATAGCCTATCCGATGGATAAAAAAATGATGCGTTGGCCGGTGAATACGGGTTGGTTTATACGAGATATGCCGATGATCTTACCTTTTCGGGTGATTATTTGCCGAAAGATGAAGTTTTGGTACGAATCCACAGGATTATTCGGGAAGAAGGTTTCACGATGAATGTCAAAAAGACCCGCTTCTTGTCTGAACATAAACGTAAGATTATTACGGGAGTATCGGTTAGCTCAGGCAAGAAGATGACTCTGCCTAAAGTGAAGAAGCGGGAGATTCGTAAGAATGTGCACTACGTCCTGACAAAAGGGTTGGTCGGACATCAGGAACATATTGGTTCTACCGATCCCGTTTACTTGAAGCGTTTACTGGGCAGTTTGTGTTACTGGCGTTCCATAGAACCGGACAACCGATATGTATCCGATTCCATCACAGCTTTGAAGAGATTAATGTGAGGTATGTCGATTGTAGTTCCTTTTGATATTTTTTTTGCTATTCTTTTCTAATTCAAGAAAATAGTTCTATCTTTGCGCCCGATTTATATAATCAATATAATGTCTTATTTAATTAAAGAATTACTAAACAATTAATTATTAATGGAAAACTTAAAGAAACGTTGCTCCTATTGAAGACTTCAACTGGGATGCGTATGAAAACGGCGAGAGCTTCGCTGGTGCCAGCCACGAAGAACTCGAAAAAGCTTACGACGGTACGCTTAACAAAGTAAATGACCGTGAGGTTGTTGACGGAACTGTAATCGCAATGAACAAACGTGAAGTTGTTGTGAACATCGGTTACAAATCAGACGGTATCATTCCTTTGAATGAATTCCGCTACAATCCTGATTTGAAAGTAGGTGATACTGTTGAAGTATACATCGAAAATCAGGAAGACAAAAAAGGACAGTTGGTTCTGTCACACAGAAAAGCTCGCGCTACTCGCTCTTGGGATCGCGTTAATGCTGCTCTGGAAAACGAAGAAATTATCAAGGGTTACATCAAGTGTCGCACTAAGGGTGGTATGATCGTTGACGTATTCGGTATCGAAGCATTCTTGCCGGGTTCTCAGATCGACGTGAAACCGATCCGTGACTATGATGTATTTGTTGGCAAAACAATGGAATTCAAAGTGGTTAAAATCAACCAGGAATTCAAAAACGTGGTTGTTTCTCACAAAGCTCTTATCGAAGCTGAACTGGAACAACAGAAGAAAGAAATTATCGGTAAGCTCGAAAAAGGACAAGTTCTTGAAGGAACCGTTAAGAATATCACATCTTATGGTGTATTCATCGACCTGGGTGGCGTAGACGGATTGATCCACATCACTGACCTGTCTTGGGGCCGCGTAAGCGATCCGAAAGAAGTGGTTGAACTGGATCAGAAGTTGAACGTTGTTATCCTCGACTTCGATGACGAGAAGAAACGTATCGCTTTGGGTCTGAAACAACTGACTCCGCACCCATGGGATGCTTTGGATCCGAACCTTCAGGTAGGTGACAAAGTGAAAGGTAAAGTAGTGGTTATGGCTGACTACGGTGCATTCATCGAAATCGCTCCGGGTGTTGAAGGTCTGATCCACGTTTCAGAAATGTCATGGTCACAGCATTTGCGTTCTGCACAAGACTTCATGAAAGTCGGTGACGAAGTAGAAGCTGTAGTTCTGACTTTGGATCGCGAAGAACGTAAGATGTCTTTGGGTATCAAACAACTGAAACAAGATCCATGGGAAACTATCGAAGAGAAGTATCCTGTAGGTTCTAAGCATACTGCTAAGGTTCGTAATTTCACTAACTTCGGTGTATTCGTAGAAATCGAAGAAGGTGTTGACGGACTGATCCACATTTCTGACCTTTCTTGGACTAAGAAGGTTAAACACCCGTCAGAATTTACTCAGATTGGTGCTGATATCGAAGTTCAGGTATTGGAAATTGACAAAGAAAACCGTCGTTTGAGCCTTGGTCACAAACAACTTGAAGAGAATCCTTGGGATGTATTCGAAACAGTATTTACTGTAGGTTCTGTACACGAAGGTACAATTATCGAAATGCTGGATAAAGGCGCTGTAGTTGCTCTTCCTTACGGTGTTGAAGGTTTCGCTACTCCGAAACATCTCGTTAAAGAAGACGGTTCACAGGCTCAGATGGACGAGAAACTGGAATTCAAAGTGATCGAGTTCAATAAAGATGCTAAGAGAATCATCTTGTCTCACAGCCGCATTTTCGAAGATGTTGCTAAGGCAGAAGAAAGAGCTGAAAAGAAGGCTGCTTCTAACGCAAAGAAATCTTCTAAGAGAGAAGAAACTCCTGCTATCCAGAACCAGGCTGCTTCTACAACTCTGGGTGATATCGATGCTTTGGCTGCTCTGAAAGAACAGTTGGAAGGTAAGAAGTAATTCATATTTTCTCAGATAAACTGAAGGGTATTCCTGCAAAGGAGTACCCTTTCTTTTTTGTATCTTGGCAGACCCCTTCATTATTTTTTTATTCGGTGAGACTTTGCACTGAATTTTAATTGTCTATCTTTGCAGATACAGTTTGAAAGATGGAAAAATTTGAATTACATATATTGGGTTGCGGGTCCGCATTGCTACTACCCGGCATTTTGCTACCTCACAGGTAGTTAATTTGCGTGATAAACTTTTTATGATCGATTGTGGAGAAGGAGCACAAATGCAATTGCGTAAATCACGGTTGAAATTCTCACGGTTGAATCATATCTTTATCTCGCATCTGCATGGTGACCATTGCTTCGGATTGATGGGACTTATTTCCACTTTCGGGTTATTGGGACGTACAGCTGAATTACACATTCATTCTCCAAAAGGATTGGAGGAGTTGTTGACTCCCATGCTCAATTTCTTTTGCCATACATTGGCCTATAAAGTCATTTTTCATGAATTCGATACCAGACAGACTTCAGTGGTTTACGAAGATCGTTCGATGACGGTCACTACTATTCCGCTTCAGCACCGTATTCCTTGTTGTGGCTTTCTGTTTGCCGAAAAAGCACGCCCTAATCATATTATACGTGATATGGTCGATTTTTATAAGGTGCCTGTTTACGAACTAAACCGGATAAAGAATGGATCTGATTACGTGACTCCCGAGGGAGAAGTGATTGCCAATACACGTTTGACCCGGCCTTCGGATCCTCCCAGAAGTATGCCTATTGTTCCGATACGATTTTTAGGCCGGAAATAGTGGAACAACTTTCCGGTGTCGACTTACTTTTTCATGAAGCGACCTTTGCCGAATCAGAGTTGGCACGTGCCAAAGAAACCTATCATACTACAGCTGCTCAGGCGGCACGGATAGCTTTGGAGGCCGGGGTACGCCAGTTGGTAATCGGTCACTTTTCTGCCCGTTACGAAGACGAGAGTATTTTGCTGAAAGAAGCTTCGGCGGTATTCCCGAATACGATTCTGGCAAAAGAAAATTTGTGTATAAGTCTTTAATTCCGGGGAAGTGATTAAACTATTGCTGAATAGAATTGTCTAAAATAACATATACGAATTACAAACGAACCTATGAACTTATAATGAACGAGAGGTTTTGGCGCTCCTTCAGGATGAGAGAACACAGAAGCAGGGATTTGAAAGGATTGTCTCACAATATAGCGAACAGTTATACTGGCAAATCCGGCGGATGGTGCTTTCACACGATGATGCCAATGATCTTCTTCAAAACACTTTCATTAAGGCGTGGATAAACATTGATTATTTCCGGGCTGAGGCAAAGCTATCTACCTGGCTTTACCGTATTGCCTGAACGAATGTATCACTTTCCTGAATAAACAGCGGGCTATGAATACGGTCGCCATTGACGATCCGGAGGCCGATGTCACCCAGAAACTGGAGAGTGATCCTTACTTTTCGGGAGATCGTGCAGAACTTTTGCTTCAGAAAGCACTGCTGACCCTTCCTGAGAAGCAGCGGATGGTGTTTAACCTGAAATACTATCAGGAGATGAAGTATGAAGAGATGTCGGAGATATTCGGCACTTCAGTAGGAGCTTTGAAAGCTTCTTACCATCATGCCGTGAAAAAAATCGAGAAGTTTTTGGAAGAGGCCAATTAAACCTTTTAATATGTACAATGTCTAAGAAGAAGAGAGGAGAAGAACGTATGAAAGAAGAAGATAACATATTGAAGAAAGTGGGGAAGAAGAATTCCTTTAAAGTGCCTGAAGGGTACTTTGAAAACTTGACTTCAGAGGTCATGGGGAAACTGCCGGAAAAAGAAGGTCCTGCCTTTGAAGAAGTGAAGCAACCCACGATGTGGATCAGGATGAAGCCCTTGCTCTATATGGCGGCTATGTTTATAGGGGCTGCATTGATCATCCGTGTAGCTTCTTCGAACCACCAACCGACAACTGCCGGTGATCATCTCACTGCAAATGAAGCAGCGACAGAAGTGGTTTCGGATGAATATATTGATGTAGCGTTAGATCGCTCGATGTTGGACGATTACTCATTGTACGTCTACCTTAGTGATGCGACAGCCGAATAAGTAAACTAAACTGATTTAATAAAGCGAAATGAAGAAACTGATTATTCTATTGATTATAGTTTGTGGCTTTACCCCTGCGCTGCGTGCCGTGGGAAGTCCTAATCAACATTTGTCACCCAAAGAATTCAGGGCCAAACAACAAGCATTTATAACAGAAAAAGCTGGCCTGACTCAAGAAGAGGCTGCGAAGTTTTTTCCGGTTTATTTTGAACTGCAGGATCGGAAAAAGCAATTGAATGACGAAGCATGGAAATTGCTTCGTAGCGGTAAAGATGAAAAGACTACCGACACTCAATACGGAGAAATCCTGGAAGGAGTTTATGATGCCCGCATCGCTTCGGACCGGCTGGATAAGACTTATTTTGAGAAGTTTAAGAAAATCCTTTCGTGCAAGAAAATTTATCTGGTGCAAAGAGCGAGATGCGTTTCCACCGCGAACTGCTGAAAGGAGTACGTGATAATAAAGGTGGAAAGAACGTCCACAGGGAAAGAGGAAATAGCTTATCCTTTTAGCAAATCATTATATAGATGAGGGTGTATCAAGACTCTGTGGTGAGTGGTGACATACCCTCATCTTTTTTTGAATCCGGGGGTGTCGGACTATAATCCTTTCTTTTTAGCTTCGTTCCAGATGGCATCCATTTCATCCAGGCTCATATCTTTTAGATTTTTACCTTCTTTAATGGTATGATCTTCCAGATAGTTAAATCGTCGGATGAATTTTTGGTTGGTACGTTCCAATGCATTGTCCGGGTTGATTTTATAAAGTCGGGCAGCATTGATGAGGCTGAACATGACATCTCCGAATTCTGCTTCTGCCTTATCCTTATCCATATTGGCTACTTCCACCTGAAATTCGGCTATTTCTTCTTTTACTTTATCCCAAACCTGCTCTCTTTCTTCCCAATCGAATCCTACGTTGCGTGCTTTGTCCTGTATTCTGTAAGCTTTTATAAGTGAGGGTAAAGCAGCAGGTACACCGCTTAACACACTTTTATTGCCGTCTTTCTCCTTCAGTTTCAATTGTTCCCAGTTTTCGGATACTTGTCCAGCTGTTTCTGCTTTTACTTCCCCGAATACATGGGGATGGCGGAATATCAACTTCTCACAAAGTTTGTCGCATACATCTTTCATGTCGAAATCACCGGTTTCGGAACCGATTTTAGCATAAAAAGCTACGTGTAGCAGGACGTCTCCCAGTTCTTTGCAGATATCTTTTTGTCGTTCCGCATTAATGCGTCGCAAAGTTCGTAAGTTTCTTCAATAGTGTTGGGGCGCAGGCTTTCGTTAGTCTGCTTGCGGTCCCATGGACATTTTACCCGAAGTTCGTCGAGGATGTCCAGAAAGCGTCCGAACGCTTCCATTTGTTCTTCTCTTGTATGCATGTTTATTATTTATTTGATTCTTTTTTCCATTCATTATATGAAATCAGCAGACCGATCACTTCCGAATAGTTCTTACGTCCACTTTCTATTTTGTTCCCTTTCAGATACAAATCATATATCCAATCCTGAATATCACCTATAAACGGACTATACTTTGCCATCCAGTATTCCTGGTCTTTTCTGGCCAGCTCAATGATTTCCGGACGTATACTGCCGAATAACTTTTTATATTCCTCTTCTGTCATCAATTGGCGGGCATTGGCAAGTACATGGCCTAAAATAGAAAAATAACCGCTGAAACGGATTTCTTTATTTACGGAACGGGTGCAGACCTGATATGCATAAAAGTTTGCTTCCGCTTCGCTGGTGATACCTAGCAAATGTGCCAGTTCATGAGTATAGGTTGCCGGATATTGTGGGGGAAGCAGGTCTCCGTTCAGTGTGAACTCACAGAAGAAAGGTCCCATGCTACCCGTCACGCCCACCATCGAAATCAATGGAGTGAACATCATGGTTTTTACCCGAGGACGGGAGTGTGGGGGACGGTGTATACCTAGTGTATCACTGATCAGGTTATATTGTCGGACTGCCTCTTTGCGGATTGCTTCTTTATCGATCCGATTGACCGGCACATACGATTCGTTCAGTTTTGAGATATAGTTGTCTACAAATTCATTGAAAATCTCAGGAGTGTAGGCAGTATATGGAATTCCGGTTCGTTCATAAAAATTCTTTTGTGAATAGTTGAGTCCCCATGCCAGATAGAACCAAACATAGATCCATAGCAAATATTCCACATCCCTTCTCAGTATTTTTTTCCAGCTTAATTTCAGTCGGATTCGTGCATAAAACGGATAGGCGATCATTCCTCCAATGCTCAGTGCTATAAATAAGTCACCCAATGCAAAGGGGATAATGTTCGAAAAACCGGACAAGATATATGAAATGACCGGATAGGCCGTACGGGCATACCCTTCGCCCAATGCCGGGAGCATCTGAGTGAGCCAGACAAGGGCTATTAAAGTCCCTAAAACAGAGTACCGTATGATTCGTTTCCTGTTTTTCATTGCTTCTTCTTCCTTTCGGGGAACAAAAGTACATATTCCTGCCCCTATATTCTACTTATTTTTATTAATTTTGCGCCAATCTTTCGCAATAAACTAATAAAATAGATAGATATAACATGGAATTAGCAAGTAAGTACAACCCTGCTGACGTGGAGGGGAAGTGGTATCAGTATTGGCTGGACCATAAATTATTCAGTTCGAAACCCGATGGACGTGAACCTTACACCATCGTCATTCCGCCCCCTAACGTCACCGGTGTGTTGCACATGGGACATATGCTTAATAATACCATTCAGGATATTCTTGTTCGTCGTGCACGTATGGAAGGTAAGAATGCTTGCTGGGTGCCGGGAACCGACCATGCCTCTATTGCTACCGAAGCCAAGGTAGTGAATAAGTTGGCCGCACAGGGTATTAAGAAAACCGATCTGAGCCGTGACGAGTTTCTGAAGCATGCCTGGGCATGGACAGACGAACACGGTGGTATCATCCTGAAGCAGCTTCGTAAGTTAGGTGCATCGTGTGACTGGGACCGTACGGCTTTTACTATGGATGAAAAGCGCAGTGAAAGTGTGCTGAAGGTATTTGTCGATCTCTATAATAAGGGACTTATCTACCGGGGAGTACGTATGGTTAACTGGGACCCGAAAGCACTGACAGCCCTGTCGGACGAGGAGGTGATTTATAAAGAAGAACATGGAAAGCTGTTTTACCTGAGATACAAGATTGAAGGAGAAGACGGATATGCAGTGGTTGCCACTACCCGTCCGGAAACGATTATGGGTGACACGGCCATGTGTATCAACCCGAACGATCCGAAGAATCAGCATCTCAAAGGAAAGAAAGTAATAGTTCCCTTGGTAGGCCGTGTGATTCCTGTTATCGAAGATGACTATGTGGATATCGAATTTGGTACCGGTTGCCTGAAAGTGACTCCGGCACATGACGTAAACGACTATATGCTGGGCGAAAAATATAATTTGCCGAGTATCGATATATTCAATGATAACGGTACGATCAGCGAAGCTGCCGGAATGTATATCGGTATGGATCGCTTTGACGTCCGTAAGCAGATTGAGAAGGATCTTGAAGCAGCCGGACTGCTGGAGAAGACAGAGGCTTACACCAACAAAGTGGGATATTCAGAGCGTACCAACGTGGTCATCGAACCGAAGTTGTCTATGCAATGGTTCCTCAAGATGGAACATCTGGCCCAGATCGCTCTTGAACCGGTGATGAAGGATGATATTAAATTCTATCCTGCCAAGTATAAGAATACCTACCGTCATTGGATGGAGAATATCAAGGATTGGTGTATCAGCCGTCAATTGTGGTGGGGACACCGCATCCCGGCATATTTCCTGCCCGAAGGCGGATATGTGGTAGCTGTGACGGATGAGGAAGCTTGAAGCTGGCTCGGGAAAAGACTGGCAATCCTAACTTGAAGATGACCGATCTTCGTCAGGATGAAGACTGCCTGGACACTTGGTTCTCTTCCTGGTTATGGCCTATCTCTCTGTTCGACGGCATCAATAATCCGGGTAATGAAGAAATCAATTATTACTATCCGACAAGCGATCTGGTGACCGGACCGGATATCATCTTCTTCTGGGTAGCCCGTATGATTATGGCCGGTTACGAATATGAAGGAAAAATGCCGTTCAAGAATGTATATTTCACGGGTATCGTTCGCGATAAACTGGGACGTAAAATGTCTAAGTCACTCGGTAACTCGCCCGATCCGTTGGAATTGATTGAAAAGTACGGAGCAGATGGTGTACGTATGGGCATGATGCTCTCGGCTCCTGCCGGAAATGACATTCTCTTTGATGACGCGCTTTGCGAGCAGGGACGAAATTTCTGCAATAAGATATGGAATGCTTTCCGATTGGTGAAAGGTTGGGAGAACGGAATGGGAACAATCGATATTCCGGCAGATGCTCACCTGGCTGTACAGTGGTTTGACCAGAGACTGGATGCCGCTGCTGTCGAAGTTGCCGATTTGTTTAGCAAATATCGTCTGAGCGAAGCATTGATGCTGATTTATAAACTCTTCTGGGACGAATTCTCTTCATGGTTGCTCGAGATTGTGAAGCCGGCTTACGGACAGCCCGTTAACGGATTCATTTACTCGATGACGTTAAGTGCTTTCGAACGTCTGCTGGCTATGCTCCATCCTTTCATGCCGTTTATTACGGAAGAGTTGTGGCAGCAGTTGCGCGAGCGTGAACCGGGTGCAAGCCTGATGGTACAGCCTTTGGGAGAACCGGGAGAGGTAAACGAAGAATTTCTCCAGCAGTTCGAAACAGCCAAAGAAATCATCAGCAGTGTACGTACCATTCGTTTGCAGAAGAATATCGCATTGAAAGAACCGCTTGAATTGCAGGTAGTCGGAGCCAATCCGGTAGAAAAGATGAATCCTGTCATTCGTAAAATGTGTAATCTGTCTGCCATCGAGGTAGTGGACGCAAAGGCCGACGGAGCTTCTTCGTTCATGATAGGAACCACTGAATTTGCGGTGCCCTTGGGCAATATGATCGATGTCGATGCCGAGATAGCACGCATGGAAGCCGAGCTGAAACACAAAGAAGGTTTCTTGCAGGGAGTTTTAAAGAAATTGAGCAATGAAAAGTTTGTAAATAACGCTCCGGCAGCCGTTATCGAGATGGAGCGCAAGAAACAGGCGGATGCCGAAAGCATCATCCAGTCGCTCAAGGAAAGTATTGCTTCCCTGAAAAATGTATAAGATCCACTTCTTACGAAGATAAAAACAGAAAGGTACTCTAAAAATAACAGAGTACCTTTTTTCGTATACGGAGAAATAGTCATACCTTTGTTTCCGCTCAAAAGAAACGAACATACAAATGAAACAGACACCATTCAGATGCCTTTGCCTCCTTCTTATATTGTTGGGAGCTGTTCATTCCCGGCTATCTGCCCATGCAGATAAAACAAGGGAAGACGTATTGTTTCTAAATTCTATCAATTTCAACCTTCCATGGGCAAAGGATGTGTTCTGGTATACGCACCAAGCCCTGCAAAAGAAGAATATCTCCGTAAAGGCCGAGTCCCTTTCGGTGCCCGCTTTGTGTAACCGTAAAGAAGCAGCAGCCGTAGTAGAGCAGTTACGGCGGAAATACGATGTGCCTCCCCGACTGATCGTCTTTATCGGCGATCCGGGATGGATTGTTTGCCGTGAACTTTTTGATGATGTCTGGAAAGATGTACCGGTCATCATTACCAACACCCGCGACCGTCTGCCGGCTACACTCGACATCTTACTTTCACACGAAGAGCTGACCGAATCGAATACTGTCCCCGCTTATGAATGGCGGAAAGGATATAACGTGACTACTCTGGGGCAAGTATATTATGTGAAAGAAACCATCGGACTGATGCGGCAGCTGATGCCGGATATGAAGCGTCTGGCTTTCATCTCAGACGACAGATACATCAGTGAGGCAGTTCGCGGAGATGTAGAGCAGGCAATGACCGGATCTTTTCCGGAGTTGGCCTTTGAACAGTTGTCCACCAGGAATATTTCTACCGAGATGTTACTCGATACCTTGAAGAGTTATGATAAAACCACGGGACTCATTTATTATTCCTGGTTCGAGACTCATAACCAGGATGATAACAATTATCTGTTCGATCATATTCAGGAGATTATTACTCGCTTCGTACATTCCCCTCTGTTTTTGTTGGCTCCCGAGGATCTGTCCAACAATACTTTCGCCGGAGGATATTATGTTTCAGTGGAGTCCTTCGGCGATTCATTGTTACAGCTGATTCATCGTGTCCTGGAAGGTGAGTTTCCGCGAGACATTCCTCCCGCTCTCGGAGGAAAACCTGCTGCTTACCTCTGTTATCCGGCTTTGCAGTCGTATGACATACCGGTTTCCCTTTATCCGAAAGAGGCTGTGTACATTAATCTGCCTGTCAGCTTCTTCGAGCAGTATAAGAAGGAGATTCTGATGACTGTTGTCTTGCTGTTGGTGGTGGTCAGTGCCGTAGGCTATTATATTCATATTCTTAAAAGAGCCCATCAGCGAATGAAAGAAGCGCAGCTGAAAGCCGAGGAAGCCAATCAGCTTAAGTCGGCCTTTCTGGCTAATATGAGTCATGAGATACGTACTCCTCTCAATGCCATTGTCGGTTTCTCGAATCTGCTTTCCATGGTAGAAGATAAAGAAGAAATGCTGGAGTATGCCGGTATTATCGAAACCAATACCGAACTTTTGCTTCAACTGATTAACGATATTCTGGATATGTCGAAGATAGATCCGGAATGTATGACTTTCATGTGACTCAGGTGGATGCCAATCAGTTGATGTCGGAAGTCGAACAGGTAGCCGTTTGCGTATCAGGACAGATGAATCTCCCTCTCGTTTGCCGAACGTTTACCCAATGTGTTTTCCATACTGATAAGA
>ENA-OQIG01000341-OQIG01000341.1-human-gut-metagenome-genome-assembly--contig:-NODE-341-length-27733-cov-4.786242_pt1 | contig 27733 bp, 27 predicted proteins | sample MGYA00242576_ERZ504741 | MGnify/ENA primary metagenome ERZ504741 (study PRJEB26092, sample SAMD00036436) | human gut metagenome | host: Homo sapiens | study: EMG produced TPA metagenomics assembly of... | reverse complement strand
AATATCCGGTTCTGTTATATTTTAGGAATTCTTATACGAGATGCTGTTGTGTCCCTCTCCGTTAATCCGACATCCACAAACTTTCCGTCTTTGTTCATCACCACGTTCCACGCATGCCCGCCGCCCCTGTTTGCCCATGCGGGTACCACATCGATGGTAGAAGGAATGCCGATGGCCCTGAGTGAAAAGGTCAGATATGCGGCCAAGTGGTCACAACTTCCCCAATGTAACTGATCTAATTCACTGAAAGTCGGGAAAAAAGGGTATTTACTCATTCCGGCGTTATAGTAAATGCCGGATACCTGCACTATTGCTTTTGTCAATTCCAGAGGATCGCTGATTGAATCCAACAGGTAAGAGAATTTTTGATAAGCCTGTTCCCTCCAATCACTCAGTGATTCGTTGCCAATACGATAGGGTAAAATGTATTCACAGAAATCATCGAAAGAGCACTCCGTAAACTTTTTAGTACGATGCCAGATCTTGATCGCTTCTTCTACATTGTTGATCAGGAAGTTGCCGGTTATAACTTCGATGTCTCTTACTATTTTGGGGCGTGGAGGGTCAGTACATGTTTTATATACGGAATCCAATGCCATTCCTAACCGGGACTTGCCGGGATCCCACGCTTCTTTTTCTTTAATGTGGTTATTTAAGATAATAGAATGAAAAGGATCTTGTTCATTGGCTGGAGTGAGGCTGTATTTATCTGCATATTCCCAACCAAAAAGAATATGGATCTGATCTTCAAAGAGTCTTTCTGATTAATGAAAAAATCCAGAGCTTTCTCTATCTCTTTTCTGTTGTTATGGGATAACTTGAGAACTTCGTGAATCTTATCTGGGTATCTGCTGTTGTTCGGTTGTATACAACCGGACAAGATAAGAGTATTTAAAAGGAATGCTACCCATATATAAGACTTTATACATCGTGATTTTTTCATATCAGTTTCAGTAGGTTAACTTATACCGCAAAGATAGTGTGGGGCTTTCAAACGTTTTATAATCAATACCTAATATTTTTATAATCAAATCTATGTCTTTTGGTTATATGGATAAATCTTATCACGAGTACGCAGAGAGAAATAGTTGTGCAAATAGATTTGTTTATTTGCGTTTTTGCATGAAAAAGATATTTTTATCTCTCTTTTAATAACGCGGTCTTTTTTCGAAATCGTCCTAATAGAGGAGTGAAATACATAAATAGGGTATTTGTATGCGAATTTTCTTATCTTCTCGGATAAATATTCCGGTTTTATCATCAAACATTAACTTCTTTTCCTGAAAGAAGTTAATGTTTTCTGCATAAGAAGTTAGTCTTTTGACTGTAAGAAGTTAATGTTTTATCCGTAGGAAGTTAATTTCGTAAAAGGGAGAGATGAAAACGGTGTTTTTTGAAGCTACTTGGAATTTCGAAACGGATATTGCTGATGTAACTTTCCGACAGAGAGATGGAACTTATTTAAATAAAATGTCTGCAGAATGTGCTTTTATTTATTTCCAGTAGCCGAAATAAGGTGGAAAGGTTTGCTTTTTGATTTAGACTAATGGTGAAATACAGGCTTCTTTTGTATCTTTCGTCATTGTGGACCGAAATAGACGTATACAGCCTCCTTTTAAAATACAAAGTGCCAGTATGGAATGCAACTGTCAGAATGTAAGATTTCTCTTTTGGGATAACTTGTCACCTTGCTTTTAGAGAGGCGTAAAATGAAAGAACATTCTTAAATAACCTTCAAACAGGCATTGGACAAGACTTAAAAACAGCCTTAAAATTACGAATTCTTTGTTATATTGAAAACTTCTCTTATATTTGTCAAAAAAGAAATAACCAGACTTAATTCTATGAGGAAAGAACTATTATTTACTGTTTTCGTTTCTGTAGCTTTTATTTTTCTTCAAGCCTTTTGGATAGTTCGTATGTACCAGAGATATGAGGAGCAATATACCGAACAAGTAAATAAAGCTTTCTTAGATGCTATTGGAAAAGAAGTAGAGCTTAGAATCAGGTATGTAGAGGAATTTAAGACCCCTATTCTTATCAAGCCTACCGGATGTGTCTCTGAAAAGGAACGAACCGGCTACAAAGGTGACACCATTGATTTAGTACTTTTAAAACAGAATGACATAGTTCGAAATGTTTCTGAATTTCTTGCACAATTAGAGCAAGACGAATTACTCTCTAATCGGGTGTCTCCTGTATTACCTGTTATAGACAGTCTTCTTCGGGAAGAGTTATCGGGTTTGAAAATAGACCATTACCTGTCCTTATATGATAAGGAGGGAAAGATGGTTGATTCTTTGGGGAACACTTCTTTGCGGGGGGAGCGTCGGGTCATCAAAGTACGGGAGCTATCGGGACGAAGGGGCTACTTTTTATGCAAATAGAGTCCAAACTGCCCTATGACGCTATCCTGTCCAAAATGTTTTATTCCCTTCTTGTTTTTGCATTGATTATAATGTTTGTTGTGGGATGTCTTATCCATCAGTTAAGAGTTATTCGTCAAAAAGATGAACTGCTAGAGAGGCGTGAAGTGAGTGTGAACGGGATTGTTCATGACCTCAAATCACCATTGAATGCACTTGTCACTTTAACCGGCTGGCTTATGGAAACGGAATCAGATCTTCGGAAGAAAGAATTGATGGCTGAAGTTATAAAGCGTGCCGGACACCAGACGGCGCAAATTGAGTCTATATTGGTCTGTGCCAGAGGGGCGGCGCAACCCATTGTTCTGAACAAAACCGAAATAAATCCGGAAGAAATAGTACAAGCGGCAATTGATGACATCTGTGTTGAATTGAAAGCTAAGCCACATAGTATTGAGGTTATAAACGAAGCATCCGGATTAACGTGTCTGGGCGACAGAGGCTATTTGGAGAATGTGATGAAGAACTTGATAGAAAATGCGTTGAAATATGCGGATGATGGAGTGAAAATACAGATTGAAATAACAAGAATCTCACAAGGAATACAGATTAAAGTGAAAGATAATGGTTGGGGAATTGCTCCGAAGTATCAAAAAAAACTATTCAATCAGTATTATCAGGTCCCCCGGGAAGCATTGCGAATGCGGAAAGGGTATGGCATAGGATTGGCATATGTCCGGCATATTATCCGGGCACATGGTGGTAAAATCCAGTTCAAGAGCCGTGAGAATGAAGGAAGTGTATTTACGTTTTATATTCCGGAAAAATAAAGTATGGAGGCGAAAGTTAAAATTCTTTTTATTGATGATGATATTACGTTTGGACGTATTTGTACCATCATCTTACAGGAAAAAGGCTACGAAGTTTTTTATCAGACCACTTTAAACGGAGCCAAAGCTTGTATAGCGGAAGCTCATCCGGATATCATTGTACTTGATGTGGAGATCGGAAATCAGAATGGCATTGAAGTCGCTCCAGAAATAACAGTGATAGCACCGAATGTTCCTGTTCTGTTTATCTCTTCTCATACGGAGAGCCATTGGGTTGTACAGGCTTTGGAAGCGGGTGCGGTGGCTTATCTTAAAAAGCCCTTTCATGCTGAAGAATTAATTGCGTATGTTGAAAGGTTTGCTGTACAGCGTCCATCCCAACTCCGGATAGGTTCCTTGTCGCTTGACACCGAAACCAGGATCTTATTTGCTGATGACTCGACAGTTATTAAGCATTTGAGTGAATCCGAATATAAGTTAGTAAGGCTTTTACTTATTCATAAAAACCACATAGTGGGCAGAGGGCAAATAGAAATGGAGCTATGGGGAAATACTGAAGGAAATGAACAGAGTACTAATAATTTAATATTCAAGATACGAAAATACCTTGTTGCCGATCCCGACATCGCACTTGAAACGATACCGAGGAGCGGATATAGGCTTTCTGTGAAATTAGAAAAACAGAAAAGAAGAGTGAGTGACTGTTTTTAAGCAGAGTTAATCCGATTTCTTCTAAAGTGTGACAATCATAGTCGATTCCGTCATTTCCGGTTAAACATTTTTTAGTTTTGGTTGCAAATATATCATAATTCTCTTACTTTTGCTTCCGGTTTCGGACAAAACTTATCCGGAGCCGAACCGGTTGGATGAAAGAGGTAACGTTTATACGTCGGAATATTGAGAAATGGAAAGAGACTGAGAAGGTGGTGGAGCAGGCAGATAAACTGACTCCTGACCGTCTTGCCGACGCTTATACGGAACTTACGGCAGATCTCGCGTTTGCACAAACTCATTATCCGTCTTCCCGCATTACTATTTATCTGAATAATCTGGCTTCGGCTCTTCATAATGTGATTTATCGCAATAAGAAGGAGAAATGGACCGTATCTTTACTTTCTGGACGCAAGAGGTTCCGCAAACGATGTACCATGCTCGTAAAGAGTTGTTGGTTTCGGTCCTGATTTTTTTGGCCAGCGTATTGGTGGGCATTGTTTCAGCAGCGAATGATGATAACTTCGTCCGCCTGATTCTGGGCAATGGCTATGTGGATATGACACTTGATAACATAGCGCGTGGTGAGCCGATGGCTGTGTACAACGGTTCGGAAGAGGTACCTATGTTTCTGGGTATTACTTTAAATAATATCATGGTTTCTTTCAATGTCTTTGCAATGGGGTTGCTCACCAGCTTTGGAACAGGATGGTTACTGTTTAATAACGGAGTGATGCTCGGTGCTTTTCAGACCTTTTTCTTTAAACATGGTTTGTTGGGCGAATCCATGCTTGCGATCTGGTTGCATGGGACTTTGGAAATATGGCCATTATCGTAGCCGGTGCTGCAGGGTTGGCTTTAGGAAACGGGTGGCTGTTTCCCGGAACTTATTCCCGTAAAGAGTCTTTTATGAGGGGAGCCAAGAAAGGCTGAAAATTATAGTAGGTACAGTTCCTATCTTTATAATGGCCGGATTTATCGAAGGTTTTATCACGCGTCATACCGAATTACCCGATGTTTTGCGGTTGGGCATCATTCTATTGTCACTGTCATTTATTATCTATTACTATATTTATTTACCAAACAGAAAAACTCATGGAATCACAAAAACCTAAAATTGCTTTATATGTGAAGCGTCCTTTTGGTGATAAACTGAATGCGACCATGGACTTTATAAAAGAGAACTGGAAACCGATGTTGAAGTTCTGTACCTATTTGATTCTGCCGTTATGTCTGATTCAAGCCATCAGCATGAATGGAATTATGGGAGGAGCAATGGGAATTGCAGCTGCCAAAGAGGCCGGGACCAATTCTTTAGCGGCCATCGGAATGCAATTCTGGGTAAATTACGGACTGATGTTTCTCTGCTATCTGGTAGGTTCTATATTGCTGACTTCTATTATTTACGGACTGATGCAGATTTATAATCAGCGCGAAGAACGGTTGGCCGGTGTGACGTTTGCCGACTTGAAACCTTTTCTGTTCAAGAATATAAGACGGCTGCTGGTTATGGTACTGTTCTGTATAGCCTTACTATAGTGGTGGGCATTGTTATGGGGATTCTGGTTGTAGCTTCTCCGTTCACGCTTTTGCTTACTATTCCGTTGCTGATAGCCTGTGCAGTGCCGTTAGCCTTGTTTACTCCGATTTACTTGTTTGAGGAGATCGGCATTCTTGCAGCTTTCTGGAAAACTTTCCGTCTGGGATTTGCCACATGGGGCGGTGTCTTTTTAGTATCTCTGGTCATGGGTTTGATATCCAGTGTATTGCAGGGAGTTACTACGACTCCGTGGTATATTGCCACTATCGTAAAATACTTCTTTATGCTGAGCGATACACAGAATGAACTGACCATTTCTGCCGGATATAGTTTCATGGTCTACCTGTTGGCTATCGTCCAGACTTTTGGTGCCTATCTTTCTATGATATTTTCTTTGATTGGTATGGTATATCAATACGGTCATGCCAGTGAGGTGGTAGATAGCATTTCGGTAGAAAGCGAGATAGATAAATTTGAGCAATTATGATCGACTTTAAATGACGTTGCAAGCTGATACATTGGTCTGCGATACCGCAAGGGTTGCTTTTTGGCAATCCAATCCGGATTATGACTATAACCGTGAACTGATGACTCCTGAGATTGATATCTACGGGTGGCTCAGTATGCAGCTCTCCAAGTTACTTCGTGCCATTTTCGGAAGTCGTTTTGCTGAGGAGTATTCCGGCATTATCCTGATTATTATTGCTATTCTCATCCTGTTGCTGATCCTCTGGTTTCTTTATAAAAAGCGTCCCGAGCTTTTTATGCGTTCACGCAGAGGTCCTGTAAACTATAGTGTCCACGAAGATACCATTTACGGAGTCGATTTTGATGCAGAGATCAGGCGTGCCATAGACCGCAAGGATTACCGGGAGGCCATCCGTCTGCTTTATTTGCAGACCCTTAAACTGTTGAGCGATGACGGCAGGATAGATTGGCAACTTTATAAGACTCCTACAGAATATATTTATGAGGTAAAGCAGGAGATGCTTCGTACTCCTTTCAGGAATCTGACCCATGGTTTCTTACGGGTACGTTATGGTAATTTTCCCGCTTCCGAGTCTCTTTTTGAAGAGCTGGCAGCTCTGCAAACTCAAATCAGGAAGGGAGGGGATGTATGAGAAGCAGTCGTTGGTTTATTATCGGGATCGTTCTCTTTTTGCTGATCATGTTTGTGGTAGAATCTCATCTGCCGAAGAAATTCGTCTGGAATCCCACCTTTGCACAACATGATCACCAGCCACTGGGGTGTGCCGTGTTTGATGATGTCTTGAAGTCCTCTCTTCCGGATGGATATTTTCTTTCGCGCAAGACATTCTATCAGTTCGCTGCTGACAGTGACTCCTGCCGGAGTATTCTTGTCATTACTCAACATGTCAATCTGGTGGAGGCGGATCTCAATGCTTTGCTCGATCTGGCCCAAAGGGGAAACAAGATATTGATAGCCGCTTCCTCTTTCAGTACTTCACTGTCTGATACGTTGGGATTCGACAATTCGTATGCTTATTTTAATCCGAGACGGATGAAAGAGTATGCGGGCAATTTATTGGAGCGTGACAGTGTCTGCTGGATTGGGGATTCAGCAGTATATGATAAGCGTACTTTTCGTTTTTATCCTCATTTATGTGGCATTTACTTCACAAAATACGATTCGTTGTCTCTACCTTAGCTACCAGTCGGATTGATTCGATGCAAATGTTCAATGACAGTTTGCCGGATTGTTTTCCGCCCGTGGCCCTTAGTCGTCCGGTAGGGAGCGGAGAGATTGTTTTGGTCACTACTCCGTTATTGTTTACCAACTATGGAATGCTCGATGGCGACAATGCAGCCTACCTTTTCCGTCTGCTTTCTCATCTGAAAGGTTTGCCGGTAGTCCGTACCGAAGCCTATGGGGTGGGAGCACAGGTTGAGGTATCTCCTTTTCGTTACTTCCTTTCCCAGCGTCCTCTGAGGTGGGCGCTTTACCTGACGATGCTGGTATTGGTGCTCTTTATGGTATTTACCGCCCGCAGAAGGCAAAGGGCTATTCCGGTGATTCGTGAGCCTGCAAACCGTAATCTTGAGTTTGCCGAGTTGATCGGTACTTTATATTATCAAAAGAAGAATCATGCTGATCTTGTGCGCAAAAAATTTATTTACTTTGCCGAGAGCCTGCGGAGGAATATTCAGGTGGATGTGGAAGATGACAGTGATGACGATGCCTTGTCTAGGCGGATTTCCCGGAAAACAGGGACTGATGAAGAAAAAGTCCGGAATCTGTTCCGTAAGCTCCGTCCCGTGATTCGCGGGCAGCAGGAAGTTGGCGAGACGTTGATGAAAGATCTGATTGACGGATGAACGAGATAGAAAAGCCTCAACCCTGACCTTTTTTCGGAAGAAGAAAGCTGTGGAGGAATGAAATATGAATTTGATAAATAAAAAGAATATGGAAGAAAATATGAATGATATGCATGGAGAAGAAACTCCGCGTACCGATTTGACTCTTTTTTCAGAGAAGATGCAGGAACTGAAAAGCCGGATCGCTTCCGTTATTGTGGGGCAGGAACGTACTGTCGATTTGGTGTTGACAGCTATTTTGGCTAACGGTCACGTCTTGATAGAAGGAGTGCCGGGAGTAGCCAAGACTTTACTTGCCCGCCTGACAGCCCGTTTGATAGATGCCGACTTCAGCCGTGTACAGTTTACACCCGACCTGATGCCGAGTGACGTCCTGGGCACGACTGTTTTCAATATGAAAACCAATGAATTTGATTTCCATCGGGGACCTGTCTTTGCCAATATCATATTGGTAGACGAAATTAACCGTGCACCCGCCAAAACGCAGTCCGCTCTTTTCGAAGTCATGGAAGAACGTCAGGCCAGTATCGACGGAACAACTTACCGGATGGGAGGACTATATACCATTCTGGCAACCCAGAATCCGGTGGAGCAGGAGGGAACTTATAAGTTGCCTGAGGCCCAACTCGACCGTTTCCTGATGAAGATTACCATGGACTATCCGTCACTTGATGAAGAAATCAATATCCTGGAACGCCATCACACTAATGCCGCCTTGGTAAAACTGGAAGAGATACAACCGGTAATTACCCGTGAAGAACTCCTTTCTCTTCGTCGATTGACGGAAAAGGTATTTGTTGACCGTACTCTGCTTCAGTACATTGCCTTGATTGCCCAACAAACCCGTACCAGTAAAGCTGTGTATCTGGGAGCTTCTCCCCGTGCTTCGGTGGCTATGTTGCAGGCATCCAAAGCCTATGCTCTCTTACAGGGACGTGACTTCGTAACGCCGGAAGATATTAAGTTTGTAGCACCTTATGTGTTGCAGCATCGCCTGATTCTGACTGCGGAAGCAGAGATGGAAGGTTATTCGCCTGTCAAGGTGACTCAGCGGTTGATTGATAAAGTGGAAGTACCCAAATAATTATGTTCCTGACCAAACGTTTCTATATACTCGTCCTTGTCGTCATCCTCTTGTTAGGTGGCGGATACCTGTTCGGTTCTCTGTTTATCATCGGACAGTTAGGGCTGCTTGCGTTGCTGCTTGCTCTGGCTTTCGATGGATATCTGTTGTATCGCACCAAGGGTATCCAGGCTTTCCGTCAGTGTGCCGGACGTTTTTCTAACGGTGATGATAACGAAGTCAGCCTGCGTATAGAGAGCCGTTATTCCTATCCCGTCCGTTTGATCGTGATAGATGAAGTGCCGGTCATATTTCAGCAAAGGAATGTACACTTCGAGCTGTCGCTTTTACCTAATGAGGGAAAGACGCTTACCTATCGGTTGAGGCCGACTCGCAGGGGAGAATACGGTTTCGGATTCATCCGCGTTTTTACGACTACCCGAATCGGATTAATATCCCGCAGGGCTACCTGTGGCAGACCTGAAACCGTTAAGGTATATCCTTCTTACCTGATGCTCCATCGATACGAGCTGCTGGCTATGAGCGATAACCTGACCGAATTCGGTATCAAGCGTATTCGTCGGGCTGGGCATCAGACTGAGTTTGAACAAATCAAAGAGTATGTAAAGGGAGACGATTATCGCACCATAAACTGGAAGGCCAGTGCACGCCGTCATCAGTTGATGGTCAATGTCTATCAGGACGAGCGCAGTCAACAGATATACAGCGTGATCGATAAAGGGCGTGTGATGCAGCAGGCTTTCCGTGGAATGACATTGCTGGACTATGCCATCAATGCCTCGTTGGTGCTTTCGTATGTAGCTATGCGGAAGGACGATAAAGCCGGGCTGGTTACGTTTAACGAGTATTTCGATACGTTTGTTCCTGCTTCCAAGCAAGTCGGTCAGATGCAGACTTTGCTTGAGAACCTCTATAAACAGGAAACAACATTTGGTGAAACGGACTTTTCTGCCTTATGCGGGCACTTGGGCAAGCATGTGAATAAACGTAGCTTTCTGGTGCTTTATACCAATTTTAGTAATATGACCAGCCTGAACCGGCAATTAGTTTACCTGCAACAATTGGCCCGGCAACACAGAGTATTGGTTGTATTCTTTGAGGATGCCGATCTGAAAGAGTATATAGCGGGCAAGTCGGTGACTACCGAGGAATATTACCGTCATGTCATCGCAGAGAAGTTTGCGTTCGAGAAGAGACTGATTGTGTCAACTTTGAAACAGCATGGCATTTACTCGCTGCTGACAACTCCTGATAAGCTGTCGATTGATGTGATCAATAAATATCTGGAAATGAAATCGCGCCAGTTACTCTGATACGGGTTGCGTATTGAGGAAGAAGAAGACAGCCATACCTATCATAATGACTCCCAGTAGTCCGTAGAACAGCCGGGCACGTCCTCTGCCGACATTCCGTACGATCAGTTGTGCATTTTGAGCGGTAAAGAACCAGTTCCAGTTGAGTATAGATGCCAGCAGGGCTATGAGCTGCGGTGGCAAATATTCCCTGTACAAAATATTGAGGGGCCATTCTTCGGATGATTAGTCGTTGATCACTATTTTTCTTGTTCCGTCCTCCAGTTCCTCAATGGTTACTTTCACGGCGTCTCCCGGCAATAATTCTTCTACCAGCTCCGGCCATTCGATGAAACAAAGTGCACCGCTATAGAAGTAGTCTTCGTATCCCATATCGTATACTTCGCTCAACTTCTTGATCCGGTAGAAGTCAAAATGATAGATCAGTTCTCCGTTCTCGTCCGAACGGTATTCGTTTACAATGGCAAAAGTCGGTGAAGTGATGACATCCGATACTCCGAGCTCCTCGCAAAGTGCCTTGACAAAAGTCGTTTTACCTGCTCCCATCTTTCCGTAGAGTGCAAAGACCGTGTTATCGCCCATGGCTGAGATGAACTCGCGGGCAGCTTCGTGAATTTGTTCCAGTGATTGAATCTTGATTTCCATACTTGTATGTTGGTTTATTGTTTCTTTCTGAAAAGGCTCTTTCCTATCTTACAGGCAATATAGATAAGAATAGAAAAGAAGATGATGGATGCTCCCGAAGGAACATTCAGGCGGTAAGAGATCAGCAGACCTCCCAGGCAACTCAGATAGCCGATGGCAATCGATAACCAGATAATGCGTTTAAACTTGTTCGTAAACAGGTTGGCTGTCATTTGCGGAATGGTCAGTAACGAGATTGCCAGTACAATCCCCACCATGCGCAGACAGGAAACGATGGTCAGGGCAATGAACATCATCAGGATATATTCCAGCACTACGACCGGAATGCCTTGCGAACGGGCAAATTCACGATCGAAAGCCACGTATATGATCGGGTGGATAAACAGGGTAAAGAACAGGATCAGCAAGATGCAAGAATGCCCAGCATGAGTAAGTCCGTCTGTGTGATCGTGAGGATATTGCCAAACAGATAGGCTGAAAGATCGGGTGCGAATCCCGGTGACAAAAAGCTGAACATGATTCCCAGTGCCATACCCAGCGTCCAGAACATGGCTATGGCCGAATCTTCGCGCATGTCTTTCCGTTTACTGAGCCACTCTACCCCGAAAGCCGATAAAACGGAGAAGACAGCAGCCGATAAAATGGGAGATATGCCTGCATACAATCCCAGTCCGATGCCGCCGAAAGAGGCATGGGTGATACCGCCGCTGATGAACACCAACCGGCGAGTCACGATATACGTGCCGATAATGCCGCAGGCAATGCTTGCCAGAAGACTCCCCAGGAGAGCGTGTTGAAAAAATGTATATTGTAGTAAATTCATACGGTTCAGCAGTTAGGAGTGTGGAGGGAACAGATGGATCAGGGATGGATTCTCCGTTCGCCGACTACCAGAAACACTTCGTCTTTTATTTCGTCAGGAAGGCTGATCCCCCTCAGTTGCAGGCTACGTACCCATCCGGCTACATCGGTGTCCTGCATTGTATAAAAGACATCGCGGAATTTATCCGCCTCTTCCGGTGTATAATCTTCGGGTGCCCGGCCGATAAATGTATCCAGTTCTTCGTCGTCATAATACTCTATCTGTTTACTGACGGCAGCCAGCAGGCTGTCACGTTCGCAAACTTCGTGCTGTCCGCAGCACTCCACGTCGACTTCCTTTACTTCCGGAAAACTGTCCAGTTCTCCGTTATCTATTTTCTTCTGCAGTCTTTTGTTGCGGATATACCCGGCAATCATTGCCACGATGGCGAGCAACACCAGACCAACTATAAGTATCCACATAATTACGAATCAAATTTTCGCAAAGGTACTTATTAATTTGTATTATTCCGTATATTTGTCCTTGCAATGTGCTAAATGAACTAAAACAGAAACATCCCGATCATGAAAAGAAAACACCTGATTACTGTCCTTATGTGGTGTGTTGCCACTACCTTATGTGCTCAGACCCCGGTCGAAAAGGGCTTAAAAGTATTAACCGCCAGGCTGCCGAGGCTTATATCGGATTTTTGGCCGATGATGAACTTCAAGGACGTGAAGCCGGATTTCACGGTTCACGTGTAGCTGCCCGGTATATCGCTTCGCTATTGAAGGAAATGGGTATCCGTCCGTTAGGCGAGAGCTATTATCAGCCGTTTGATGCTTACCGGAAAGAACGCCAGCAGAAAGGACGATTGGAAGTGCACCCTGACTCCATTGCCAAACTGAAACAAGTGGTGCATCAGAAGTTGTCTATGAACAACGTATTGGGTATGATTCCCGGAAAGAAGACGAATGAATACGTGATAGTAGGTGCACATTTCGACCATCTGGGCATTGATCCCGCTTTGGATGGCGACCAGATCTACAATGGTGCCGATGATAATGCTTCCGGAGTATCGGCGGTGTTGCAAATAGCCAAGGCCTTTGTGGTAAGCGGACAGCAACCGGAGCGGAATGTAATTTTTGCTTTTTGGGACGGAGAGGAGAAAGGGCTTCTCGGATCGAAATACTTTGTGCAGGAGTGTCCGTTCATTAAGCAGGTCAAAGGATATTTGAACTTTGATATGATTGGCCGCAACAATCAGCCGCAAAATCCCAAGCATGTGGTTTATTTCTATACAGAAGCCAATCCGGCTTTCGGGCGTTGGCTGAAAGAAGACATTAAAAAGTACGGCTTGCAGTTAGAACCCAATTACCGCCCTTGGGACAAGCCGGTGGGCGGAAGTGATAACGGCTCGTTTGCCAAAGTCGGTATTCCCATCATTTGGTATCATACCGACGGTCATCCCGATTACCATCAGCCTTCTGACCATGCAGACCGTCTGAATTGGGATAAAGTGGTTGAAATATCTAAGGCCTCTTTCCTTAACGTCTGGAATCTGGCTAACGAAAAGGATTATTAAGAACGAAATGAAAACTAAACTAACTAATTGTGTAAAAACCGTATTACTTTCTTTTATGCTGGGAGTGCTGTTTGCTTGTTGTCAGGGGGCGGCCTCTTCCGGCAATGCAGGAAAAAATGCTTCCCGGGTGAGGATTGCTTCCAATGACTCTGCGAAGCTGGTTCCTGATAAAGCCTGAATGATGCGTCTTGCGTACTTGCAGGTTTGCCGGTTGATAAAGCAAGCGGAAAGCTTTACGCACTGACTCGGACCAAGGAATGGAAGAACCATGCCCGTTACATGGATCAGATATGGAATGTTTTCCGGCAGACGGCTCCCCGGCTGGTAGCTTTCTCACAGACGGAACTGGAAGACATCAATACTCGTTGCCATACTCTGTTTTATCCTTTTGGCGGTCCTGACTTTTTGTTTGCCAATGCGTTCTTCCCCGAGATGGACACTTATGTACTGATCGGGTTGGAACCTGCCGGCACTGCTCCGAAAGTGAAGCATCCTTCTGCCGAAACTTACCGGTTGTATCAGAATGCCGTATCGAACGTACTCAATCTGAGTTTCTTTAACGATATGGATAAGGAACTGGCCAATGATACCATTGACGGGGTTGTCCCCATCTATTCGTTATTGATGGCCCGGGGGAACCGTAAGATAGTCAGCATTCAGGAAGTGTGGTTATCGGAAACCGGAGATCTTTTCGAAAGAAAAGAGGGGGATACCATCCGGAACACATGCAGTGCAGGGATGGAAGTCCGGTTTTTCCGTCCGGGCACTTCCCGATTGCAGACCCTCTATTATTTCTGCACAGATATCAGTAACGAGGGGTTGCAAGCCAACCGACCGTTACAGGCGTTTATGGACCGTTTTGATGCGGAGACCACAGCAACATTTGTCAAGTCGGCTTCCTATCTGATGCACGAACCTGCTTTTTCGCGCATACGCGAGACGATTCTTCAGAAATCGTCTGCTATTGTACAAGATGACTCTTCCATTCCGTTGTCCTGTTTTGATCCGGAGGTGTGGTCGGTTACTTTGTACGGTACCTTCTACAAGCCGATCTCCACTTTCTCTCAGTATCTTCAGCCGGAATTGCGCGATGCCTATCAACTGGGTGATCCGAAACCTCTTAATTTCAGGATTGGCTATGCACGGCAATCCAATTTGCAGGTCGCAAGAAGAAAATAGTCCCGGTTAATGACTTTTCGCAAGAAGGTTAACCGGGAATTAACCCTCCTCCTAACCCTTCCTCATTAGTTTTGCGTCCTAAATAAAATGCAAGGGGATGTGTCGAAACTCTTTTCACCACAGCCTCTGTTAGAAAATAAAATTAAGCTATGAGGAAGAATTTTTCAACTATCCTAATTGTCGGTGCAGCCCTTTTACTGGCTTCGTGTGTACAACAAAAAGAGTCTTTCAGCCTGTAGACTATGTGAATCCTCTGATGGGGACGGAGTCTACTTATGCTTTTTCACATGGGAATACTTATCCTGCGGTGGCAGTTCCCTGGGGAATGAATTTCTGGAGTCCGCAGACCGGAGAGAACGGTAGCGGCTGGATGTACACGTATACCGACAGCCTGATACGGGGGTTCCGCCAGACCCATCAGCCAGTCCGTGGATTAACGATTACGGTACTTTCTCTATTATGCCGCTGTCCGGTGTGCTGAAGATGGATCATAAAGAGCGGGGAGTACCTTTCTCACATACCCAAGAGGAGGCGGCTCCCTACAGTTACAGCGTTACGTTTGCCGACGGACTCCGGACAGAACTTTCCGCTACTTCACGCGGAGCGGTATTCGAAGTCACCTTTCCGCAGGACTCTGCCCAGTATATCGTTGTGGATGCCTACAACGGTGGAAGTGCGTTGACGATTGACCGGGAAAATCGGTGCGTGACCGGTGTGGCGCGTAATCACAATGGCGGGGTACCGGATAATTTTGCCAACTATTTCCGAATAGAGTTCAGCCATCCCATTGCAGAAGAAGGCGTATATGACGGAGATACACTGATGCGCCATCGGCTGACGTTGGAGAGTGATTATACTTGTGCCTACCTCAGATTTAATGTGCCGGCGGGAGAGAAATTAACCGTCCGTACCGCCTCCTCGTTCATAAGTCCTGCACAGGCGCTTGTCAATTTCAGTCGCGAAGTGGGAGCAAGAGCCTTGCCCAGGTGAGAGAAGAAGCCCGAAAACAATGGAACAGTTATCTGGGACGAATTGAAGCGGAGGGAGGCAGCGAGGAGCAATTGCGTACCTTTTACTCTTGCCTCTACCGGACCCTGCTCTTCCCCCGCGAATTTTATGAGTTCGATGCTCAGGGGAAACCTGTCTATTACAGTCCTTACAATGGGAAGATACAGGATGGCTATATGTATACCGATAATGGATTCTGGGATACGTTCCGTGCCGTCCATCCCTTGTTTACCTTATTATATCCGGAAGTTTCCGAGCGGGTTACCCAATCCATCCTCAATGCTTACGATGAAAGTGGGTTCATGCCCGAGTGGGCGAGTCCAGGCCACCGGGAATGTATGATTGGTAATAATTCCATCTCCTTGTTGACAGACGCATGGATGAAAGGCATTCGTACCATCTGTCCGGAGAAGGCTCTTGAAGCAATGATTCATCAGACCGAGGCCCGGCATCCCGGAATCAGTTCGGTGGGACGTGACGGATTCGGTTACTATGACCGTTTAGGCTATGTTCCCTATCCCGAAGTGCACGAGGCTACGGCCAAGACCCTTGAATATGCTTACGCCGACTGGTGTGTTGCACGTTTTGCCGACTCCATTGGCCGGAAAGAGATTGCCGATACCTATTACCGGAAAGCCCTCAACTACCGCAACCTTTACTATCCCGACTATGGATTCATGTGGGCAAAAGATGCCAATGGGAAATGGAGAGACGCTTTTGACGCGACGGAATGGGGAGGCCCTTTCACGGAGGGCAGTTCCTGGCACTGGACGTGGAGTGTTCTTCATGATCCCGAAGGCTTGTCTCGATTGATGGGAGGACATACAGTGATGGAAGCCCGTCTCGACTCTATGTTTACAGCTCCCAATACCTATAATTACGGTACTTACGGTTTTGTTATCCACGAGATAGCCGAGATGGTGGCTCTTGACATGGGGCAATATGCACATGGCAACCAACCTGTGCAACATGCCATCTATCTATACGACTATATCGGCCGGCCCTGGAAGGCCCAGAAGCACGTCCGCGAAGTGATGGATAAGCTTTATCACTCCGGCAGCAAAGGCTACTGCGGTGACGAAGATAATGGGCAGACTTCCGCCTGGTATGTCTTTTCCGCCATGGGATTCTATCCGGTTTGTCCCGGTGTTCCGGAGTATGCCATGGGATCTCCGCTCTTCCCGAAACTGACATTGCATTTGCCCGACGGAAAGAACTTCACAGTGAAGGCGGAAGGCAATAGCCCGGCGAACCGGTATATCGGGAAAGCCCTGCTCAATGAAAGTGAATTTACCCGTAACTACCTGACACACCGTGAGCTTACTTCCGGAGGAGAGCTGGTGTTATGGATGGACAGCGTGCCCGATTCCCGGCGCGGCACTCAGAAGGAAGACTTGCCTTACTCTTACTCCAACGGGCACTAATCGGCGCATACGTTTGCCAATTCTATAATTTTTCGTATTTTTGTTGCACTATGAAACGGATGACGCATTTATCGAAGAACAGTATATGAGAAGGTTGGGATGTTTGTTTGCTATCGGAATGATGTGGCTTTGCATAGTCGATTGCTTCTCGCAGGGACTTCTTTTCTATGGGAACGAAAAGCGGATTAGTGAGCGTGCCACCTATTCTGTATTGCGTGAAGGGCACGAGCGCACTTTCACCAACGCTTTCCGTATCTCCTTTGATTATCTGGTCCGGAATGTGGAGAGTCCCGGTTACATCCTTTATCTGGAAGACCGGGATGCCGGGAAAACTTATAGTTTTACGTATCTGCACAAACCCGGCGACCGTTGTTCTTTCTCCTTCAACGAAGACGGCAAACGTATCTTTTGTACTTTCGAACTGGATAAGGAAGACTATGATCACCGCTGGTTGCCTGTTTCCATAGCTTTGGATATACCCGCAGACTGTGCCCGAATTACGATTGGCAAGCGGAGCAAGGAGATCTCCAACCTGGGACTGGAGCCGACAGGATTCTCACCGCATATTTATTTTGGTAAATGCGAATACATCCTGGATGTGGCTTCGTATGCCATCCGTAACTTGTCTCTTACCGACGGTGAAGAGATCATGATATTTCCTTTGAACGAGAGCAGCGGAGAAGATGTGCACGACAGCCGGGGACATGTTGTGGGACAGGTCACCAATCCTGTGTGGCTGATTAATCAGTCCTACTACTGGAAAGAACTTTTTACGGACTATTCTTCCACGCCTTCCGGTCTTAACTTTGACAAGACACACCAGAACATCCTCTTCTTTAATCAGGACTCTCTGTCCGCGTTCGACCTTTACACGCACGAATTATCGAAGACACCTTATAAGACCCCTCTTCCGGTTCAGCTTCGCCTGGGTATGAACTTTCTGGATGAGGCATCCCGTGAGCTGTATACTTATGAAGTGGCCGATTCGCATGGCGATGCATGGTGGCGGCGCTGGATCTTACTACCAAAGAGTGGCGTCCGGCCAGTTCCGACTATCTTTGCCAACAGCTCCATCATCATTGCGGATTCTTTCATCCGGGCGAAAGAAAGTTTTTCCTGTTTGGCGGTTACGGAAGCCGTAGGTACAGCAATACGTTCCTGGCGTACGATTTGAATACCTGTCGTTGGGATACACTGGCCTTCTCCGGCGACCGGGTGATTCCCCGTTACTTTTCGGGCATGGCTGTGAGCAATGATTACAAGCGGGTATACCTCTACGGAGGCATGGGCAACGAAGCCGGTGATCAGAATGTAGGGCGCAACTATCTGTACGATTTATACCGGATAGATATGCAGACCCGTTCGGTGCAGAAACTCTGGGAAGCGAAAGCACCGGCGGTCAATCGGGTGGTACCCCGTAATATGATACTCTCTGCCGATGAAAAACATCTGTTCCTCTTGGGATATCCCGAATATCTGCCCAATTCCACTTTGCAGTTGTACCGGTTGTCTGTGCGTGACGGTGAGTGTGAAGCGGTGGGAGACAGTATTCCCATTGTTTCGGAAGAGATTGCTACCAACGCCAATCTATACTTCAATGAAGAATTAAATGAGTTCTATTGTTCCGTCCAAGAGTTCGAGAAGCACGGGCAAGTGACTACCCGTCTATACTCCTGTCTGCTCCGCCGGTTACATTGGACGATGTGGAATACTATAGCCGGAGGCGGAATGCCCTGAATGCCGGTCTGCTGGGAGCAGTCGTGGGTGGAGTATTATTGTTGGCGGCCTGTGTATGGGGCATCATGCACCATAAGCGGAAGCGGGACAGGACGTCTGCCGAGACCGCATCTGCGGAGTACGTCCGGAAGAAGTGTCCGATATACCGGAAGTTCCGGCTGTGGAGTCACCGGAAGTGAAAGAAGAAGAAGTTGAGAAAGAGCCTTCCGAGTGGGAAGAATTGCCGGCCGTATTGCCGCCCGACAAGAATGCTATTTTCCTTTTCGGCATGTTTACCATTCTCGATAATGCCGGACGTGACATTACCTATATGCTCAGTCCCAAGCTGCGTACTATCTTTTTGTATATTCTGCTGAACAGTGTAGGCAAGAGGGGAGTGCTTTCGTCTGACATGAATCAGATATTCTGGCCCGATAAGTCCGGCAGCAATGTGAAGAACCTCAAAGGAGTTTCCATGAATCATGTGAGGAAGATATTGCAGGATGTGGACGGCATTGAACTTGTATACCGCAACGGATACTTCTGCATGGTGTTTGGCGAAGAGTTTTATTGCGATTACATTCGTCTGATGAACCTTACCTCTCCGGAGAAAAAGAAGAAAGAGACTCCCGGTGCCATACGTGCGGAATGGTTGGAAATACTTTTGCGGGGTAAGTTCATACCCGCCGCCGAGTCCGACCTTTTCGATTACTACAAACAGAAAGTGGAAACGCTGATCCATTCTCTTCTGCCCGGCCAGTTGGAACTGGCTTACCGGGATGCCCGGTTCAGTATCGTCATCCGTCTTTGTAACATTCTCTTTATAGCCGATCCTTTGTCGGAACTGGCACTTGCTTATACCGTTTGTGCCCTTCGGAAGCAGAACAACCAAGAGGAAGCCATCAGGCGTTATGCCGCGTTTACGAAAGATTATAGACGGGTGATGAACGAGGAGTACGGCATAGCTTTCGCTGACATCAAGGTCTGAGATTCCCTCCCGATTGTCAGTTTGTCAAAATGATAAAGCAACCTCTCTGCTTTTGGTTTTTTCGGCCGTCGGGCGGGGCATGACCGGAAAAACGCCGCCATTTCGTTTATCGGTTTATCTTTCTGATGGTATAGATACCTGTTCTTGCTAATTAAAGACGGTGACGAGCCTCCTCGCATACCTTGTGTTCGCTTTAGAGAAGAATGCCTGTCCTTTTGATACATCAAACAGGACTTCTTCAACAGACCAACCGGAAGTAGAACGGGCTTCTCAGGGCTTTTGTTCCGGAACAATATATGATAACTGCCAAAACATATAGAGATATTTAGAAAAGAAGTAAGCATTTTCCGAAAATGCTTACTTCTTTCTGACCAAATGCTTCCTTCTTTTTCCGAAAAGTAAGGTACTTTTCATCTCCGATCGAGCTTTGAAGGTCGGTTACTCCGGTTTTTCGTGTTCAACAACCCGGTTCTTGCCGTATTTCTCTTCCGGTTGAGCTCTTTTGGAAGAAGACCTCGTCAACGGAAAAGGCTTTTTGCTGTCTTTCTGAAACCTTGGTTCTTCTTTGTGCTATCTTTGTGTATTTTTTAATGAGTGGAAGTCAATGTCTGGACTGCTGTAGGGCCGGGTTAACAAGAAATATGAGAGGTTAATCGCTTCGTTAACCCTTATTTAATCCCTCTCTTAAGACCATGGAGATACCTTTGCTTTCGTCTTTAGTTAAAAAGAGTCAGCAACGCCTTGCTTGATTCCTAATGTTAATTTTAATTCATTATTATTATGAGAGAACGAAAATTAGTAGAAAGAGCCGTAAGGATTTCAGGGATGTTTGTCCTTCTTTCGGGTATGGGACTTCAACCTTGCCTTGCTTCTCACAGCTACAATGCAGCATCTGCCGGAGTGGTGCAGGTAGAACAGCAGAAACAGAAAATAACCGGTTGTGTTCTTGACGTCACGGGTTCTCCGCTTCCCGGGGCTTCTGTATTGGTAAAGGGTGCTCCCGGACGTGGAGCAATCACCGATATGGATGGTAACTTCTCGGTTGAAGCGGAACAGGGAGAGCAACTTGAGATCTCCTTTATTGGAATGGAAACACAAGTCGTGACCGTTTCCGCAAAGACCCGTCTGCAGATCACCCTGAAAGAGGACAGCAAAACCTTGGACGAAGTCGTGGTGGTGGGTTATGGTACACAAAAGAAAGCCAACCTCACCGGAGCCGTAGCCAGTGTTTCGGCAGAGACATTGGAGAGTCGCCCGATCACCAATCTTAGCCAGGGACTACAGGGTATGATCGGTAACCTGAACATTTCCGCCGACAACGGTGCACCGGGCAAAGGATACGGGTTCAACGTTCGTGGTACTACATCTATAAACTCTTCCGGACCCTTGGTACTGGTCGATGGTGTGCAGATGGATCCCAACATGATCAATCCGGCCGATGTGGAAAGCGTATCGGTATTGAAGGATGCGGCTTCGGCTTCTATTTACGGAACACAGGCAGCCTATGGTGTCGTGCTGATTACCACCAAGAAAGGTAAAGACGAGAAAGCCAAGATCTCGTTCTCGTCCAACTGGTCTATCAATTCGCCTACACGCAAACCGGAGTATATGGATTCGTGGACATTTGCCAATTTCCATATCTGACCAACCGCAACTCGGGTGGAGGCGATTACTACGATAAGAACTATATGGATCATATCTATGCCTATTATACCGACCCGAAACACAATCTGCCGGTATTCATCGATCCGTCCAATCCCAACAAGTATCTGTATTGCGGCAACACCGACTGGATAGATGAAACCATCAAAGATAACACCCTGATGCAGCAGTACACCCTGTCTCTCAACGGAGGTTCGGGCAAGACCGCCTATTACGGTTCGATAGGTTTCCTCGACCAAGGGGGAACACTGAAACATTATGACGATAAGTACCGCCGTTTCAATGTCAACCTGAACCTGACTTCGGACGTCACCAATTGGTTGCAGGTGCGGTTGAAGACCGTCTACAACAACACTTACCGGGATGCTCCTTACGGAAGTAACAACAGTGACGAGACAGCACAGATCAACAGTGCATTCTACGGTGCCGACCTTCGCCCGATGATGCCGGTATACCATCCGGACGGAAACTTTTCCGGCCAGGGCAGTTGGACGAATATGGTGGCTACCCAGTCCATTTCCGGCGAGCGCAAGAATAAGGAGAACGACCTTTGGCTGACCGGCGGTTTAAAAATCACTCCACTGAAGGACTGGACCATCAATGTGGACTATACCTATAATATGTATATCCTCTCGAAGAAGCAGCACGGTAAAGAGATATTGGAGCATACGGCCAATCCGGACATTGTAACCGTATTCCCGCATACCACTCCGAGCCGCGTGAAGTTTACCACCGACGACAACTATTACCAGACGTTCAATGCCTATACCGACTACTCCAAGTCTTTGGGTAAACACAACATTAAACTGTTGCTGGGATATAATTACGAAACCAAGAGCTACCGCTGGTTCAATGCCGAACGCGAGAACCTGATCAGTAATGACCTTGCCGGTCTGGGACAGGCTTATGGAGAGAAGTACAACGGGAGCGGCCAGCACTCCTGGGCCACTATGGGATATTTTGCCCGTATCAATTATAACTACGATGAACGCTATCTTCTGGAGTTGAACGGACGTTATGACGGTTCTTCCAAGTTCCCCAAGGACAAGCGTTTCGTATTCTTCCCCTCCGTATCGGCTGCCTGGAGAATCTCGAGCGAGGCTTTCTTCGAACCTGCCAAGAAGATTGTAGATGAACTCAAGATCAGGGCCTCTTATGGTTCGTTGGGCAATCAGTCGGTTGGCGGCGACTATCCTTATATCGCTACCATGGGCACCAATGGCGAGATGGGATACCTGGTGGACGGAAAGAAAATAGCCAGCGTGAGTCCCGGCGGTATCGTCAGTCCTTACCTGACTTGGGAGACTGTACGCCAGATTGACTTGGGTCTCGACTGGGCATTGCTGAACAGCCGCTTGTATGGAACCTTCGACTGGTACATGCGGAAGACACTCGATATGGTGACCAATGGTACACCGCTTCCTGCCGTACTGGGAACAGGAGCTCCGCAAGCCAATACTGCCGACCTGAAAACAACCGGTTGGGAACTTTCAATGGGATGGAGAGACCGGGTGAACAAAGACTTCTCGTATGACGTAAGTTTCGTATTGTCCGACTATCAGGCAGAAATCACGAAGTTCAATAATCCGCAGAATTTGCTCTCTACCATTATGTAGGCAAAAAGTGGGGTGAGATCTGGGGATTGGTAACCGAAGGACTTTTCCAGTCGGCAGAAGAGGTAAGTGCCATGCCGATCAGTCGGAGATCTATGGCGGTGGCTGGTATCCGGGTGATGTGAAGTACAAAGACCTGAACGGTGACGGCAAGATAAACAAGGGAAAGAATACGCTTGACGATCCGGGTGACCAAAAGATTATCGGTAACAGCGAACCGCGTTACAGTTATGGTATTAAAGGCGGATTGCAGTGGCGCGACTTTGACTTTGATGTATTCTTCCAGGGCATCGGCAAGAAGGATGTAGTGTTGGGAGGCAACCAGTTCTGGGGCTTCGGCAACGAATGGCATGTACCTTTCAAACATGCACTCGACTCATGGACCGAAGATAACCGCAATGCTTACTTCCCCCGGTCTACCTACGACAACGTGACCGGTAACCGCGAAACGCAGACCCGTTATCTCCAGAATGCCGCTTATCTGCGCCTGAAGTCTATCACATTGGGATATTCTTTGCCGAAAGCGCTCCTGGCCAAGTGAAGATAGATCATGTGCGTTTCTACGTAAGCGGACAAAACCTGCTGACGTTCGATCACCTGTTTGACATATACGACCCCGAAACAGTAAGTCTCAGCACTTATCCGCTGACTAAGTCTGTTTCATTCGGATTAAACATTACCCTCTAATACGATAACGATTATGAAAAAGAATAAGATATTACTGATAGCGGCAGTGGCATGTACTTCCATGTTCTCTTCCTGCTCCGATTTACTGGACTTGTATCCCGAAGATTCTCTCTCGGATCCGAAATTCTGGACAAGTGTACAAGATCTTGAACTTTATGCCAACGGCTTTTACGGTATTTTACCGGGGGCGCAGGGACCCGGTGCCGATGATGAATCGGACTGTTACGTGAACGAGAAACCGAAGACCTGGATCTTCAATCTTGAAACGATTCCTACTTCCGGTGGCGGATGGGGAAATGGAGACTGGGGAAACATCCGTTCCTGCAACTATTTTATGGCTCGTTACAAACAGGTGAAAGGGGATGAAAGCCAGATTAACCGTTCGGTAGCCGTGGTCCGCTTCTTCCGTGCCTGGGAGTATGTGTACAAAGTGAAACGCTTTGGCGATGTGCCTGGTATGAAACCGAGTTGCAGATGGACTCCGAAGAACTGTACAAGGGACGTGATTCCAGAAAAGTCGTGTTCACACACATCCTGGAAGATCTCGATTTTGCCATCGAACACCTTCCGAAGCCTAATGAAACCAAAACCGGCAATATGCATAAGTATGCTGCGCTGGCTTTCAAGTCGAGAGCTTGCCTCTACGAAGCGTCTTTCCGTAAGTATCACGGACTGGGCGACTACGAAGAGTTGTATCGTGAAGCAGCTGATGCAGCCGCACAGGTGATCGAAGAGGGAGGTTACTCCATCTATAAGACCGATAAGCCTTTACAGGATTATTACAACCTGTTTGTACAGGAAGATTTAGCCTCCAATAGCGAGTGTATTATGCCCAGGGTTTATATCACCAAGCTATTGATGCACAACAATACCCGCCAGATGGAAGAGTCGTATACAGGTCTGAGCCGTGCCATGTTCGAACAATACCTATGTGCCGATGGTCTGCCTACCGCAGTCAGTCCGGGATACGAGGAGGCCGACATGCCGATGGATGAGTTGATGCAGCGTGATCCGCGCCTGCGCCAGACGATCGATAATCCGGAACTTCCTTTTAAGGTGCTGAGCGACGGTACGAAGCAGTTCAATGCCCTTCCCATAATAGATACCAAATATTGTACTACCGGATATTACGTGATGAAGTATCACTCTACCGATCCCGAACAGTGAACATCGGGCAGTCTACACTGGATGTGTTTATCTTCCGTTATGCTGAGGTGCTGTTGAACTATGCCGAGGCGAAAGCCGAACTGGGTGAATGTACCCAGGAGGTATTGGACCAGACTGTCAATGAACTGAGAGACCGTGTAGAAATGCCGCATCTGAAAGTAAATGTCGGTTTCACCGATCCGAACTGGCCGGATTATGGTTATGAACTCTCTCCGCTACTTTACGAAATCCGCCGCGAGCGTGCAGTCGAGTTGGTAGGCGAAGGCTTCCGTTGGGATGACATTGTACGCTGGAAAGCCGGCAAGTTGCTGGAAGCACCGAAGAGTATGCTTGGAATGAAAGTATCGGATAAGCTGAAAGAGCAGTACGACTCCTTCTCCCGTGAATTGACGCAAGACAATCTGCTGATTGTTTATCCGGACAGGACAACCCGCAAATGGGACGATAAACTCTATCTGCATCCGTTGCCTATCGACGAGACAACGATGAATCCGAACTTGTTACCCAATAATCCGGATGGGAATAAACATTTAAAATGAGAAGAATCATGAAACAGAACATACTGAAGGCAGCCATTCTGGCTGCCGGATTCTGCTGCACAGTGGGATGCAGTGACAATGACAGCGACCTGACCATCTACATACCCGATGCGGGAACTGCCGTGAAAGCCAATTTCTACATTGAAGACGAGCCGTATGTGCAGACTTTTAATGTGGCCGTTACTCCCGAAACCTATCCGCAACTGACGGAATACGGACTGCCTAATGATGCTGTGGTACATCTGCAAGCCGATCCGGGCAAGGTAGGCGAGTATAACGCGAAGAACGGAACCGAATATGAACTGCTGCCGGAAGCCGCTTACGACCTGACTGAAGAGGTATTGGTAAAAGCCGGGACACCGAAGTCTGAGGAAGCCGTAATCACGGTTCATGCAAAAGGTAACATCGAGGCGTTCAAGGAGTATCTGCTGCCCGTAAGCATTACTTCGGTGGAGGGAGCGGTAGCCGATCATTGCTGTCAGACCATCTACTTCATCTTCAGAGGTTCGATGGATGCCAGCAACATGGAGTTGCTCGACCGCACCGGATGGGAAGCATTGAGTGCTTCGTCCGAAGAGCCGAAAGAGGGCGATTGGGGACACAGCGGACTGAAAGAAGCTTGTCTGGATGGCGATCTGAATACTTTCTGGGGTACCGACTGGAGTACTCAGCATCCGCAACCACCTCACTGGATTGTTATTGACCTGAAGAAAACAACCCATATCCAGGGATTCGCTTGCCAAGCACGTGAAGAGGGGTATGACGGGCCGAAAGAGGTGACTGTGGAAGTGAGCGATGATAATGCCACCTGGACGGTAGCCGCTAAGTTTACGGATATTCCGGCACAGGGTGAGTTCCGATCCTTCCTGCCCGCTGCTGTAGATGGACGCTACCTGAAGGTAACCATCACGGCCGTGAACGGCGGACCGCATGTGACGATAAGCGAACTTAATTTATTCTGATATACAAAACTGTAAAATAGACGAACACATGAATCTAAGAAATTTCTTTTTAGCGGCGGGAATCGCTGCTGTAGCGGTACCTGTATGGGGGCAAAAGGCCCCCGAACCCTACGGGCTGACTCCCAGTGCGAGACAGGTAGAGTGGTATAACCGGGAGATGATCGCTTTCTTTCACTTCGGGATCAATACCTTTGAGGAGTATGTAAACGAAGGGGACGGACGTGCTCCGGCAGCTATATTCAATCCTACGGCCCTCGATTGCGGACAGTGGATGCGTACCCTTCAGTCGGCCGGTATCCCCAGTGCCATCATTACAGCCAAACATGCCGATGGGTTTTGCCTTTGGCCCAGTAAATATACGGATTATGGAGTGAAGAACTCTGCCTGGAAGAATGGAAAGGGAGACGTTGTGCGCGAGTTTGTGGATGCTTGCGAGGAGTATGGCATTAAGGCGGGCATCTATCTGGGTCCGCACGACCGGCACGAGCATCTTTCTCCCCTTTATACTACGGAGAAGTACAAGCAGTATTATGGTCACCAGTTGGAAGAATTGATGGGTGACTATGGAAAAGTCTGGGAAACTTGGTGGGACGGTGCCGGAGCAGACGAACTGACTACTCCCGTCTATACCCATTGGTATAAGATTGTGCGAGAGAAGCAACCGGACTGTGTCATTTTCGGGACCAAGAACTCGTATCCTTTTGCCGATGTGCGTTGGATGGGAAATGAGTCCGGCAAAGCCGGTGATCCTTGTTGGTCGACTACCGACTCTGTATGCGTCAGAGATGAATGGAAGAACTATGAAGGCTGAACGAAGGAGTAAAAGGCGGTGATGCATATATCCCTGCCGAAACCGATGTATCGATCCGTCCCAGTTGGTTTTATCATGCTGAGGAAGACAGCCGCGTGAAAAGCGTAAAGGAACTTTGGGATATTTATTGCACTTCTGTCGGTCACAACAGCGTGTTGCTGCTCAACTTCCCACCTGATCGTCGCGGACTGATTCATCCTACCGATTCACTTCATGCTGCCTTGCTGAAGCAGGGATTGGATGAAACCTTCGGAAACAATCTGTTGGCTAAGGCCAAGGTGAAAGCAACGAACGGACGCGGAGGTAAATTCCGTCCGGAGTTCCTGACGGACAACAATAAGGAAACTTATTTTGCCGGCCGAGACGGAGCCAAAACCTCGGACATCGTTTTCACTCTTCCCCGGCAGACAGAGTTCGACTGCCTGATGATTCAGGAAGTGATCGAATTGGGACACCGCACGACGAAGTGGAGTGTGGAGTACTCTAATGATGGCCGTAACTGGACCCCGATACCGGAAGCAACCGATAAGCAGACGGTGGGGTATAAATGGATCGTACGTTTCGAACCGGTAAAAGCCAAACAGGTACGTCTTCGTATCCTCGACGGATTTGCCTGTCCTGCTATCCATACATTCGGAGTGTACAAACAATCGGCTTTATTTCAGTAAAACAATAGGTAGTTGGGTTGAATATAGGTTTGGGCTGTATCACACAGGCAGACATACGTTTTGTTGGCGGATACAGCCTTGGTTTTCTTCCCTGCC